>Ga0256830_1002357_pt1 | contig 12511 bp, 6 predicted proteins | sample 128326metaG_FD_190537 | JGI IMG/M metagenome (GOLD analysis project Ga0256830, IMG submission 190537) | Hydrothermal vent microbial communities from Lau Basin, Pacific Ocean - 128-326 | ecosystem: Environmental > Aquatic > Marine > Hydrothermal vents | place: Pacific Ocean: Lau Basin | collected...
TGGGTGGTCGCCGGGAGGACTTGCTGGCCTTCGAGATGCAGTTGTCGTGGTTGCGGCATCCTGCGGTGTCCTGGCCGAGGTACATGAGTTAGCCTGTCTGTCGGCCCACGAGAGCCATTCTGGCGGCCGGGCGGGATTCCCGGCCGAGAGTTCCATCGACAACGAGAAGACGGCTGTGGCGCGCGGAGCTGGGGCCTGAGGGGCGATCTGCCCGGCCTACCGGACTTAAGCCCAGGTGGTCCGTTTCCACCCCGATGCCTGTCCGCCCCTGTCACCGCAGGGCAACGGCAAGATGGAACCGCGCATCCGGGCCTATCCGTGCGGGCCCGGATCCCTACCGGTGCGGGAAGCCACGCCGAGCTGCAAAAGGTGACCGACAAGCGGATCCGGGAGCCGGCCTGGTGTCGGTTCTCCCGGCCACCGGCGCCGATGTGGAGCCTGCGTGGCAGCGGGAGCTGGTTCGCGTGGCACCGGTACCGGTGTTGGAGCAGCTGTCAGACCAGATGGGCGAACGTCGCGTCGGGGACGATTGTCCGGTGGCGTTCGACCATTTTGGCTTCTCTGTCCCCTTCCGGTATGTCGGCCGGCGTGTGGCAGTGCGGAGCTGCTCGAAACCATCCAGATCCTGGCCGTGTAGGCCAGGTAGTGGCTATCCATCCGCGCCATACCTGGGCCCGGGGTAGTGTTGGATACGGCTCATCTCGAGGGTTCCTCGGTGGAGACAGTCTCATCGCCCCGCCTTCCCGGGGTGAATGGGACTCAGTTCCGGCAACTGGCGGTGCTCACGGCGGATCTGTGTCCCCTGGAGCTGTATCGCCGCCCTGTGGAGTAACCCCGATGGCCGCCCAGCCCAGGGTCGGCCTGGAGTCACCGCCGAATACCAGCGATGGCTGGGGCCGTTGCGTGCGGCCAACGCCTGGGCGAGCACCTGGACCGGCCCGGTACGGATATCATGGCGCCCCACCGGTTCCTCGATGGCCCCTGGCCGATGAACTCGGCGAGCGGGCACAACACCGAGTCAGCACTTCGCCGAAACTCTCCGGCCTGCCCAACGGGCAGGCGCTGAGCAACTCCGACTTCACCCTCCAGCCGGCCACCAAGCGTGCTCGGATCAAGACCCGCGCTCCCTGTACCTGGTGCCAGCGCGGGGACTCTACTGATCCAGGGGGGCAAGTGCGGGCAGACCCACCTGGCCGTTATCTTCTGCGTCAAGGCGGAAAAACGATCTTCCGGTCGTGTTCCTGCACCACGAGAAACTGATCGCGATACTCAAGGTGCCAGGGGCGGACGGATCTCGGCCCTGTCACAACCAACAAGGAGTTCAAGGACCGCCAGAGCTACGGGCCGGTGATCAGGCTCCGGCCATCGGTAGCGGGGACCGGCTGTCACATCACAGTCACATAATCAACATCGAGGGATGTGATTACCGGCTGCGCAACCTGGAGCAGGATGCCAGCCTAACAGGCTGTTGAATTTGCCATGGATTCGACGCTATCGATGCCAATCTGAAGGAGAATCAGCAGCGTGACGTTACTCCTGCAGGCGTTTTTTCCATTTCGATGAAATCGCGTCCATTTAGGGGTGTCCGGAGGCACCAACCCCTGGGATACGCACGCGTCAACACGGCACCACCCCCAGATTGTGCATCCGCACCAGGTTGTGCGCCACAAAAGTCAGGACAAACTGCAAACGGGCTCTTGCGCAAACCGCCAGTCGTCTTCAGCCAGCCAAAACGCTCTTCAACAATGCACTTTCGACAGCAGCCCAGCACGTCTGGCCTGGCCCAGCGCCTCAGCAAAAAAAGCGGTGGGCAATCTCGCCTTCCAGCAGCCGGTCACGATTCTTGCTGAAAGTCGAACGGTCCCAGACCTCGTCATCCATCGAAAAACCCACAAACCACCGAAACAGCAGGTTGTAGTCAATTTGCTCGATCAGCTGACGGTCGCTGCGGATGGTATAGAACGCCTTCAGAAGTTGCGCCCGCGGCAGTTTCTCCGGCAGAATCAAAGGTTTTCCGCTTTCGGCATACAGGGCATTGAAGCCCTCGTCCAACTTCGCCAGCGTCTCGTTGAACATCTCTTGAATCGGGCGCAGCGGATGGTCCTTCGGTACGCACTGCTCAGGAACCACCGTGCTGAAAAGGTCTCCTGGTGAATGTCAGCTCCTCGCTTCAGTCCGGAAACCTCATGAAATCGTTTGTCAGCATTGTGCCCAAAAGGGCGTGTATATCAACAGCCTGCCAGGACATACCCCACAGGGATCACGCAGCGTGCAGATTGGCGATCCTCCGGTGGCTCTCGCGGCACATGCTCAGCGCGTCCGCGGCATGGACCGCCTCGGCGGCGAGCTGATAGGGATACCTGCCGCGCAATTCGGGATCAGGCGGGCCCTCGAGAATGTACTCAAGTCCCGTGGCCAGCTCGGGGCTTCGGGCGGAGAGCAGTTGCAGGGGCTTACGAAGTACTTCGACCGTGACGCTGGACATGCCCGTGTGGGAGGCCGGCCCGGTACCGGCATCCTGCTCCAGGACGTGCCCGAGATCGTGCACCAGGGCGGCGACAATGGCGACCTCCCGGATGGCCCCCTGCAAGGCTTCCAGACCCGCCACGTAGGAGGCCGTGGTCACGCTGTGCCGGAGCAACCCGCCCGGGTAACCGAATACATCGCTGCCGGTCAGTGGAAGCCGCAGGAACCTGAAGGCGATCCTGGAAGGGAGGAACGCACTGGTCAGGAATGCCCGAAGGTCCGGATGCCGGATCTGGGGCAGCAAGTCGAGCAGCCGGTCAAGCGAGGCCACATCGGGGCATGCGGGCCTCGGGAGCACTGCTGCGGGGGATATGGACATCTCCCAGGCCTCATCCCCGAGCAGCGGCTCCAGCCACTGGAGTTCCAGCACAGGGCGCCTGCCGTCGGATCCAGCGACGGTGCCGGTGACGTACACCGGATCGCCCGGCGAGACGGCGAACAGGAACAGAGGGTCCGGATCCGGGCTGTCGCCCCACATCGTACCCGTAGCGTCTCCCAGTGACAGCCTCACCCCGGTGCGACTTCCCTCGCGGATACCCGCTCGCTCCGGCGGGTACACGCTCATGAGCCGGAAAATTCCCTGGATGCGGGATGTTGGGTCGACCGAGATATCCTCTACCAACTTCATGGGATTCCTCCTTTGATGTCAATACCTTGCCAAATATGTATATTACACGCATCAAATATAGATCTATAGCATCATTATACGGATTCTGTAGTGACTGTCAATCACAAATATCGCGACCAGGCTACAAGCCTAGTGACTTCGCATGGCCAGAGGGCTAGGATAGGCACCGGTATGGTTGAAGCACGGTCAGGTCGGTGATTCGATACAAGCTGAAGGAGCTGATGGCGGAAAAGCAGTTCCGCGAGGGGCGCCGGATAACCCTCGGCGAGATCGCCGAGGCCACCGGGGTTCACCGTACGACCCTAAGCAAGCTGGCAAATGTTCGCGGCTATAACACCACGACCGACGTCCTCGACCGGCTCTGTGAATATTTCGCCTGTCCGATCTCGGCATTGATTGAACATGTGCCGAATAACGGGTCTGACTACATCGGAAAATCTAACGATTGACCCGGGAAGACAGGCGCTGGAGTTTTTCCGCCTGCCGCTGGAAGTTTTCTCTGAGGCCGACCTGTGCCTAACGTACAAACTGGGTAACCCGTATCGGCTATTCTTCACACTGATCGCCGAGCAACCCGCTGAAGCTGCGCACGAATATTGCGCAAGCGGGAAAGCATGACCCGCATGTCCTGCGGGGGCGGCTCCGCGTGGGAAACTCGGGAAACGACTCTGTTCCTTCCGCCTGCCGAAGCGGATTGGCGTGCAGTGGGCTATGGCAAGTGCTTGGCATCCGGCCAATTTCTGTGCCAATGACTGGGCGCACAGGCTTACCGAATTTTTCAAGATAGACCGGACTTGACGGGTGCCCGTGGCTCCGGATGTACGCAAGTTGTTACCCTTGTACCTTGGTGATATCTTTAGAAAAAATCACAGATGTGCTGGGAGTGCGGGGGATCGGCCGTAGAGGGAAGGCTCAGTACAACAGGGCATGGAGAATTGCAGTGCACTACCTCAATCCTTGTCCGCCCTACGGAACCGGTGCAGTACTCTGTTGGTAGCCGGGGCGACTCCTGCGACCGTGCCCTGGCGGAGACGACCAACGGCCAGTACAAGGCCGAGGTCATTTACCAGCGCAGTCCCTGGAAGAACATGGAGGTAGTCGAGTATGCCGCCCTAGAATGGGGGCTGGTTCAACCATCGTCGGCTACAGGAGCACGTTGGCAACGTGCCACCGGCGGAGTTGAAAGCGGCGTATTATCGCCAACTGGAGGAATCAGCCAAGGCGGCCTTATTCAAACAAAATAATTTCCGGGATTCCCAGGGCGGTTCAACTGATTACAAAAGGGTCTTGATGGACGTCTTCAAATATCGGGACTCCATAGTCTCGGACTATCGTCAGTTCAGCACCAGCTTTACCAAGTTTCGGGCAGACGATGTCAGGGAATTCGTTACCGCTCACTACGACTCTGGCCACTATTGGCCAGCGCCCCTCATACAGATCAATCCCGCCTATGTCATGGGCCCCACAGTAGAGGAGCTGGTTGGCGAAGGCGTATTGCACCACAAATGTGCCGACATTTTCCGGTTCGGGCGAGAGAACGGTGATCCTGGAGTTTCCGCACGGCTATTCAAGCACCAGGAGGAAGCGGTTCGGCTCGCGCAGCTAGGTCACAGTTATGTCCTGACTACAGGCACGGGGTCTGGCAAATCCCTCAGCTATATCCTTCCTATCGTAGATCGAGTGCTCAGGCTTAAGGAGCAAGATCCGTCACCCTCAATCAAAGCCATAATCATCTATCCCATGAACGCGCTGGTGAACAGTCAGCGTGATGAACTTGATAAGTTCCTGAGCGTTTTTGGTAATAGCAAGCCGGTTACCTATGCGCGCTATACGGGGCAAGAGGACGAGGAGGAGAGGCATGCAATAGCAGCTGCGCCCCCTGATATCATCCTTACCAATTTCATGATGCTGGAGCTCCTGATGACTCGCCAGAACGAGCTCGACCGGGCGGTCATCGCATCAGCCAAGGGGCTTCGATTTTTGGTGCTTGACGAGTTGCATACCTATCGTGGCCGGCAGGGTGCAGACGTGGCGATGCTGATTCGCCGAGTGCGTGAAGCATTAAATCCGGAGGTCCAATGTATTGGAACTTCAGCGACGATGGCGAGCGAAGGCACCTTGACCGCGCGCAATGAGGCAGTCGCTGCTGTTGCAAGCCGGTTGTTCGGCGCCCAAGTTGATCCGGCCCATATCATTACGGAGACACTGCAGAGGCAAACCACGAGGGATGACAAGCCCGGCAGTGAGGAACTCGCGCGGGCCATCGAACAGGGAGTCCCCGTTTCGGCCAGTTATGAAGAACTGAAAAAACACCCCGTCGCAGCGTGGGTGGAGCTCACCCTTGGGCTGGCATCTGAGGAAAATCGCTGGGTACGGGCACGTCCGATAACACTACGCGCGGCCGCCGAACAGCTGGCCAAAGACAGCACCAAGGATATTGATGACTGCGAGCGCTATCTCCAGGCGTTTTTGCTTGTTGCCTACCGCACGCATGATGGTAACGGCCGACCACTGTTTGCGTTTCGCCTGCATCAATTCATTTCTGGTGCGAATACGTTGTATGCCACTCTTGAGCCGGAAGGTAAGAGAACGCTCGATTTGAGCGGTCAGCAGTACCTGCCGGGCAATCGAGACAAGCGTTTCTTTTCCCTACATTTCTGTCGCCAATGTGGTCAGGAGTATTACCCCGTATGGCGGGAAGAAACGGCCGATGGTTACAGGCTCACGCCGCGTGATATCGGAGATAGAAGTCATGATGAGGAAAGTGCCGATTTCGGGTTTTTCTGTCTGGATCCGATGCAGAAGTGGGATGACGCCAATCCAGACAACTATCCGGAAAACTGGATAGAAGAATTTCGCGGCGAGCCAAGGGTCAAGAGGAGCTACAGGCGCTATCAGCCAGTTCGTACCCATGTAGAGCCGGACGGAACCTGCTCCCATGATGGCGTGCACGGCTGGTTTATTCCCGGTAGCTTTAGGTTCTGCCTCCATTGCGGCGTCTCGTACGCCGCTCGAGGCCGAGATGCTAACAGGTTGGTGGGGTTGAGTGGCGAGGGGCGTTCGTCGGCGACAACGGTCCTTGCTATCTCCGCCCTGCGCTATCTGCTGGAGCAGGATGAAGAACTGCCTGATATGGCCAAGAAACTGCTGGGCTTCACCGACAACCGTCAGGACGCGTCGCTGCAGGCAGGGCATTTCAACGACTTTGTCCAGATACTGCTGCTGCGGGGCGCATTGTTGGCGGCAGTTGAGTCAGCATCGGATGGGTATCTCACCGACAGCCTGATTGCACAGCGAGTCTTCGAACAGCTGGGCTTTGACAAGGCAGGGGAGGAATATCTGGAAAATCCGCTGGCCAGGGGGCCCGGGCGCAAGAAGGCCGAAGAAGCCATGCGCTCCGTGCTCGGCTACCGGATCTACTTGGACTTGCGCCGGGGCTGGCGCTTCAACAACCCCAACCTCGAGCAGCTGGGCCTCCTGACCATCGACTATGAGGGGCTGCAGGAGCTTTGTAGAGATGAAGAGGTCTGGTCGGCATTGCCTTTTCAGGGACTGGCGCAGGTCTCGCCGCAGGGGCGGGAGCGGGCGCTGCGGCTGGTGCTAGATACTATGCGTCGTAGCCTGTGCATAAAGAGCCGTTACCTCGATCCTTTCCAGCAGGAGCAGCTTCGGAACCAGAGCTATCAGTATCTGAAAGAGCCTTGGGGTTTTACCGAAGAGGAACAACTGCAACCGGCCAGTGCCTTGGTCGTCGGCCCGTTGCCACAGGGCAAGCAGAATCTCAATCTCACCTCTGGTTCTTCTCGATCCCAGCTTGGCCAGGCCCTTAAGCGGGCAGAGACCTGGGGGGCGCAGGACTTCGCACATATTGGCAGAACCGGGCCCGATGAATATCCGGACCTGCTGAAGAGCCTGTTGACGGCCATGGAGCGATACGGCCTGGTCGAACGCAGTGAGGTGGCCGATGATGTCGAGGGTTATCAGGTGTTGGGAGAATTCCTGCAGTGGAAAGCGACGCAGGCGGCGGGAACGACCGTGCCGGACGCCAAACAGTATCGCGTCGACAACACATATTTTCGGGCGCTCTATCAGACAGTAGCCAGACTCCTGGGCAACAACCAGCGGACCCTGTTTGAATTGGAGGCGCGGGAGCATACGGCGCAGGTCGATCCCAAGATCCGCGAGGAGCGCGAGGAACGGTTCCGTAATGCCGAACTGCGGGTGCTGTTCTGCTCGCCCACCATGGAGCTGGGCGTGGACATTGCCACCCTCAATACCGTGTATATGCGTAACGTGCCGCCGACGCCGGCCAACTACGCCCAACGCAGCGGGCGTGCCGGACGCTCCGGGCAGCCCGCGCTGGTGATCACCTATTGTGCGGCGCTTAGCCCCCACGACCAATATTTCTTCCAGGATCCCGCCCGGGTAGTTCATGGCGAGGTCAGCCCGCCTTCCCTGGATTTGGCAAACGAGGAACTGATCAGCGCTCACCTGCACGCGGTCTGGCTGAACGAGACACGCAAGTCCCTTCCTCGGACCATCAACGGCATCCTGGACATGAATCAGCCCGACACCATGCCGGTGCTGGAGGAGTTTGAGAGCCAGATGGACACCCCCAAGGTCCGCGAGGCGACCGCCAGACGTGGCCTGCGGCTGTTGCAGATGCTGGAGGACGATCTGCAACAGGCCCGTGGTATCTGGCTGGAAAAGGAGGGTGCGCTGTCCGATGCCATGGTCCGTTGGCTCAAACGCCAGGTGGAGGGGTCCTTCCGAGCCTTCGACCGTGCCCTGGTTCGTTGGCGTGAGCTGTACGCGGCGACCAAACGCCAGATGGAACAGGCCCATGCCGTCAGCACCAACCCGGCGGCATCGGAAAGGGACCGCAAGGCGGCAGGCAAGCGCTACCAGGAGGCGCGCACGCAGATGGAGCTTTTGCTCAACGCGGAGCAAGGCATGAACTCCGACTTCGAGACTTATCGTTACCTGGCCAGCCAGGGCTTCCTGCCCGGCTACAACTTCCCCCGATTGCCCCTTCTCGCCTACATGCCGGCACGACGCGGCAAAGTGGGGCGTGACAGCTTCCTGGCTCGCCCGCGTTTCCTGGCGATCTCGGAATTTGGCCCGCTGAGTCTCATTTACCACGAGGGCAGCCAATACCGGGTGCACAAGGTCATTCTGGGGGTGCGGGAGAGCGAGAGCATAGAGGAGCCCGGCCTGCCCACCGAGGAGGCGCGGCTTTGTCCGGAGTGCGGCTATGGCCACTTCCGTCAGCAACTGGAGAACGAACTCTGTGTAGCTTGTGGTGCCCGTATCGACGATGGCATGCGCATCGCCAACCTCTACCGGGTCGAGAACGTGGCTACGCGCCGAGTCTTCCGCATCACCAGCGACGAGGAGGAGCGGACCCGCCAGGGCTATGACATGCAGACCACCATCCAGTTTGCCGAGAGTGACGGCCAGCTCAAGCGAGTTCAGGCGGAATTAAAACGTGGTGAAGAGATCCTGTTCGAACTTCAGTATGCCCCGGCGGCCACCATCTGGCGTATCAACCTGGGCTGGCGCCGGCGCAAGGAGAAGAGCATCTATGGCTTCAACATTGATGCCGCGACCGGCTTCTGGAGCAAGGACGACCAGGCCCCCGCGGAAGAAAACGAGGAGGTTGGCCAGGACGAGCGCTTCATTCAGCGTGTTTCACCCTATGTCGAGGACCGGCGCAACCTGCTGATCCTGCGTCCGGTCAAAAGCCTTTCTGAAAAGGGCATGGTGACCCTGCAGTACGCGCTAAAGCGCGGCATCGAGGAGTGCTTCCAGATCGAAGAGGCCGAGCTGATGGTCGAGCCCATGCCGGGACGCGATCGGCGCAACAGTATCCTCTTCTATGAAGCGGCCGAGGGCGGAGCGGGTGTGTTGACCCGGTTAGTCACAGACCCTTCTGCTATCCGGCGGGTGGCGCGCAGCGCGCTGACCATTTGCCATTTCGGCGAAAATAAAGGATGGGCCGATACCAATCCGGACTGCGAGGCCGGCTGTTACCGTTGCCTGCTCAGTTACTACAATCAGCCCGACCATGAACTCATTGACCGTCGTGAGCCAGAGGTCAAGGAACTGCTGATTTCTCTGCTCGATGCCACCCTGGCTGCATCTGCCGGTGGACGAGGCCGGGTAGAGCAACTGGCTCGCCTGCGCCAGTTGTCCAACAGCAGCCTGGAGCGGGCCTGGCTCGACTACCTGGTCGCCCACAACCATCGCCTTCCGGACGATGCACAGGTGCTGATCGAGGCCTTCAATACCCGCCCCGACTTCATCTATCGCGCACCCGGGCAGGTGGCGATCTATATCGATGGCCCACACCACGATGCGCCCGGAAGACAGATGATCGACAAGGCAACCACTCGGGCCCTCGAAGAGGCCGGTGCGGTGGTGATTCGCTTCCCCAAGGAGCAGGACCAGTGGCCTGCCATCATCGCCCGCTATCCGGACATCTTCGGGAGTACTGAATGAGCGAGAGTGGCTACCAGCCCGGCAGCATCGTGACTGCCCGCCGTCGCGAGTGGGTGGTGTTGCCGCGCAGCAGCGAACAGATTCTACACCTTCGCCCCGTCGGTGGCAGCGAGGACGACGAAACCATTGTCCACCTCGCACTGGAACGCGACCCGGTGCGACCCGCAAGCTTCCCGCCACCCACGCCCGACCAGGCCGGCACCCGCGCCTCGGGTCTGTTGCTGCGTGATGCCCTGATGCTCCGGCTGCGCAACGGCAGCGGCCCCTTCCGCTCCTTTGGCAACATCGCGGTGGAGCCGCGCGCCTATCAGCTGGTACCCCTGCTGATGGCGCTCAAGCTGGAAACGGTGCGTCTGCTGATCGCCGACGATGTAGGAGTGGGGAAGACCATCGAGGCGGGGCTGATTGTGCGCGAGCTGATCGACCGGGGCGAGGTGGATCGGCTCGCAGTCCTGTGCCCGCCTCACCTGTGCGACCAGTGGCAGGAGGAACTGGACAACCGATTCCATATCCGTGCCGAGATCGTGCGCAGTACCACCGCTGCCCGTCTGGAACGGGGGCTGCCCGCAGGCAGCTCCATCTTCACCGAGCATCCCTTCACCATCGTCAGTCTCGACTACATCAAGAGCAAGAACCGGCGCGACGCCTTCGCCGAGCAGTGCCCGGACTTGGTCATCGTGGACGAGGCCCACACCTGCGCCCGCTCCGGCCAGGGCCGGCAGCTGCGCTTCGAACTGCTGCGCGACCTGGCCCAGAAGTCAGAGCGTCACCTGATTCTGCTCACCGCGACCCCGCACAGCGGCGACGAAGAGGCCTTCAAGAACCTGCTCAGCCTGCTCGATCCCGAGTTCGTGAATATCGACCACATCAAGGGCGCGGAGGACCCCTTGCGCCTCAAGCTGGCAGATCACTTCGTGCAGCGCCGACGCCAGGATATCCGCGAATGGCAGGAAGGCCGGATCTTCCCCGAGCGCCTGACCGCCGAGGCGACCTACCGCCTGACCGGCGCCTGGGGCAACCTGTTCGACGAGGTACTCGACTACGCCCGTGAGCTGGTCGAGCGGGAGGAGGAAGGCACTCTCAAGGCGCGCATGAACTGGTGGGCCGCGCTGGCCCTGTTGCGCTGTATCTCATCCTCTCCCCAGGCGGCCATTCGCGCCCTGCAGACCCGTCTGGACAATACCCTGGATCCCGAGCGAAACGATCAGGAAAACCAGGCAGAACTCGACGCCCTGGCCGCAAGCACCATTCTGGATGGCTCCGAGGACGAGGGCCTCTCGGCCGATGACGTGGAGCCGGGCGCGGCCCAGGAAGCGGATCGGGAGCGGTTGGAGTCCCTGATCGAGCGCGCGCGTGCACTCAAGCGCAGCGCCGATCCCAAGCTCAAGGTCCTGATCGAGATATTGGGCGACATGCTCGAAGAGGGCTTCCGGCCGGTGATCTTCTGTCGCTATATCGCCACCGCCGAATATCTGGGCGAGGAGCTGGCACGCCGCTTCAAGGACCACGAGGTCGCCGTGGTCACCGGCGACTTCACCCCGGCCGAGCGGGAGCAGCGCATCGAGGCCCTCAAGGAATCGGACCGGCCGCCCCTGCTGGTTGCCACCGACTGCCTCTCCGAGGGCATCAACCTGCAGGAGCTGTTTACCGCGGTGATCCACTACGACCTCACCTGGAACCCCACCCGTCACGAGCAGCGCGAGGGACGCGTGGACCGCTTCGGGCAAAAGGCGGAACGGGTCAAGGCCTTGATGCTCTACGGCGAGGACAACCCGGTGGACGGGGCGGTGCTGCGCGTCATCCAGCGCAAGGCCGAGGCGATCCGCAAGGCGCTGGGGGTGAGCGTGCCGGTGCCCGAGGACGATCAGCGGGTCACCCAGGCGATCATGCAGAGCGTGATGCTGCACCGCCGGGGCGGGGCGGCACAGCAGGCCGATCTGTTCGCCCAGCTCGAACAGGAAGCCTTGGAGGTGAACTGGGAATCGGCCCGCGAGAAGGCCAGGCGCTACCGCACCCTGTTTGCCCAGCAGCGGCTCAAGCCGGAAGAGGTCATGCCCGAATGGGAAAAGGCCTACGCGGTGCTGGGCACCGAGCAGGACGTCAAGCGCTTCGTGACCACTGCCTGCGAGCGCCTCGGCGCACCCCTGGTCCGGCGTGCCAATGGTGCTTGGCATGCCCCCTTGCAGCACCTGCCGCCTGCGCTGCGCGAGCGGTTGGAGGCCGATGGGCTGCTCGAACTGCGCCTTCTCGATTTTCACTATCCCAGCGCCACCGGCGCGGTTTTCATCCATCGAACCCACCCCCTGGTGAGCCATCTGGCCGACTACCTGGCCGAGCAGGCCCTGGGTGGCGAACAGCCCGAGCTGGTGGCCCGCGCCGGCGCCATCTTCACCCGCCAGGTACAACGCCGCACCGTGGTCTGGCTCCTGCGCCTGCGCAGCCGTCTCACCCTGCGCCAGGGAGAGCGCCAGCGCGACATGCTCGCCGAGGAAGCCCTGGCCGTGGTCACCGGGCCGGGCCAGCCACCACGCCTGCTCGGCCCCGAAGAAACCCTGTCTCTGATGCAGGCCGAGGTGTCGCAGAACATGCCCGTCGAACGGCGCAGGCGCGAGATCGAGACTGCCCTCGACGAACTGAAGGGCCTCGGTGCCGAGTTCGACGCTTTGGCCCGCCAGCGCGCTGAGCAGGTCCTGGCCGACCACCGCCGGGTACGCGAGGCGGCTCAGGCCCGGGGCGAATACCGGGTCCAGCCCCAGCTACCTGCGGACGTGATGGGCGTCTACGTCCTGGTGCCCGATCAGGTGTTGTTCTGATGCGACGCGACCGCCAGACCGACTATCCCAGCCTGCGCCTGGA
>Ga0256830_1002358_pt1 | contig 12509 bp, 8 predicted proteins | sample 128326metaG_FD_190537 | JGI IMG/M metagenome (GOLD analysis project Ga0256830, IMG submission 190537) | Hydrothermal vent microbial communities from Lau Basin, Pacific Ocean - 128-326 | ecosystem: Environmental > Aquatic > Marine > Hydrothermal vents | place: Pacific Ocean: Lau Basin | collected...
CTTATGGCTTTTTCGATGATTTTTTTGGCCACGGCGGGGTTTTCTTCAAAATATTCGGCCAGCGCCGCATTCACCGAGGTTTCAACAATGCCTTTGACTTCGGAATTGCCCAATTTTGTTTTGGTTTGTCCCTCAAACTGCGGATCCGGAATCTTGACCGAAATGACCGCGGTCAAGCCTTCGCGCACATCATCCCCGGAGAGACTTTCGCCTTCTTTCAAAATTTTATTGGCAAGTCCGTAGCTGTTGCTTGTTCGTGTCAGCGCGGCCTTAAATCCGGCCAGATGCGTTCCGCCTTCGCGGGTATTGATATTATTGGCAAAAGAAAAAATGTGCTCGGCAAAACTGTCGTTATACTGAATCGCCACTTCAAGCGTGATGCCGTTTTTTTCCCTTTCCATCGCAATGGGCTTGTGCAGGGCATTTTTACTTTCATTGAGCATTTCGATAAATGAAACGATGCCGCCCGCATAACAGAATTCCTGTTTTTTTTCAGTGCCTTCATCTTCAATCGTGATGGTGAGACCCTTGTTGAGAAAAGCAAGTTCGCGCAGTCGTTCCGATAAAACCTCGTACGAAAACTCCATCTGTTCAAAAATTCCGGGATCGGGTTTGAAGGTGATGCGTGTCCCCGTTTTTGTAGTTTTACCGGTAATTTCAAGCGGACCAAGGGGTCTGCCGTATTCATAACGCTGCTGATACACTTTACCGTCTTGCTTGATTTCCAATTCGAGAGATTTGGAAAGGGCATTCACAACCGAAATACCGACACCATGCAGCCCTCCCGAAACCTTGTAAGTATCACTGTCAAACTTGCTGCCCGCATGCAGATAGGTCAAGGCCACTTCCGCGGCGGAAATTTTCTTTTGCGGATGCAGCTTGGTGGGAATGCCGCGTCCATTGTCGATGCCGGTGACGGACTGATCCACATGGATAATGACATGAATATCCGAGCAATATCCGGCCATCGCTTCATCGACGGAGTTATCCACCACTTCATAAACCAGGTGGTGCAAGCCTGCCGGACCCGTACTGCCGATATACATGGCCGGACGTTTGCGAACACCTTCGAGGCCTTCAAGAATTTTTATTTTATCTGCACTGTATTCGCTCTGACTTCCTTCACTTGTCATGCTTTTTCCTTCACTTCAACCGGCGTGACACAATGGTGATGTATTCCGGGGATGTACTGCACGGCAAAAAAACAGCCCTTCTTTTTTAAATAAACGAAGTCGGTAATCACGGGGGAGGTTTAAACCCGCATGGGCATGATCACGGTTAAAAACCCTTCTGATTCTTCTTTGATGAGACAAGGCGAAAGCGCGTCTTTAAATTCAAGTGTGACTTCATCCCCCTGTAACGCGGAAAGTGCATCCAGGAGGTAACGGGCATTGAAACCGGTTGAAAATCCTTCCCCTTCAAAATGGGTTTCAAGGGTTTCCTTGGCTTCACCCATTTCAGGATTACTTGCACTTAAAATGATTAGACCCGCCTCCAAACTAAACTTGATCGCACTTGTTTTTTCACGTGCAAGAATCGAAACGCGGCGAAGACCGCCTTCCAGATCTTCTTTTTGCGTCGTGACTTTTTTGTCATTATTTGAAGGGACGGCTTGTTTGTAATTGGGAAACTCCCCTTCCATGAGCCGGGAAGTAATCACAAAAGTCCCCCAACGATAAATCAGCTGATTTTCACCGACAAAAAGCTGGGGCTCTCCATTTTCATCGCCGTCGTCCAAAGCCCGTTTAATTTCCAGCACGGCCTTTTTAGGCAAAATAATACCGGTCTCGCGTTCTTTCCAGGTACCTGAAACCTTGCCTTCAGCGACAGCCAACCGATGTCCGTCGGTTGCGATAAAACGAATATTTCCCTCATCAGCCGTGTTTTTTTCCAATTGAACCAAGATGCCGTTCAAGATGTACTGCGGATTGTTCTCCCCTGTGGCGAAGAGTGTCCGCCGGATCAGTCCGGACAAAAGTGTCGGATTAATCCGGATATACTCTTCGTGTTCTATTGAAGGAGAAACCGGAAATTCCTCGGGAGGCAGGCCGACGATGCGGAAATAACTTTTCCCGGATTCGATCACAACCCAATGGTTGGATTGCGCGCTGAGGGTGACCGGACCTTCTGGAAATTCACGCACGATTTCATGCAACTTCCGCGCGGAAACCGTGGCGCGGCCCGGCTCTAAAACTTCAGCGGCATAAGCCCCCTGAATTCCGACTTCGAGGTCGGTTGCAAAAAAGGCGATTTTTTGCCCCTCCGCCTCCATAAGGATGTGGGTCAAAATCGGCATTGTATTTCTACGTTCCACCACACCCTGTACCCGCTGGATGCCGGATAACAGGTCTTTTCGACTCATCTTGACTTTCACTTTAACCCTCCCTCAAATGCTCCGCTAAACTTTCAAGTGTCATTCTAAGATTGAAATCATCGGCTTTTTCTTTCTCAATTTGCTTACAGGCATGAATGACTGTGGAATGATCCTTTCCACCAAAGGCTTTTCCAATCTCCGGAAAAGAGAGGTTTGTCAATTCCCGGGTTAAATACATGCCGATTTGCCTTGGAATGACCAGGTTTTTTGTCCGTTTTTTTGATTTCAACTCAAGAATCTTAACTTGAAAACGCTCCGAAACCGCCCGCTGCACATCGTCAACCGTTACAACGCGGTTACGGTCTTGTATCGAATCGCGCAAGACGCGCTTCGCCATTTCAACGGTAATGCCTTGACCGATCAGGGAACTGAATGCGCCCAAACGAATCAAAGAACCTTCCAATTCTCTTACATTACTTTTAATCTGAGTGGCTAAAAGCAAGGCCACATCATTGGGTAAAACAATGTTTTCCAATTCGGCCTTTCGTCTTAGAATGACAATTTTTGTTTCCAAATCAGGGGGTTGAATATCCGCAATCAAACCCATTTCAAAACGCGAACGCAGACGATCTTCAATGTCGGAAATTTCTTTAACAGAACGGTCGCTTGAAATCACCACCTGTTTGCTGGATTCATACAAGGTATTGAAGGTATGAAAGAACTCTTCCTGAGTCCGTTCTTTTCCCCCGATAAATTGAATATCGTCAATCAACAAGGCGTCCACACCGCGATAACGATTTCGAAACTCGGCCATCTTATCGTAACGAATCGAGAGGATGACATCGTTTGTAAATTGCTCGGTCGAGAGATAGGCAATGCGAAAATGCGGATTATTCTCCGAAAGGTAGTTCCCGATCGCACTCAGAAGATGGGTCTTTCCCAATCCCACCCCTCCGTAAAGAAACAAAGGGTTGTAAGTCACACCGGGTTTTTCCGCAACTTTAAGCGAAGCCGCATGCGCAAATTGATTGCTTGATCCCACAACAAAAGAATCAAACGTATACCGGGGGTTGAGGTTGCCTTTAACGCGTTCTCTTCCATTATTTTTTGAAAGCGCAGGATTCACCTCCCGAACGGGCTGAGCCAATGTTGGATCCGCTTGAATTTCAAACTGGATATTCATATCTTCTTTGGAAAATTCTTTTTCAAGCGCGTTTTTCATCATTTGGTAATAGTGTTCCCGAATCCATTCGCCAAAAAACTGATTCGGCACGGAAATAAGAATGTCCCCTCCCTTCACAGAAACAAGCGAAGTCGGTTTAAGCCAGGTATCGAAGGCCTGCTGACTGATATTAGGTTTAATCTGGACAAGAATATCTTCCCAGATCAGATCAAGTTGCATTAGGCAATCCAGGAGTTACTCACAGGGTTATCAACAACTGTGGATTACTTACTTCCCAATTTTTCAAGGGGTTAGGACCTACTTGCCAAATTAGAAACAGTCCCCATCGGTTGGCATTGTTAAAACACGGGGATTATACAAGAAGAATCAGAATGAATCAAGGCAAAGAGACCGAACCCTTGATAAAACAAGGGACTTATCCACATGACTGTCACCTTCATTATTTCTTTTTTTTTAAGGGTTTAAACCGATTATCCGGAGAAAACAGGAAAACCTACTACGACTTTAATGATTTAAAAAAAACCTTAACGAAAAAATGAAAAAATCATAGAAGCCGGTATGAATCAGCATCCGTAAAAAAACATTGTGTATAAGGAAACCTTCTCTATTTCTTAATTAGAAACGACAGGCGAACGGATCACCGAAGTCATTCACAGTATTCCTATCGCCGATCTTGAGTTTAAGGCCTTGCCTTGCACTTTCCCTATTGATTGAATATACTGAAAAAGTGACGCGTGAACCTATTTTGGTGAAGGCGTGACCTTTTTTTATGACCTGCTTCTTTAATTGAGAATGGGAGCGAATTTTATCATGATCAACAAAAAGATGTGGAGATTATTTTTTATCGGAATGGTTCTGTTTTCCGGTGCCGAAACGGGTTTCGCGCAAAAAGAAAAACTCACGGGTCTTCAAGTAATGGAGCGAGTTGAGCGCGCGAATATGACTATGGACCAAACTTCCGTTGTTACGATGATTTTGATTGATGCGCAAGGAGAAGAAAGAACGATTGAAACATTACGTTTTCATAAACACTACGGTGGAAAAGAGGGCCTGGATAGCAAAAGTGTTTTTTACACGGAGTATCCACCGGATCAAAAAGGCACAGGGTTTTTAATCTGGGATTATGCGATTAAAGGAAAACCTGACGATCTCTGGCTTTATTTGCCGAGTCTAAGAAGCGTTCGACGGATGACGACCCGAGACCAAAATGATTCTTTCATGGGGTCGGACCTCACCTTTTCCGACATGGGTGCGCGCCGCTTAGACGAAGACGAGCATAAGCTGGTGTTTGAAGGGCTTTGCAAGGGTTGTGATGAACCTTTTTATGTCGTCGACAGTTTTCCCAAGGAGTCGGACAGTCCCTATGGAAAGAAACGGTATTTTATTTCCATCAAGGATTTGGTGGCCCGCAAAGTGGAATTTTACGATCGGAATATGAAAGGGCTCAAGTTGCAAACCATTTCCTGGGAAAAAATTGACGGGGTTTTGGTTTGGACCCGCTCCGACATAAAAAATGTGCAGTCAAACCACAAGACCATCTTTAAAATTACCAATGTTAAGAATAACACGGGACTGAAAGATTCCCTCTTTGCCGCCCGTGTTTTGGAGAAAGGCCCTCCTCGCTAATTATCATCGTATCTAAAAATAAAATTGCATGGGCTCAACATGTCCCCGCGCCTTCAATAAATCATCCCGGTAAAAAATCCCTTGCCTCGCCTTATGCGCACATCTTTTGAAGTAGAAGGCAAACTCCGTACATCCCCCGTGATGGTTTATAATGGATGAAGTGGAAGCCCGGCAGCAAACTCCCTCTTGTGTCTTGGGTCTTTATGGCACGAAACGCTTGAGTAAGTGCTGCTTAAGCGTTCTATTGGGTATAATACATTGGAAGTAAAGAGTTTTTCAGGAGAACTCCCCCTGCAAAAGAAAAAGCGGCCCTTTTTGCGATGGTTCAAAATCGGCCTCGGCCTTTTTTTTATTTTGTTCCTTCTGGCGGCGGCGGGCATGGGCGGCGTACTCTATTATTTTTCGCAAGATCTGCCTTCACTCAATTCTGCCGGAACATATGTCCCCAGCCAAGCGACCCGAATTTACTCCGATGAAAATAAAGTGATTGGAGAATATTTTATCGAAAGAAGAGTCTTTGTGCCTTTTGAACGCATGCCCGAACATCTGATTCAAGCCGTATTGGCAGTGGAAGACGCACGTTTTTATGAGCACAGAGGGTTCGATCCGATTCGGATCGTAAGAGCCTTTTTGAAAAATATCGAAAGCGGTGAGATCAGACAAGGCGCCAGTACGATTACGCAGCAAGTTACACGTTCTCTCTTTTTGACGCCCGAACGGACAATGCAGCGTAAGATTAAGGAACTCATTCTCTCCAGAAAAATGGAGCGCATGCTGACAAAGAATGAGATTCTTGAGATTTATCTCAATCAAATCTATTTTGGACATGGGGCCTATGGGGTGCAGGTGGCGAGTAAAACCTATTTTGGAAAGGATGTGGCCGACATCAGTCTGGAAGAAGCTGCTTTTCTCGCCGGTTTGCCTAAGGCGCCCAATAATTATTCGCCTTATCGTGCGCCGGAAAAGGCGAAATTTCGTCAACGTGTGGTCTTAAAACGCATGCTGGTCGAGCGATACCTTTCTCCGGCGCAATATCGTGAAGCTTATGAAAAAGACCTGGTTTTCCAAAAACTGCATTCCGGAGAAGATTCCGGACTGTATTTTAAAGAATATGTCCGGCAATACCTCATTGCCCGTTACGGAGATGACCTTGTTTACAAAGGGGGGCTTAATGTTTACACCACGCTGAATGAAGAGATGCAGCAGACGGCGGAACGGGCGCTCGCCGAGGGCTTGAGAAACCTCGACAAACGGCAGGGGTATCGTGGTCCGATCCGCATCCGCCAAAGCGGTGAGGCGGAAGAAGTGGTGCTGTCACCTCAAAAAGGAAATAACAAAAGGCTTAAAATCGGCGATTTTTTGGAAGCCCGGGTTCTATCCGGGACGGATACGTATGCGCTTGTTGAGGCGGGAGGCACGGTCGGGAAGGTTTTATTGGAAGACATGATTTGGGCGGCTCGAAAGCTGAAGGGCCCGAACATTGACAAAGACAGCGTATTGAGTGAGCATACAAAGCCGAGCGATATTTTAAAACGAGATGATGTTATCCTCGTGCGTGTCAAGCAGGTCGGGCTGTCCTCAGATCAAGACGTCCGGGTCCGTGCGGTCAACACGCTTGCGGACACGCACAAGGATAATGAAACGCTCTTCAGTCTTGAGCAAGAGCCGATTGTCGAAGGGGCCTTTATTGCTTTAAATCCCGCAACCGGTACAGTCAGTGCCATGGTGGGCGGCTATGACTTTAAACGCAGTGAATACAATCGTGCCGTGTCCGCCAAAAGACAGCCCGGTTCTGTCTTCAAACCGATTATCTACGGCACGGCCATTGAGCGCGGATTTACGCCTGCAAGTATCCTGATTGACAATCCGGTTATTTTTACAGACGATGAAACCCACAAGGTTTGGAAACCGGAAAACTATGAAAAAAAGTTTTACGGCCCGACAACGTTACGTGATGCCCTGACGCATTCCCGCAATCTTGCAACTGTCAAACTGTTGAGACAAATCGGCATTAAAAGCGTTATTTCCTATGCCCAACGTATCGGCATCGAGAGTCCTCTGACACGTGATTTATCCTTGGCCCTGGGTTCATCCGGGCTGAGCCTGCTGGAATTGACCTCGGCCTTCGGTGTTTATGCCAATGAAGGGATTCGCGTGGACCCGACCCTGATTTTATCCGTGACCGATAAAAACGGTCGTGTTTTAGAATCTCGTAACCTTGCGCCCAAACGCGTGCTCTCGAAAGAAACGGCTTACGTCGTCACAAACATTCTTGAAGATGTAGTGCAAAGAGGCACCGCCAAACGAGCCAGGATCTTGGGTCGGCCCGTCGCGGGGAAAACCGGAACCACGAATGAATACACCGATGCCTGGTTTGTCGGTTATACGCCGAACGTGGCGGCGGGTGTTTGGGTGGGTTTTGATGACAACCGCTCACTGGGGCATAATGAATCGGGCGGTCGCACGGCACTTCCCATTTGGGTTTCTTTTATGGACGAGGCCTTTACACGCCTTCCAGTTGTTCCTTTTCCTATTCCGGATGAGATTGTTTATGCTAAAATCAACCGCGAAACAGGGTATCTGTCCGAAGAGGGGGAAAGCGGGGAGATGGAAATCTTTGTGAAAGGCACAGAGCCGCAGCATCGAGAAAAAACACTTTCTTCGCCGACCGATTTTTTTAGATTCGATCAAGAGGCGGGGGCATTTTAAATTCGCAGCCCGGCGAAGTTATCCGCATGGCACATATTATTTTAGGGAAGTTCTGATTTAAGTCCGGATTGAAGGAGTAAGAATAAAGATGTCTTTACGTGTTGCAATCAATGGATTTGGACGCATCGGCCGAAATGTTTTAAGATGCGCTTTTGCGCATCCCGGCCTGGAAATTGTGGCGATTAACGATCTCGGTGATGCGCCGACTCTGGCCCACTTGTTAAAATATGATTCCGTGCACGGCCCATTCCGGCATACTGTTGAAGCCAAAACGGATTCTTTGCTGGTCGATGGCCAATCCATTCATATCACACGCAAAACAAGTCCTGAAGATCTGCCTTGGCGGGAGCTTTCGATTGATGTCGTTATTGAGTCCACCGGCCGTTTTGTAGACCGCCCTTCGGCCCAACAACATCTTGCAGCGGGAGCGAAAAAGGTTATTATTTCCGCTCCGGCTAAAAATCCGGATGTGACGATTGTGCTTGGCGTCAATGAAACGAAGTATGATGCTGAAAACCACGACATTATTTCCAACGCATCCTGTACAACCAATGCTCTGGCCCCGGTCGTCAAAGTACTCGAAGAACGTTTCGGGATTCAAAGCGGACTCATGACCACCGTGCATGCGTACACACGCGATCAGCAATTATTGGACGGTGCTCACAAAGACCTGCGTCGTGCGCGCACTGCGGCGGAATCGATGATCCCCACAACAACGGGTGCCGCCCGGGCGATTTCTGAGGTGTTGCCGGGTTTGGCCGGAAAACTGGATGGCATGTCGATTCGCGTACCGACGCCGAATGTCTCAGTGATCGATCTTGTTGTCATCCTCAATACCGATGTGGATAAAACCGCAATCCGGCAAGCACTTCGACAGGCGGCCCGAAATGAACTGAAAGGCATTCTGGATTACACCGAAGAGCAGTTGGTTTCTATCGACTTCAGAGGCAATGCACATTCTTCAATCGTGGACGGCTCTCTCATCAGCGTCATCAATAAACGCATGGCCAAAGTGATTTCATGGTACGACAACGAATGGGGCTACTCCTGTCGCATCCGGGATCTGGTATTGTATGTGGGTAAAAGCCTTTAGACTTGAAGAAAGCTCCGATTCAGTTATGAATACCAACAAAGTCACCATCGAAGACATCGACATTAAGGGCAAGCAGCTTTTTATCCGCGTTGATTTTAACGTGCCGCTGGATGACAACCTGAACATCACGGACGATACCCGGATTCGTTCTGCCCTGCCGACCGTCAACTACGCCATCGACGAAGGGGCTTCTATTATTCTGGCCTCGCATTTAGATCGGCCGGAGGGGGTAAACCCCCGGTTTTCCCTCGCCCCGGTTGCAAAACGCTTGCAACGTTTGCTTGGAAAGGAAGTTCTTTTTGCTGCCGACTGTATTGGGACACAAACGGAAAAAATGGCTAAAAACCTTAAACCCGGAGAAATTCTGCTGCTGGAAAACCTGCGTTTTCACGACGGGGAGCAAAAAAACGACGCGGACTTTGCCAAGGCATTGGCAAAACTCCGTCTGGATGTTTACATCAATGACGCCTTCGGCACGGCGCACCGCGAGCATGCTTCGACCATCGGGCTTGCCGAACTGACAAAAAGTAAGGCCTGTGGCTTTCTTATGAAAAAGGAAATCACCTACCTCGTCGGTGCGGTTTCCAGCCCGGCGCGTCCTTTTGTGGCGATTCTGGGCGGCGCAAAGGTCTCCGGCAAAATCGGGGTAATTGAAAACCTGGGTGAACATGTGGACAAGGTGATTGTGGGCGGCGGCATGGCCTTTACCTTTTTGAAGGCCTCAGGCATTGATGTGGGGAACTCGCTTGTGGAGGAGTCGATGCTCTCATTTGCGCGTGAAATCATGCAAAATGCCATCGCCCGCGGCACCAAGTTTTATTTGCCGGTGGATTGCGTGGTCGCCGCAAGCAAGGAGCCTTCTGCGGAGGCCAAATCGGTGCCCGTTCAGGAAATTCCGCACGGTTGGATCGGGTTGGATATCGGTCGGGCCTCGGTTCACTTGTTCACAGAGGCGCTGTCCAATGCCAAAACCATTCTTTGGAACGGCCCTATGGGCTTGTTTGAAATGGATGCCTATTCACGGGGGACTTCCGCGATTGCCCACGCTGTCGCCAACGCTTATGCCCTCACCATCGTCGGCGGCGGGGAAACGGCGATGGCGGTGCACAAAGCCAATGAATCTGAAAATATTTCCTTTATTTCGACGGGCGGCGGTGCGGCCTTGCAACTTTTAGAAGGCAGGACATTACCCGGCCTTTCCGTATTGCCGGATAAGGAGCCTGACAGATAATGCAGCGTCCGCCTTGTTTTATCGCCAATTGGAAAATGAACCTGGGCGTCGCGGCGGCGAAAAGCTATCTTATGGATCTGAGCAAACGCTGTGCCGACAACCCCGATGTCGCAAAAATCATCATCGCACCGCCCTTTACTGCCCTTGATGCGGCCTCAAGCATCTTAAAAGAGGGGCAACCTGGAATTGCCTTGGCCGCGCAAAATGTGCATTTTGCGCCTTCCGGGGCCTACACCGGGGAAATTTCATCCGAGATGCTTTGCGAAACGGGGTGCACATACGTTATTATCGGCCATTCCGAACGGCGGATCCTTTTTGGCGAAAGCGACGAGGACATCCACAAAAAACTGGGCGCCCTCCGGAAAGCCGGACTGCTCCCGATTCTTTGCATCGGCGAAACCCGGCAAGATCGGCAGGCGGGGAAGACCTGGCAGAGGCTGAATGGGCAATTGACTGCGGTCTTAACGGATGATTTGCTTGAAAGCGGCTTGGCCGATACGGTTGCGGATTGGATGATTGCTTATGAACCCGTTTGGGCAATTGGTACGGGAGAAACACCGGAACCTGAGGATGTGGCGGAGGTTCATCTGCAGATACAGGCCTTGATCGCAGAAACGGTAGGAAAAGGGGCTCCCCGCGTTTTGTACGGGGGCAGCGTTTCGGAAAAAAATATCGCGGACTTTATGAAAACCCCCGGCATTGACGGGGTCTTGGTGGGGGGCGCAAGCCTTTCCCCCGAAACTTTTTTTAAAATCATTGCGCAAGGCGCAAAGGCAAAATAAAGGTTAAGGAGCATTATGTATACTCTGGTTGTTGTTCTTCATGTGATGGTCAGTCTCATTTTGATAGTGGTTGTCTTGCTTCAGGCCGGAAAAGGTGCCGAAATGGGAGCCGCTTTTGGCGGATCAAGCCAAACCATTTTTGGAAGCCGAGGCGCTGCAACCTTTTTAAGCAAGCTCACCGTGGGGGCTGCCGTTGTTTTTATGGTGACTTCTCTTACGCTTTCGATGTTTAGCCGAAGCCGTTCGGTGCTTCCTTCCGTCACCGAATCAAGTCCCTCTCCCTCACAGGAAAGCGAAAACATTCCCACGCCGGTGGAAACCCCTGAGGACGCCGCTTCGGAATAAGAGGAAGGGATGGGGCTGTGAATCGGTTTTTAAGGCTCATTCCCATCTTTTTTCTGTTTTCCGGCTGTTCAAGTACAGCCTTAAATAATCCCTATCCGCCGGAAGAAGAAACGCTGAATGTGCTTTACAGCTCATTCAGCCAACGCCCCAAGCATCTGGATCCGGCGCGATCTTATTCTGCAAATGAAGCCACCTTTACCGCCCAGATTTACGAACCGCCCTTTCAGTATCATTACCTGAAACGTCCTTATCAGCTTGTTCCCCTGACCGCCAGGCAAGTTCCGCGTCCTGTTTATCTGGATAAAAACGGGGCCGTCATTGAGGGCGATGCGCCTTCGCAGGATGTGGTTTGGAGTGTGTATGAAATTCAAATCCGGCCTGGCATTCAATATCAGCCGCATCCGGCTTTTGCAAAAACGGCAGCCGGACTTTTTCGTTACCATAACTTAGATCCGCTTGAGCTGGATGCGATTGCGCGCATCGGGGATTTTGAGGAAACGGGCAGCCGGGAATTAATCGCCGAAGACTATGTGTATCAAATTAAGCGCTTGGCGCATCCCAAGATTCATTCTCCGATCTTCGGCCTCATGACACAGTACATTGCGGGTTTGCAAGCCCTTGGCAAAACCCTGGAATCCGTAAAATCGCATGGGGAAGGGTTTTTGGATTTGAATAATTTCCCGTTGGAAGGCGCGGAAGTTGTTGATCGTTACACCTATCGCATTAAAATTAAAGGCAAGTATCCGCAATTTTTGTATTGGCTCGCCATGCCTTTTTTTGCGCCCGTGCCGCATGAGGCGGATCGCTTTTATGCTCAGCCGGGTCTCATTGAAAAAAATATCACACTCGATTGGTATCCGGTCGGCACCGGCCCCTACATGCTCACGATCAACAATCCCAATCGGCAAATGGTTTTGGAAAAAAATCCGAATTTTCACGGGGAAAGGTATCCGACAGAAGGAATGCCGGGTGATGCCGAGGCAGGCTTGTTGGATGATGCAGGCGCGGCTCTGCCCTTTATCGAAAAAGTCGTTTTTAGTTTGGAGAAGGAAGGCATTCCCATTTGGAACAAATTTTTACAGGGCTTTTACGACAGCTCCGGCATTTCTTCCGACAGTTTTGATCAGGCCGTTCAGGTTTCCGCCAGTGGGGACGCCGCCCTGACCGACGAGATGACAGCACAAGGCATCCGTCTTTTAACCAGTACGGCCACCACGACCTTTTAC
>Ga0256830_1002359_pt1 | contig 12509 bp, 11 predicted proteins | sample 128326metaG_FD_190537 | JGI IMG/M metagenome (GOLD analysis project Ga0256830, IMG submission 190537) | Hydrothermal vent microbial communities from Lau Basin, Pacific Ocean - 128-326 | ecosystem: Environmental > Aquatic > Marine > Hydrothermal vents | place: Pacific Ocean: Lau Basin | collected...
TATGCGTACTACGGTAAAGCCTTCCATCGAAATTATGGAGGCATTACCCACGGTCATTCTGGGTTTTCTGGCGGGCTTATGGCTGGCACCCTATGTTGAAAATCATCTGGCTGGCGTTTTTACCCTGCTGCTTATTCTGCCACTGGGCTTTATATTATCCGCCTGGTTGTGGGGATACTTCCCTTATAAATCGAAGTTCGAGGGCTGGGAAGCCGCCATACTGATTCCCGTTGTCTTATTGCTTATCTGGTTTTCCATGAACATTAGCCTGCCCCTTGAGCATCTGCTGTTCGATGGTGATATGCGTAATTATATGAGTAACGAATGGGGCATCAGTTACGATCAGCGTAATTCCCTGGTGGTAGGGTTGATTATGGGATTTGCCATTATCCCCACTATTTTCTCGATAGCAGAAGATGCTCTGTTTAGTGTGCCCCAGCATCTGGTGCGAGGCTCTCTTGCACTGGGAGCGACTCGCTGGCAGACCATGATGAATGTGGTACTGCCTGCCGCTAGTCCGGGTATTTTTTCAGCCGTGATGATGGGTTTTGGGCGCGCGGTAGGTGAAACCATGATCGTACTGATGGCAACCGGCAACACACCTTTGATGGATATGAGTATTTTTCAGGGGATGCGTACTCTGGCCGCGAATATTGCGGTAGAAGTACCCGAGGCCGAGGTTGCCAGCACCCATTATAGAGTGCTATTTCTGGCAGCTCTTATCCTGTTTTTGTTTACCTTCTTTTTCAACACAATTGCAGAAATGATTCGTCACCGGCTGCGTAAAAGGTATAGCGGATTATGATTCGTCAGTGGTTTAAAAACGGAACACCGTGGATATGGATGAATGCGGGGGCAATCAGTATTGCTCTGGTGGCAGTATTTGGCCTGTTACTGCTCATTATGGTGCGGGGAATGAGTCATTTCTGGCCGGCCAATGTAGAAGAATTCTATTTTGAGAAAGATGGCAACACTGCAACCATTATTGCTGAAATTGTGGAAAAAGAAACGGTGGTTGCCGGTTCTGTGCCAGGAATCGATAAATCGAAGGGTGATATTACCCGTTATCTGGTAAAAACAGGAAATCGCGATCTGTATGGCAGTGATTTCAGATGGGTATTCGAGGAAGGTCTTCAGGGTTTACATGAGCCCGAAGATATTATGGTGCTCGAGCGCATCGAATGGGGTAACTTCTATGGCTATCTGACGGCAGTCTATGAGCAGAATAAACCCGTCATTACTCTATCCAGAGACACCGAAGACAAGGCCGCCAAGCAGAGGTTATGGGCTGACTTCAAGCAACGTCTGGCGCGAACGGTGGATTTGCGTCAGCAGATACTCTACCTGGAGCGGGTTAAAATTGGCGCGGTGAACTATCAGCTGGAAAAACTCAGGCTTCATAAACGCCGTCTTCAGCTGGATAATGAACTAGATGATGAGGCTTCACGGGATATTGAACTACAGCGCAAGCAACTCAAGGATGAATATAATAGCCTGCTGAAAAAAACTGAAAAACTTTATCAGCAGATTAACCGTGACTCCATTCGAGCAGTCATAATGGATGGCAGGGAAGTCAGCATTCCACTGAAAAATATTGTCAAGGCCTGGAAGCCCAATAGTATGTCAGTCATGCAGAAACTTGGATTTTATTTCGCGGATCTGTGGGACTTTATTTCCGAAGATCCGCGGGAAGCAAATACCGAAGGTGGGATTTTTCCCGCAATATTTGGTACGGTTCTAATGGTTATTCTGATGGCAATCATGGTGACCCCTTTTGGAGTGATAGCCGCGGTATATCTAAGGGAATATGCTCATCAGGGCATCCTGATACGCCTGATTCGTATTGCCGTCAATAATCTCGCGGGTGTGCCCTCCATTGTATATGGTGTGTTTGGTCTGGGGTTCTTTGTTTATTTTCTGGGCGGTCATATTGATAATATATTCTACCCCGAGGCACAACCGGCACCGACTTTCGGTACGCCGGGGCTCTTGTGGTCGTCCCTGACTCTTGCATTATTGACTCTGCCCGTCGTTATTGTTGCCACAGAGGAAGGCCTGTCCCGTATACCCAGAAGTTTACGTGAAGGCAGCCTGGCCCTGGGGGCAACCAAAATTGAAACCCTATGGCGTGTCGTATTACCCATGGCGAGTCCGGCCATTATGACCGGACTGATACTTGCCATTGCTCGCGCGGCGGGCGAGGTGGCCCCACTGATGCTGGTTGGCGTGGTCAAGCTGGCACCCAGCTTGCCACTGGATGGTAATGCGCCTTTCCTGCATCTGGACAGGAAATTCATGCATCTCGGTTTTCATATTTATGATGTTGGTTTTCAGAGTCCTAATGTGGAGGCTGCCAGACCCCTTGTTTATGCCACGGCATTTTTACTGGTGGTCGTTATTGTGGCACTGAACCTGAGTGCAATCAGTTTAAGAAACAATTTGCGTGAAAAATATCGCGCCCTGGATGGTTAATAATGAATAAACCTGTTACTGCGTCGATCGATCCATCGATACTGGATACCGATAAAACAAATAAAACCAGTGAAGTGGTTCTACGAGTCAATAATCTTGATCTGTATTACGGTGAATCACAGGCCTTGAGTAATATCAGTTTTGAAATGAAAAAAAACTGTGTAACTGCTTTTATCGGCCCCAGTGGATGTGGAAAATCGACTTTGTTGCGTTGTTTCAATCGTATGAATGACCTCATCGACAGTGTCAGGGTGGAAGGCGAAATTATTCTTGATGGACAGAATATCTATGATAAAAGTATCGATGTTACTGCCTTGCGTCAACGGATTGGTATGGTGTTTCAGAAGCCTAATCCGTTTCCCATGAGTATTTTTGAAAATGTAGCCTATGGTCTGAGGTTACAGGGCGTGAATAAGCGCAGAATACTGGAAGAAAAAGTTGAATGGGCGCTAAAGGGGGCGGCGCTCTGGAATGAGGTCAAGGATCGACTGGATGAGAGCGCTCTGGGTATGTCCGGTGGTCAGCAGCAACGTCTGGTGATTGCTCGGGCAATTGCAATTGAGCCTGAGATATTGCTACTTGATGAGCCTGCCTCCGCGCTTGACCCCATATCAACGCTTAAAATCGAAGAACTGATTTACGAGTTGAAATCTCAGTATACCATTCTTATTGTAACGCATAATATGCAACAGGCAGCACGGGTGTCGGATGATACTGCCTTTATGTATATGGGCGAGATGGTCGAATTTGATGATACCAATAAGATTTTCACTAATCCCGCAAAAAAACAGACAGAAGATTATATAACTGGCCGTTACGGTTAGACAATATATGAGGCCTTAATATGGAAACAACGAATACAAGTCATCATATCTCTCATAAGTTCGATGAGGAAATGGAAAGCCTGCGCAATAAAGTTCTCAAGATGGGCGGCCTGGTCGAACAACAGGTCAGCAATTCGATCGATGCGCTACAGTCGATCAATGCGGCCGATGCAGAAGAAATTATACTCAATGACCACAAGGTCAATGCCATGGAAGTCAATATTGACGAGGCCTGTACCCAGATACTGGCAAAACGTCAGCCGGCGGCATCCGATTTGCGTATGGTGGTTGCGGTCATTAAAACCATCACCGACCTGGAGCGGATCGGTGATGAAGCAGAGAAAATTGCCAAAATGGCACTGCACTTGTCTGAAGAGGATGGTGTGTTTCATCATAGTCGTTATGCGGGAATAAGACACCTGGGTATTCAGGTTGTACGTATGGTGCATGATGTGCTGGATGCCTACGCACGGCTTGATGTTGACGCGGCGATCAAGGTGGTACGTGATGATGAGGTGGTGGATAAGGAATATCAGGATTTGATGCGCATGCTGATTACCTACATGATGGAAGATCCTCGAACCATTTCCGAGGTGCTCGATGTGATATGGGCGGCTCGATCACTGGAACGAATTGGCGATCATGCTAAAAATATCGGTGAATATGTTATTTATCTGGTTAAGGGTAAGGATATTCGCCATGTCGATCTGGATGAGGTTGAAAAAAATATACTGTCAGGAAACATGCAAATATTCTGATTGTTGAAGATGACTCCGATATACAGCAAATGCTGGACTTTTCCCTCAGTCCGGAGGGTTATAAGTTGAGTACCGCCTATTCGGTTAAAGAGGGCTGGGAAATCATCGAGAACAAGGCGATTGATCTGGTTTTGCTTGACTGGATGCTGCCAGATAATAGTGGCATCGATTTACTGCACCGTATCCGGAAGTATCATTCAATGCTGCCGGTAATCATGATTACCGCCAAAACAGAAGAGGAGGACAGGGTACTGGGCCTTGATGTGGGTGCGGATGATTATATTACCAAGCCTTTTTCGGTGCGGGAATTAAAATCCAGGATTCAGGCTGTTTTACGGCGTTCGATGCCAGATGAGCAGCCTATTCAAATTGGTGATCTTTATCTCGATCCGGTGAGTCAGCGAGTCAAGGCTGGCGATACCCCATTGACGCTGTCCCCGACAGAATTTCGTTTACTGCATTATTTTATGGCCCATACGGATCGTGTCTTTAGTCGCAGTCAACTGCTTGATCAGGTATGGGGCGCGCAGGTATATGTCGAGGAACGTACGGTCGATGTGCATATTCGGCGTTTACGTAAGCAGCTTGAGCCCTTTAATATGGCAAGCCTGCTACAAACCGTTCACGGTAGCGGTTACCGTTTTTCAAGATAACCCGAATATTTCACAAGAACGCTTCATTTGATGCATAAGATTATGATTTCAATAATAACTCTTCGTATATTAGAAAAATACACTCTGTCTAAAGGTTAATCTGGTATGACTCCGGGCCTGCGCCGTGAAATCGTTCTACTGCTTTCATGGTTACTATTTATTCTGATATTGGGTGCAATTCTTGATCGGACATTGGTTGTTCTGTGTCTGGGCCTGTCAGCTTATATCATCTGGAGTCTGATTAATCTTGATCGGCTGTTGAAATGGCTTGCCAAACCCACTAAAAATCTTCCGGAATCCTGGGGTGTGTGGGATGATGTCTACTATCGGCTCTATCATCTGTATAAGCGTCAGCGTAAGGCCAGGCGAAAACTGACATCCATTTTGAGTCGATTTCAGCAGTCTACCCAGGCTTTACCCTATGCGACTATCGTGTTGAATAAGGCAGATGAAATCGAGTGGTTCAACCCTGCCGCCAGTCAGTTGTTCATGTTGCGCCCGGGGCTTGATGTCGGGCAGCGAATCGATAATCTGATCCGTCAGCCTGAGTTTATCGAATATATAGCCTGCCGTGAATATGATCACCCCCTTGAGTTGCAATACCATCAGAAGAGAATTCTGATAAGTATTACGGCCTATGGAAGTGGTCAGTTTTTGCTCACCGCGACGGATGTGACTCAGCAGGTCAAACTGGAGGAAATGCGCAGAGATTTTATTTCAAACGCCTCCCATGAATTACGCACACCCTTGACCGTCATGTCGGGATATATAGAAATGTTGATTGATAATGAGGATCAGTCTGTGCGTTTTCCCCTTGAAAAAATTCAGCAACAAACCGATAGAATGAAAAAAATCATCAGTGAGCTGATTGGGCTGGCAAAACTTGAAACCTCTTCAGGTGTCGAGAAAAATGAAAATCTGGATATGGACAAGCTGCTTTCCGATGTCATGGATGAGGCTATGCAACTGGATGATTCCAGTCATCGAATCAGTTTGTCCAGAGAGCCGGTACAGATAAAAGGAAGCTATGATGAGCTGTATATGGCTTTTCTTAACCTGTTGACCAATGCCATACGCTACACCCCGAAAGGGGGTGAAATTGAATTATTTACTTATTCAGATGAACTTGGTGCTTATGTGGGCGTCAGGGACAATGGTATAGGTATCAGTTATGAGCATATACCCCGCCTGACCGAGCGATTTTATCGTGTAGATGAAGGCCGTTCCCGGGAGAAAGGTGGTACGGGTTTAGGGCTGGCCATTGTGAAGCAGGTTCTGGAACGACATGCCGCACACCTGTATATTGAAAGTACACCGGGTAAAGGGAGTGTGTTCCGTTGTTATTTCCCCTTTTCCCAGCAATCGGAATGAGTTGGGCAATGACTTTAAAAGCTCCATATTTCATTCGGAACAGTAAAAATCAGTCAAGGGACTTTGGCTTATTCTTTATTTTATAATGAATATACCCGGGGTGTGTATATTCATAAAACTGTAATATCTTTGTCACGAAGCATTCATATGGTTAACACAAAATACACAAATTCACTTAATCTGGAGTTTTAAATAATGAAACATAAAAAATTCGCATCTGTAATGACTGCGGCGTTTATCGGCCCTGTGCTTGGTCTGGGTCTGTTTGCATCCACTGCATCTGCGGTTTCTGTTGATAAAGATATCCCTGACTATAAACCTGCCAGCGGTGTATCCGGTAATCTTTCCAGTGTGGGTTCAGATACCCTGGCCAATCTGATGACTTTATGGGCAGAGTCGTTCAAGCGCGCCTACCCAAATGTCAATATTCAGATTCAGGCGGCGGGTTCCTCAACTGCACCTCCAGCTCTGACTGAAGCAACATCGAATATTGGCCCCATGAGTCGCAAGATGAAGGATAAGGAGATTGCCGCATTTGAAGATCGTTATGGCTACAAGCCCACCGCCATTCCCGTTGCTATCGATGCTCTGGCGGTCTATGTCAACAAGGACAATCCCGTAAAAGGTATGTCTATTCCTGAGGTTGATGCGATTTTCTCCTCTACGCGCAAGTGTGGCGCTAAAAAGGACATTAAAAAATGGGGTGAGCTGGGCCTGACCGGCAGCTGGAAAAACCGTGATATCCAGATTTTTGGCCGTAACTCGGTTTCTGGTACCTATGGTTATTTCAAGAAGAAAGCACTGTGCAAGGGTGACTATAAGAATAATGTCAACGAGCAACCTGGCTCGGCCTCTGTTGTACAGGCGGTTACCAGTTCGATCAACAGTATCGGTTACTCAGGTATCGGCTATAAGACATCCGGCGTTCGTGCCGTACCTTTAACCAAAAAGCCGGGGGGGCAGTATATTGAAGCGACCCCAGCCAATGCGGTTTCAGGCAAATACCCACTGTCACGTTTTCTGTATATTTACGTAAACAAGCATCCTAACAAGTCGCTGGCACCCCTGGAAAAAGAGTTTATCAAGTTGATTCTCTCCAGACAGGGCCAGGAAGTGGTGATCAAGGATGGTTATATTCCCTTGCCTGCAAGGGTTTTGAAGAAATACCTCTCAAAGCTATAAGTCTGAAATAGATGGAATTTTAGAAATGCCACATCCTTCGGATGTGGCATTTTTTATTGCAAACTGATTGATATGGGGGTTCTATCGTGTCCGGTTGTTTCTACAGGTTTCTGTTTTGTGTCAATTGCCCGTATTTTTCATTAAAATATGTGGAACTTCTCTGAATGGGCGGCTAAGATTCGCTCTCTTAAGAAAATCGCTCATAGCCACGGTATTTTGCGCTGTGGTTGAACCTGGAATAGCATGTCTCAGATTGATTATATTGTACAACCCGGTGGCCACCTGTCTGGCCAGTTTCGAGTACCCGGTGACAAGTCCATTTCTCACCGATCGATTATGTTTGGTGCCCTGGCCGATGGTATCACCCGTGTCAGCGGCTTTTTGCAGGGGGAGGACAGCCTCAATACCCTGCGTGCCTTCCGGGCCATGGGAGTGGAAATAGACGGCCCGGATGCGGGCGGCAATGTCACCATACAGGGTGTGGGGATCGATGGTCTCAGGACTCCGGCAAAGGCCCTCGATCTTGGCAACTCCGGCACCTCCATGCGGCTTATGGCGGGCCTGCTCAGTGGACAATCCTTCGATGTTGAATTGCGGGGAGATGCTTCCCTCTCCAGGCGCCCCATGAAGCGGGTCACCGAACCCCTGGCACTGATGGGGGCCCAGGTTGAAACCGCGGAGGGTGGGCGGCCACCGCTGAAGATAAAAGGCGGCCATCCCATTCAGTCTATCGACTATACAATGCCCATGGCCAGCGCCCAGGTCAAAAGCTGTTTACTGCTGGCGGGTATGTATGCGCAGGGAACCACCTGCGTAATCGAGCCGGCGCCCACCCGGGATCATACCGAGCGTATGCTGAATGCCTTTGGCTATGAGGTTCACACCCGGGATAACCGTATCTGTATTCAAGGCGGTGGTCGTCTGACTGCCTGCGAGATCGACGTACCAGCGGATATCTCATCGGCGGCATTCTTTCTGGTGGCTGCCAGCATTGCCGAAGGCTCGGATATCACCCTGCAGCATGTGGGGATCAACCCCACTCGTACCGGTATTATCGACATTCTCAAGCTCATGGGCGCCAATATCGAATTACAGAACCAACGCACCGTGGGGGGAGAACCGGTGGCGGATATCCGGGTGCGCAGCGCCCGACTCAGGGGCATCGAGGTGCCTGAGGGGCTGGTACCCCTGGCCATCGACGAATTCCCGGTGATCTTCGTGGCCGCCGCCTGTGCCGAGGGCAAAACCGTGGTCACCGGTGCCGAGGAATTGCGGGTCAAGGAATCTGACCGCATTCAGGTGATGGCGGATGGACTGCAGGGGATTGGTGTCGATGCCCGGCCCACCCCGGATGGTATGGTGATTCAGGGCGGCCCAATCAGGGGGGGCAGGGTGCACAGCCGGGACGATCACCGGATCGCCATGGCCTTTACCATGGCTGCCCTGAGGTCTGAGTCCGCCATTACCATTGAAGATTGCGAGAATGTAAACACCTCATTTCCCGATTTTATCGGCCTGGCCTCCCGGGCCGGTATCCAGGTTTCCATTGCGTCCTGATTATGACTATGTCTGCCATACCCGTTATTACCATCGATGGCCCCAGTGGGGCCGGCAAGGGCACCATTGCCCAGAAACTGGCCAGCGAACTGGGATTCCATATACTGGACAGTGGCTCCCTCTATCGACTGACCGCACTGGCTTCACTCAAACAGGGGCTGGCTACCAGCGATGAGGCGGGGATTGCCAGAATTGCCCTGCATTTACCGGTCATTTTCAGGCCGCAGGCCGCCGGTTTGCAGATTTTACTGGAGAATGAGGATGTCAGCGAAGCCATCCGGGCCGAGGAAATCGGCATGCGTGCCTCCGCGGTGGCGGCATTGCCCGCGGTGAGAGAGGCCCTGTTAGAGCGTCAGCGCGACTTTTTGCAGGCACCGGGCCTGGTGGCGGATGGCCGGGATATGGGCACCACCGTGTTCCCCGAGGCACCCCTTAAGGTATTTATGACCGCTTCCGCAGAAGAAAGGGCCGAAAGGCGCTATAAGCAGTTGAAAGCAAAAGGAATAAATGCTAATATCGCCGCCCTCGTGGCTGATTTGAAGTCACGGGACGAGCAAGATGCGAATCGCGCTGTATCGCCTTTGAAGCCCGCTGATGATGCCATCGTGCTGGATACCACAGAAATGAGTATTCAGCAGGTTACTGACAAGCTGCTTGAACTGGCCAGCCAACGGTTTTAATTCTACTTATGGTGCTCCGGCTCTGCACACATTATTTATCTGAGCCTGAGTGTTGTTTAACCCTAACCCTGTATGCTGCACGGTCTCTATATCCGGCCGTATTCCACCGGCATTACAGTTAATATCTATGGAAAATCTTATGTCTGAATCTTTTGCTGAACTCTTTGAACAGAGCCTCCAGGAAACCGAAATGAGCACCGGTACCATCGTTAAAGGTACTGTGGTCGATATTTCAGGTGGCTATGTCACCGTTGCAGCCGGCCTTAAATCAGAAGGCGTTATCCCCGAATCCCAGTTTATGAGTAATGGCGAACTCGAAGTTAAAGTGGGTGATGAAGTTGAAGTGGTTCTGGAAGCGGTAGAAGACGGCTGGGGTGAAACCCGCCTGTCACGCGACAAGGCCAAACGTGCCAAAGCCTGGATCAAGCTGGAAGCAGCCCATGATGCAGAAGAAATCATTACCGGTGTTATTACCGGCAAGGTCAAGGGTGGCTTTACCGTTGAGCTGGGTGATATCCGTGCCTTCCTGCCCGGTTCACTGGTGGATGTTCGTCCGGTTCGTGATACCTCCTACCTTGAAGGTAAAGAACTGGAATTCAAGGTTATCAAACTTGACCAGAAGCGCAATAACGTGGTGGTTTCACGTCGTGCCGTGGTTGAATCCGAATACAGCGCAGAGCGTGAAGAGCTGCTGAACAGCCTGGAAGAAGGCAAGACCGTCAAGGGTATCGTCAAGAACCTGACCGATTACGGCGCATTCCTGGATCTGGGCGGAATCGATGGCCTGCTGCATATTACCGATATGGCCTGGAAGCGTGTCAAGCACCCATCTGAAATCGTTGAAGTGGGTACCGAAATCGAAGTGGTTGTGCTGAAATTCGATAAGGAGCGTAACCGCGTTTCACTGGGTCTGAAACAGCTGGGTGAAGATCCATGGGCAGCTATTGCCAAGCGTTATCCTGAGGGTTCACGCCTGAAAGGCAAGGTGAGCAATATTACCGATTATGGCTGTTTCGTTGAGGTTGAAGACGGTGTTGAAGGTCTGGTACACGTATCTGAAATGGACTGGACCAACAAGAACGTCAACCCTGCCAAGGTGGTCACCCTGGGTGATGAAGTTGAAGTGATGATTCTGGATATCGACGAAGAACGTCGTCGTATTTCTCTGGGTATGAAGCAGTGCATTGCCAATCCATGGGATGAATTCGGCGCCACTCGCAATAAGGGCGATAAAGTCAAGGGCAAGATCAAGTCGATTACTGATTTTGGTATCTTTGTTGGCCTGGAAGGCGGTATCGACGGCCTGGTTCACCTGTCTGACCTGTCATGGGACTCAAACGGTGAAGATCTGGTACAGAACTACAGCAAGGGCGATGAGCTGGAAGCAGTGGTACTGTCTATCGATCCCGAGCGTGAGCGTATCTCCCTGGGTGTCAAGCAGATGGAACAGGATCCATTCTCCAACTTTGTTGCGGCCAATGGCAAGGGTGCTATCGTCAAGGGTACCATTACGGAAGTCGATGCCAAGGCGGCTATCGTCGACCTGGGTGATGGCGTTGAAGGTACTCTGCGTGCCTCTGAGCTGTCCCGTGACCGCGTTGAAGATGCCCGTACCGTATTGAAAGTGGGTGATGAGATCGAAGCCAAGTTCCTCGGTGTCGATCGTAAATCACGCACCATCAACCTGTCGGTCAAGGCCATGGATGCGGACGCTGAAGCGGAAGCCATCAAGGAGTATTCCGCTGACTCTGCATCGGCATCCACCACCCTGGGTGACTTGCTAAAAGAGCAAATGGGTGCTAAAAACGAGTAATAAGAAGTAAATTACTCGGATTGCTGCCGCAGAAAGCCATCCGCAGGATCGATTTTTCTGTGGCAGCATTCAATTTGATGTGAATATTACAGACAGGTGAAGGACCACCGCTGTATTTAAATGGGGAAATCATATGTCAGGTGAAGTAGTATCAAGATCAATGATGAAATCGGAATTAATTGAGTTGATGGCGCGCAAGCAGAATCATCTGGCCTACAAAGATGTCGAGTTGGCGGTAAAAAGCCTGCTGGAACAGATGTCAGAGGCCCTGGCTACCGGCGAGCGTATCGAAATTCGTGGTTTTGGCAGCTTTAGTCTGCATTTTCGGCCACCCAGAGCGGGACGTAACCCCAAAACCGGTGATTCCGTATCTCTGCCAGGAAAATATGTACCTCACTTCAAGCCCGGCAAAGAACTGCGTGAACGGGTGAATGAGTCACTCAAGGCAGGTAATAACAGCTGAGTGGGGCGCCCTTTTTTAAAATATCTGTCAGGCCAGACCTGTACAGGGGCCGGAATATCAGCCCGTAAACTGGCACTATTAACCGATGATACGTTTTATTAGCTGGCTGATATTTTTAATTTTTCTTATTCTGATTGCCGCATTTACCTATAAAAATGCCCAATTGGTATCTGTTGATCTTTTCATCTATCAAATTAATCTGCCCATGGCAGTATTGCTGCTGATTGCACTGTTACTGGGTGTGCTGGCAGGCTTTGCCTTCAATATAATGGCCTTGCTCAGTCAGAAGAAAAAATATATGCGACTGAAGGCCAAAAAAGAGACCTTACAGGGTATATCCGGGGTTTTAGACAAAACTGATAAATGAACTAAATGACTGAATACCTGGAAACATATTTATCTTCTGAATGGACTTTATACTTATTACCCCTGCTAGGCTTTTTCCTGGGGTATAAATTTTCTCGTCGCCGTTTAAGAAAACAGAAAAAACACCTGCGTTTTTCCAATGATTATTTTCAGGGGCTCAACTACCTGCTCAATGATCAGCAGGACAAGGCGCTGGACATCTTTATCAAGCTGGTTGAGACCGACTGGGAAACCATCGATACCAGCCTTGCTCTGGGCGCGATTTTCCGCCGTCAGGGTGAAATCGACAAGGCCATCAAGCTGCATCAGAATCTGCTGGCCCGTCCATCATTGCCTGTTGAATATAAATCCACGGTACTGATTTCACTGG
>Ga0256830_1002360_pt1 | contig 12503 bp, 11 predicted proteins | sample 128326metaG_FD_190537 | JGI IMG/M metagenome (GOLD analysis project Ga0256830, IMG submission 190537) | Hydrothermal vent microbial communities from Lau Basin, Pacific Ocean - 128-326 | ecosystem: Environmental > Aquatic > Marine > Hydrothermal vents | place: Pacific Ocean: Lau Basin | collected...
TCAACAGCAGGATGGGCATCTCCCGCTTGAGAATCTTGGAGTGCACCTTGAGGGGGACGAACAGGGCGGTCAGGCCCAGCACCAGGGAGATATTGGTGATATTGGAACCGATGGCGTTGCCATAGGCCAGGCCGGCATTGCCCTGCCAGGACGCCACCGCCGACACCAGGATCTCGGGGGCCGAGGTCCCCAGTGCCACGATGGTCAGCCCGATTATCAGTGGAGACACGCCGAGGTTGCGCGCCACCGCGGAGGCGCCAGCCACGAAACGTTCGGCGCCCCATACCAGCAGAACAAATCCTCCTACAACGGCCAGCGCGGCATACAGCAATGGTGAACTCCCGTTATTTCGCGGTTGATTGTGGGAATGTCAGGGTCCCGGAGAACCGGAGGGCAAAGGATATCGGGCGGGAGGGCAGCCTGTCCATACCGGATCCACCTCAGGCCGCCATCAGGTAGTGCAGGAAAATTCCTGCAAAAACAACCGCGCCAAACCAGTTGTTGTTCAGAAAGGCCTTGAAGCACTGGGCGGGATCGCGCGCTCTGATCAGATATTGCTGATAAAGAAACAGCCCGCCAGCCGCCGCCAGGGCCAGAAAATAGACCCCGCCCAGGGACAGCAAGACGCCCACCATGGCCAGTATCCCCAACATGAGCGCCTGCAGGATGGCGATGACGAGGCGGTCCGCGGAGGCGAAAAGCACAGCCGTGGATTTGACCCCGATCTTCAGATCGTCCTCGCGGTCCACCATGGCGTACATGGTGTCGTAGATCACCGCCCACACCACCGTGGCGGCGAATATCAGCCACGCGATGCCCGGCACCTCGCCGAGCTGGGCGGCGAACACCATGGGCACGGCCCAGCCGAAGGCCACGCCGAGATAGACCTGGGGCAGATGGGAATAGCGCTTTACGAAGGGGTAACTGGCGGCCAGAAAGGCGCCCACGAAGGACATGAGAATGGTCAGGCGGTTGAGGGTCAGCACCAGCGCGAAGGCCAGCAGGCACAAGACCACGAACAACACCAGGGCATGACGCGGCGCGATCTCGCCGCAGGCCAGGGGGCGCTCGCGGGTACGCGCCACATGGGGATCTATATGGCGGTCGGCATAATCGTTGATCACACAGCCGGCGGCGCGCATCAGCACCACCCCCGCCAGGAAAACCAGGGTCACGTGAATGCCGGGGCTGCCGTCTCCGGCGATCCACAGGGCCCACAACACCGGCCACAGCAGCAACAGAATGCCGATGGGGCGGTCGAAGCGCATGAGCCGCACATAGGGACCGATATTGAGGGAATGGGTATTGCTCATCTGCCTGATCTCAAGCTGGCCATTCCCAGGCCCGTTGGGCCGTGGCAGGCCCCGGCGGGTATGCCGGCGGGGTCGACTCGCGAAGGCCTCCCGCCGGGCGTAAACAGGCGGATCGCTGGAGCGCAGCGACTTGATCCGCCCCGCCCGGCGGGAGTCAAGCCGTAGCGCAGGAGACCCCACCGGCATACCCGCCGGGGCCATCGAGGCGCGCAAGTGTCGTTGACCGGGTCAATATCCATCATATTTCCACGCATGCCTGGCGGCGGTGCGCCGGCAGGAAGATCTCGCTCACCAGCAGGGGGCGCGCCCCGAAATAGAACAGGGAGCGCCGTCCCCAGATGGCATCCTGGCTGGAACGGTCCCCCCCCAGCGCCGTATGATACAGCCCGTGATCGGGGGTGATACGGGCGATCTCCACCGCGCCCCGGCGCACCGTATGATCCGCGAACAACAGGGCGCCCAAGGGCCGCTCCCCCAGGTAGGCGAGCTGACGCTGCGCCCCCCGCATGGTCTGCAGGGGGATGACCGTGCGCGCGAAGACCCAGGGGTGGCTGCCGCACATGAGATGGACGTGGCGCACGAGTGCGTATTCCCGGTCACGGGCGCCCACCAGGGGGCGCTCATTGTGCATGGGCCGCTGCCAGCCCAATTGCAGCAGGCGCACCCGGAACTTCTTGCGGCAACAGGCCTGGAGGCGCTCGGTGAGAGAGGAGGTCTCCAGCAGCCACGGCCTCAAGGCCGCCGGTATGCGCCCGCGCGCGGCGGGACCCGCGGGCCACCATACGGGCTCCCGCCTGATTTTGCTCATGAGATTCTTCATCCTGGCGTCAAGTATACCCGACAGTTGCATAAAATTGCGGGTGCCAGCCGTGGATAACACCCTGTTTCATGCCCCCTGCTGCGTGTGGGAGAAAGAGTACTCTATTAACCCGGCCGGGAGCCTGGTCCGTCACACCGCCGTATAGCGCGTGCGCTGTCCCAGCCAGCGCCGCACGAGGGGCTTCACCCGCCCGGGATGATGCGCCAGCAGCCATCTGGCGGTTTCCGCCACGTGGGGCAGCAGGGCCTGGTCGCGGAGCACGTCGGCCACCCTGAACTGCAAGGCGCCAGCCTGGCGGGTGCCCAGCACCTCGCCGGGACCGCGCAGCTCAAGATCGCGGCGTGCAATCTCGAACCCATCATTGGTCTCCCGCAGGGCGGCAAGACGCGCCCTTCCCCGTTGAGACAGGGGGGGGCGGTACATCAGCACGCAGGTGCTCCGGGCGCTGCCGCGCCCCACCCGCCCGCGCAACTGGTGGAGCTGCGCCAGCCCCAGGCGCTCGGCGTTCTCGATGATCATCAGGCTGGCATTGGGCACGTCCACGCCCACTTCGATGACCGTGGTGGCCACCAGCAGGTCGATCTCCCCCGCCTTGAAGGCCGCCATCACCCGCGCCTTTTCCTCGGCCGGCAGGCGGCCGTGCACCAGGGCGACGGACAGCCCGGGCAGGGCCTCGGCCAGCAGGCGGGCCGTCTCCGCCGCCGCCTGGCATTGCAGGGCGTCGGACTCCTCGATGAGGGTGCAGACCCAGTAGGCCTGACGCCCCTCGCCACAGGCATGGCGCACACGCTGCAAGACATCATCGCGGCGCCGCTCGGAAACCACCACCGTAGTGACGGGCCGGCGGCCCGGGGGCAACTCGTCGATCACCGAGCTGTCCAGGTCGGCATAGGCCGACATCATCAGGGTGCGCGGGATAGGCGTGGCCGTCATGATCAACTGATGGGGGAAGCGGCCCTCCTGACGCCCCTTCTCTCGCAAGGCCAGGCGCTGGTGCACGCCGAAACGGTGCTGTTCGTCGACGACCACCAGGCCCGGCGCGGCGAATTCCACCTCATCCTGAAACAGGGCATGGGTCCCCACCACCACCCGGGCGCTGCCATCACCTATGGCCTCCAGGGCGGCGCGGCGCGCGCCCCCCCTGGTCTTCCCTCCCAGCCAGGCCACCTCGATGCCCAGGGGGTCGAACCAGGCGCGGAAATTGACATGGTGCTGCTCCGCCAGGAGTTCCGTGGGCGCCATGACAGCCGCCTGGAAACCGCTCTCCACGGCCTGCAGCACGGCGGCGGCCGCCACCAGGGTCTTGCCGGAACCCACGTCCCCCTGCACCAGGCGCTGCATGGGTATCTCCCGTGCCATGTCGGCGCACAATTCCGCGATGACCCGCTGCTGGGCCCCCGTCAGGGCAAAGGGCAACTGGGCCAGCAGGGCCTTACGCAACCGCCCCGGCGCATCGAGGGGCGGCGCCGCCTGGCGCTGCTTGCGCTGGCGCAACAGGCGCAGGCTCAACTGATGGGCCAGCAGTTCCTCGAACACGAGACGCTTCTGCATGGGATGCCGACCCTCCCGCAGGGCGCGCACATCGGCGTCCAGGGGCGGGCGGTGGAGATAGGCCACGGCCTCGGCCAGAGGGGGCATGGCGTAGCGGCGCAACACATCCTCCGGCAGCAGCTCCGCCAGGCCGCATGGTGAGGCCGTGTCCCGCAACAAGTCCAGCGCCTGCGACACCAGGCCACGCAGGCTGAGCTGGCGCAGTCCCTCCGTGGCGGGATAGATGGGGGTGAGGTGCTCGCCCTGGGGCAGCGGCACATCGGGATCGACGCGCTGGTATTCGGGATGCACCATCTCCAGGGTGGCGGGCCCCTTGCGCACCTCGCCGAAACAGCGCAGCCACGCGCCGGCGGCCAGGCTCTGCTGCTGCATGCGGGAGAAGTTGAAGAAGCGCAGGGTGATGGCGCCCGTGCCGTCGGAGAGGCGCGACAGAAGCATGCGCCGCCGGCCGTATTTGATCTCCGTGAGCAGGATCTCGCCCTGGATGGTCACCTCTTCCCCCGGGCGCAGGGCACCGATGGGAACGACGCGGCTGCGGTCCTGATACTGGGCCGGAAGGTGGAACAGGAGATCCTCCACCCGCCTGATGTCCAGGCGCGCCAGGCGCTCGGCCAGACGAGGGCCGACCCCCTTGAGGGCCATGACGGACGAGGCCAGGGTGAGTTCATCGCGCCCCGGCGCCCCCACGGATGTTCCGGCCATCCCCGGATCCCCAGCTTCCTGCTGCCCGGTCAAAGGCAGCGGCCGGCACCCGGGTCAGGACCCGAGATGCATGACGGCATCCATTTCCACCGCCACGCCACGCGGCAGGGCGGCCACCTCCACGGCGGCGCGTGCCGGGTAGGGCTCGGAGAAATAACGCGCCATGATCTCGTTCACCTGGGGAAAATGGGACAGGTCGGTGAGATAGACATTGAGCTTCACGAAATCGCCCAGATCGCCGCCGGCCGCCCGGGCCACCGCGCGCAGGTTGTCGAACACACGGGTGATCTGCGCCTCGATGCCACCCTCCACGACTTCCATGGAAACCGGATCCAGGGGAATCTGGCCCGACAGATAAACCGTCCCGTCCACCTTGACGGCCTGTGAATAGGTCCCGATGGCCGCGGGGGCCGCGTCGGTTGCAATGATTTCTCGCGCCATGCTCACCTCTTCTGTGGGATGATGGTTGATACCGCCCCGCCTGCCGGGCAAGCCGCCCCTCTTCCCGGAAAATGCGGGGTAAACCGGCGAGACGGGTCCTTTATACCATATTTTTCCCGGCGGAACGGACCGGGACTCACCCTTTCTTGCGGCTGATCCTGACCACCATGTCGATGGAACGGATGTGGCGCATGACCTTGGCCAGGTGGACGCGGTCATGGACGGCGATGGTGAACACGATGGTGCTGTATTCGCTGTCGTGTTCTTCAATGTCCACATTGGAGATATTCACGTCCATGTCCGAGATGGCGGCGGCGACGGTGGCCAGCACCCCGCGGCGGTTGACCACGTACACCCGGATATCCACCTGGAACTGGTCTTCGATGTCCGCTTCCCACTGCACGTCCACCCACTTCTCGGGGTGCTTGCGGAATTCCTTGATATTCTTGCAGGACTCGGTGTGCACCACGATGCCGCGCCCGGCGGAGACAAAACCCTGGATGGGGTCGCCCGGGATGGGATGGCAGCACTTGGCAAAGGTCACCACCATGCCCTCCGTGCCCTTGATGACCAGGGGCCGCGCTGGCTGGCGCGCGCCCCCCAGCCAGGCCGGCATGTAACGCGCGAAGACATCGCGGATGGCCCGCGGCTTGCGCGGCTGGCGGCCGCTTTCCGCGGAACAGAGTTCCTCCAGGCGGCGCGCCACCAGGGGCGACAGGCGGTTGCCGAGACCGATGTCTTCATACAGGTCGTCCAGGGTTTCGCAGTTGAATTCCTCCAGCAGGGACTGGGTCTTGACCGTCACCTCGTCCAGGGTGCGGGAATAGTGGCGCAGGGCCTGCTCCAGGAGGCGCTTGCCGAGGCTGATGGATTCCTCGCGCTTGAGATTCTTGAGGTGGCTGCGGATGGCGCCGCGCGCCTTGCCGGTCACCACGAAATTGAGCCAGGTGGGATTGGGACGCGCGCCGGGGGCGGTGATGATCTCCACGGTCTGGCCGTTGAGCAGGGGCGAGCTGAGAGGCGCCAGGCGGCGGTCGATCTTTGCGGCGACGCAGGAATTGCCCACGTCGCTGTGCACGGAGTAGGCGAAGTCCACCGCCGTGGCCCCGCGCGGCAGTTCCATGATGCGCCCCTTGGGGGTAAAGACATAGACCTCGTCCGGGAACAGGTCGGTCTTGACGTTCTCCAGGAAATCCAGGGAATCGCCGGCGTGCTTCTGCATTTCCAGCAAGCCGCGCATCCACTCCCGCACCCGGGTATGGGTGGAGGTGGCACTGGTGTCCGCGTCACCCAGCTTGTACAGCCAGTGCGCCGCCACTCCGGCGTCCGCCACCTTGGCCATGTCCTCGGAGCGGATCTGCACCTCAATAGGCATGCCGTAGGGACCGAACAGGACGGTATGCAGGGACTGATAACCGTTGGCCTTGGGGATGGCGATGTAGTCCTTGAACTTGCCGGGAACCGGCTTGTAGAGATTGTGGATGATGCCCAGGGCACGGTAGCAGGAATCCACCGAGTCCACGATGATGCGGAAGGCGTAGACGTCGAAGACCTCGGAAAAGGACAGGCGCTTGGTGCGCATTTTCTGGTAGATGCTGTAGAGATGCTTCTCGCGGCCCATGATGCGCCCCGGCAGCTGCTCCTGGGCAAGGCGCTGCTCGATGGTTTCACGGATCTTGCCGACCACCTCCTTGCGGTTGCCGCGCGCCTTCCTCACCGCCTCGGAGAGGATGCGGTATCGCATGGGATAGGTCTCGGAAAACCCCAGTTCCTGCAACTCGGTGCGCAGGTCGTTCATGCCCAGGCGGTTGGCGATGGGGGCATAGATGTCCAGGGTCTCGCGGGCGATGCGGCGGCGCTTCTCCGCAGGCATGGCGCCCAGGGTGCGCATGTTGTGCAGGCGGTCGGCCAGCTTGATGATGACCACGCGGATGTCCTGCACCGTGGCCAGGAGCATCTTGCGGAAATTTTCCGCCTGCTCCTCCATGCGTGTCTCGAAGCGGATCTGGGTGAGTTTGCTGACGCCGTCCACCATCTCCGCCACTTCCTCTCCGAACTGCTCGGCGATCTGCTCCTTGACGGTATCCGTGTCCTCGATGACATCGTGGAGAATGGCCGCCTCGATGCACTCCACGTTCATGCGCATGCCGGCCAGAATTCTCGCCACCGCCAGGGGGTGGCTGATATAGGGCTCTCCCGAGAGGCGCTTCTGCCCCTGATGGGCGCGTGCGCCGAACTGATAGGCCCTGCGCACGTTCTCGATCTGTTCCCGGCTCAGGTACTCCTCCAGTACCGCCGGCAGCCCGCTGCGGACGAATTCGTCTCCCGCCTCCTGGACTGCCGTGCTTACCGTTGAAATTGCCCTGCCGGGTGTGGTCAAGACTTATTCCGTGGAGGTGGGCTGTTCGCTCTCCTGCTCCACGACCTCCTCTTCTTTCACCAGAGACTCTTCCGCGTGTTCACGGGCGGAGATGTCGTCCAGGATACTGGCGTCGATGTTGCCCGCCGCGATTTCGCGCAGGGCCACCACCGTGGGCTTGTCATTGTCCCATGGAACGGTGGGCTCCCTGCCATTGGCCAGCTGGCGCGCCCTCTTGGAAGCCACCACGATCAGATTGAAGCGGTTGTCGATGTTTTCCAAACAGTCCTCAACGGTAATACGCGCCATCCTTTCTTACTCCTCCAAAATGGTTGAATTCGGGAAAAACGATGGATTCCTCAGTCACGGCAGGGATTGGGATATGGAAGCCTTTCCACCGTTTTCCAGCTACCCGGCAGAACCGGTTCCTGACTCGATAGGGATCATTATACTATAAAGCTCGGGAAAATACGGTCCGTCGCGCGAAAATCCCAACGCCGCCTCACCCCACCAGGTCGCGTATCAGGCGGCCATGGCGCACCACCTGCACATCCATGCGGTTGCGCCGCGCCCGCACGATGGCCCGCAGATCCTCCAGGGCGACATCGAAATCGTCGTTGATCACCAGGTAGTCGAATTCCCGGAAGTGGCTCATCTCGCTGATGGCGCCCCGCGTGCGTTGCCGGATCACGGCCTCGTCGTCCTGCCCCCGTCCGCGCAGGCGCGCCTCCAGGGCCTTCCGCGAGGGCGGCAGAATGAAAATGCTCACCGAGGAGGCGATGCGCTCGCGCACCTGGCGCGCGCCCTGCCAGTCGATCTCCAGCAGCACGTCCCTGCCCGCCTGCAAGAGGTCGAAGACGGCCTGCTGGCCCGTGCCATAGCAATTCCCGAAAACCTCGGCATGCTCCAGGAATTCGTGGCGCGCCACCATGGCGTCGAACTCGTCGCGCGAGACGAAATGGTAATCCACACCGGGGCGCTCGCCGGGACGCGGCGCCCGCGTGGTATGAGACACGGAAACCGCGAGGCCCGGAATGGTTTCCAGCATGGCCCTGACCAGGCTGGTCTTGCCCGCGCCGGAAGGCGCGGAGATGATGAACAGTGTGCCGGGCGCTGTTTCGCCACCCGCTGCCTGGAGGGAGGCCATGGTCTGTCTCCTCGTTCCTTATTCGATATTCTGGATCTGTTCGCGCATCTGCTCGATGAGCACCTTCATCTCCACGGCGGCGCGGGTGGTGCCGGTATCCACCGATTTGGAACCCAGGGTGTTGGCCTCGCGGTTGAGTTCCTGCATGAGGAAGTCCAGGCGCCGCCCCACGGGCTCGTCCTGCCCCAGCACGCGGCACACCTCTTCCACGTGCACGCCGATGCGGTCCAGCTCCTCCTGGATATCGATCTTCTGGGCGATGAGCATGAGTTCCTGCTCGAAACGGGCGCTGTCCATCTCGGTCTTGAGTTCATCGACGCGCGCCTGCAGGCGCTGGCGGTGATGGGCCATGATCTCCGGCAGCCGTTCGCGCACCTGCCTCACCTGGTCCAGCATGGCCTGGCAGCGCTGTTCGATGAGGACTTTCATCTGCGCCCCCTCGCGCAGGCGGTTTTCCTGCAATTCGTCGAGGCAGCGTTCGAGCAGCCGCGCCGCTTCCTGGCACAGTTGCTCGTTGTCGGCGTTGTTGACCTCCATCACGCCGGGCCACTTGAGGAAGTCCAGGGCACTGGCGGGAGCGGCCTGATCCATCATGGCCGCCACGCGGCGGCTGGCCTGCAACAGGGCGGCGAGCAGTTCCTCGTTGAGGGCGATCTGGTTGTCGGCGCCGGTGACGGGCTGGAATTTCAGGGCGCAGTCCACCTTGCCCCGCTTGACGCGCCTGGCCACCTGCTCGCGCACGACGGGCTCGAGGCCGCGCAGGTCGTCCGGCAGGCGCAGGCTGATGTCGCAGAAACGGTGATTGACCGTGCGCACCTCCCAGCTCAGGACGCCCCAGGGTGTCTTGCCCTCCCCGCGGGAGAAGGCCGTCATGCTCTTGATCATGCTTTCCAGTCCTTTTGCCCCTCAGCGGGGGTGTAATCGGGTATAATCCGCCCAGTTTCAGCCCCCGATATTAACACTAAAGGAACCACCATGCGCCCCAGCAAACGCCAGCCCGACGAACTCCGCCCCATCAGACTGACCCGCAACTATACCAAACACGCCGAGGGTTCGGTGCTGGTGGAATTCGGCGACACCAAGGTGCTGTGCAATGCCAGCGTCGAGAACCGCGTGCCGCGCTTCCTCAAGGGCTCCGGGCAGGGCTGGGTCACCGCCGAATACGGCATGCTGCCGCGTTCCACGGGCAAGCGCATGGACCGGGAGGCCGCGCGCGGCAAACAGGGCGGGCGCACCATGGAGATCCAGCGCCTCATCGGCCGCTCCCTGCGCGCCGCCATCGACCTGCAGGCCCTGGGCGAGAATACCATCACCGTGGACTGCGACGTCATCCAGGCCGATGGCGGCACCCGCACCGCCTCCATCACCGGCGGCTACGTGGCCATGGTGGACGCCCTCCGCCACATGCTGGACCAGAAGATCATCGCCAGGAACCCCGTGCACGGCTACGTGGCCTCCGTCTCCGTGGGCATCTACCAGGGCACCCCCGTGCTGGACCTGGACTACATCGAGGATTCCTCGGCGGAGACGGACATGAACGTGGTCATGAACGAGGCGCAGGCCTTCATCGAACTGCAGGGCACGGCGGAGGGTCACGCCTTCCGGCAGGACGAACTCACTGCCATGCTGGATCTCGCCAAAGGGGGCATCGCGCGTCTCATCGAGGCGCAGCAGGCCGTGCTGGAGGGCTGAACCCGCCATGGACAGGGAAAAGACCATCGTCCTGGCCAGCGGCAATCCCGGCAAGATCCGCGAAATGAGCGAGGTGCTGGCGGAAGTTGGCCTCAGGGTCGCGTCCCAGGCGGACTTCGGCATTCCCGAGGCGGAGGAGACCGGGCTGACCTTCGTGGAGAACGCCATCATCAAGGCGCGCCACGCCAGTGCCCACACGGGCCTGCCGGCCATCGCCGACGACTCCGGGCTGGAAGTGGACGCCCTCCATGGCGCCCCCGGCATCTATTCCTCGCGCTACGCCGGCCCCGGGGCGGGTGACCGGGACAATCTCGACAAACTCCTCGGGGCCATGGCCGGCGTCCCCGACGGGCAGCGCGGCGCCCGCTTCCAGTGCCTCATGGTGTACATGGAACACGAGGCCGACCCCACCCCCCTCATCTGCCAGGGTACCTGGGAGGGGGAGATCCTTCACGCCCCGCGGGGTACGGGCGGCTTCGGCTACGACCCGGTCTTCTACGTCCCCACCCATCACTGCGCCTCGGCGGAGCTGCCGCCCGCCGTCAAGAACCGCCTCAGCCATCGCGGCCAGGCCTTGCGGCGGCTGCTGGAGGCCTTGTCCCCGGCCCGTTGACAAGGCTTTCCCTGACGTCCCGGCGGAAGAAAGACATTACTTTGTCTACGGCATAGCCATTGGCAATGGCCCTGTAAAGCGGTAAGGTATGATGATCGTGAACACCCCGGACAAATGGAGTACCGACATGAAGACCATCATTCCCATTGCCTTGTTCATTGCCTTGTCGCTGGGGCTCCCGGCGGCTTTTGCCTGCAGCGCCATGGGCCCCAACACCCATGTGGGCACCATCCTGAACGTGGACAGCGAGGCCAAGACCCTCACCATTCAGGATATGGAAACCAATAAACCCATCACCTTCGCGCTGAACGACGCCCTGCTCATGAAACTGGCCAGCGCGTCGGGGCAGATCATCGTGCGCTACTCCGGCGCCGACGGCAAGCTGGTCGCCACGGATATTCAGTAAGTCATCGGCCCGCCCATCTTCAAGAGCACCATACCCTCGCCCCGGCGGGCATGCTGAACGGGTCGACTCGCGGAGGCCTCCCGCGGGGCGGAAACAGGCGGGTCACTGGAGCGCAGCGACTTGATCCGTCCCGCCCGGTGGGAAACGCGCCGCAGCGCCGGAGCCCCGTCCAGCATGCCCGCCGGGGCGCGCACCCCACCCGATGACTGAAACAGCCAAGTGCCGCCGCCACATCTCCCGAGTCCAATGCTGAATTTCACGGCCCTGCCACCGCTGTCTCTCTACGTCCATGTGCCGTGGTGCATCCGTAAGTGCCCCTACTGCGATTTCAACTCCCATGCCTCGAATGAGGAAGCCATTCCCGAGGCTGCCTACGTGGACGCCCTTATCAGGGACCTGGAACAAGACCTGCCCGCGGTGTGGGGACGCGGCGTGGACAGCATTTTCATCGGTGGCGGCACCCCCAGCCTGTTGTCGGGCCAGGCCGTCGAGCGCCTGCTGTCGGCCATCCGCGCCCGCCTGCCTCTCAAGCCGGGGCTGGAGGTCACACTGGAGGCCAACCCCGGCACCCTGGACCGGGAAAAACTGGCGGCCTTCCGCGCGGCCGGCGTCACACGCCTGTCGCTGGGCGTACAGAGTTTCAACGACACGGCCCTGCGAGGGCTCGGGCGCATCCACGATGCCGATCAGGCGCTGGAAGCCATTGGGGCTGTCGCGGCGGCCGGCTTCGAGAGCTGGAATCTCGATCTCATGTACGGCCTGCCGGGACAGACCATCGAGCAGGCGCTGGACGACATCCGCGCCGCCGTGGCCTGCGCGCCTCCCCATCTCTCCCATTATCAATTGACCATCGAGCCCAACACCCTTTTCCACGCCCGCCCTCCCCGCCTGCCCGAAGAGGACGACATCTGGACCATGCACCAACAGTGCCGGGAACACCTGATAGCGCACGGGCTGCAGCCCTATGAAATCTCCGCCTGTGCCCGTGACCGGCAGCAATGCCTGCACAACCTCAATTACTGGCGGTTCGGCGACTACCTGGGCATCGGCGCCGGGGCCCATGCCAAGATCAGCAATGCCGAGCATGGCTGCATCGAACGCAGCTGGAAAGTCCGTCATCCCCGCCAGTACATGGAACGCCTGCTCGACGGTGGAGACGCCGCGGCGCACATCGGCGAACGCCGCCGCCTGGAACCCGCCGACGTGATCCTCGAATTCATGATGAATGCATTCCGCCTCAATGAAGGTTTTCCCGCTTCCCTGTTCCAGCAGCATACGGGGCTCCCCCTCGCCCTCGCCGAGCCGGCCCTGCGGCAGGGCGAGGAACGGGGGCTCATAGCAAGGGATGCGCACACCATCCGCCCCACCCCATTGGGCCAGCGTTTTCTCAACGACCTGCTGGCCCTGTTCATGGACGACAATCCCGCGAGGCGCCACATCGCCATCGTAACGCCACCCT
>Ga0256830_1002361_pt1 | contig 12503 bp, 5 predicted proteins | sample 128326metaG_FD_190537 | JGI IMG/M metagenome (GOLD analysis project Ga0256830, IMG submission 190537) | Hydrothermal vent microbial communities from Lau Basin, Pacific Ocean - 128-326 | ecosystem: Environmental > Aquatic > Marine > Hydrothermal vents | place: Pacific Ocean: Lau Basin | collected...
ACCACAGCTCCCAGTACAGACAACTTCCAGCCCATGGTGGTGAGTGTAAGTCCTGAGAGTGGGGCAAGGAATGTGCCATTGAACACAATCATACAGGTGGTATTCAGTGAGAGGCTTGATCCTCTTACGGTAAATGACAGTACCTTCTATATATGTGAGAATTATTGTTATAACAGGGTAAATGGAACTATAGTGCTGTCAGACGATGGAATGGTAGCGACTTTCACACCTGACAAGCCACTATTACCGAATACCCAATACGGGGTAAATGTTACCACCGGGATAAAAGATGTAGCAGGTAATCCACTGTATAATGGCTACGGTGGTTACTTCAGGACGGGAGAGACACTGACGGACGACACGGGGCCTGTGGTGAGAGGGATAAGTCCTGAGTCTGGTGCCACAGGGGTACCATTGAATGCCAATGTAGTGGTGGAGTTTTCAGAGCCAGTGGCAGGCACGACGGTAAGTGATCAGACAGTGGTAGTTTCATCTGGGGGGGTTGTGGTTCCAGGTGAAATCATGCTTGAGCGTGGTGGCAGGGTGATAAGGTGGAAGCCTGCGAATTTAGAGCTTCTTAAGGCGGATACACTTTATGAGGTGACAGTGACCACGGGGATAACAGACCTTGCAGGGAATCCCCTGCAGGCACAGTATACAGCTTTCTTCACAACAGGCAGTGTCACAGACAATGAGGCACCTGCAGTGGTATCAGTAAGTCCTGTGAACAACAGTCAGGACATAGCACTTGACACACCGATAGTAATAACCTTTTCAGAGCCGATAAATCCGGCGTTTATAGCAGGGGCTATATCATTAAGGGGAGGTGGAGTAGATGGTTCGATAGAGGGGGTATTGAGTTTATCGGCAGACAGGAAGACGGTAACCTTCAAGCCAGATTATCCGTTATTTGCGGGGCAGTGGTATTACGTAAAGCTGAATAACTGCTGGAGTTCAGGCAACATAAACAGGATAGAGGATGTGGCAGGCAATAAGATGTCCTGTGAGACATTTTCATTCAAGACAGCCATAGCGACTGGCACGGATACATCAACATTACCCAATAGGGCAACGGTAACAGTGAATCCGAGGGTATTGTATGCAGATGGTGTTACAACAACGACGGTGATGATAACGAATATAAATCGTGGTGGTGAATTGGTACCGAATGGGACGAAGGTAGCGGTAAGTGTAGGATCGGCTTATCGGGTGAACTCGGCAGGGGGCACCATAGTTGGTGGCTTACCTGCAGCAGATCCGAGGTTCAGGATATTTGAGACCCTTGGAGGGGGGATAACGCTGACGTATCAGAGTGCTGATCTGAGGGATCTTTTGCCTGGTCAGAGTGCAACTGCGGATATACAGGTAGCGCAGGTAGATGCGGGTGGCAATCCGGTATCTCTCATAGGTGTGGGAGCTGTGACACTTGTAAGGGGCAGGACAGCCACGGTAAAGACAAATCCCAGGGAACTTCTTGTAGGGGCAGGCAGTTATGCGGAGATAGAGGTAGTGGTCAGATACAATTATGGCAATCCTGTAACAGAAGGCACAGAAGTGGGGATAACAGCGGAGCCTGTATATGAGAGGAGTTCAGCAGGTGGGAGCATAAATGGAGGCAGTGTTGGTTCAGACTCAAGGTTCAGGGTATTCAAAACAGGGCGTGGAGGGGTGATAAAGACGACCTATAGTCCGCCTGCATCTTATACAGGGGACAGTGGATGGGCCTATATACAGGTAGTGAGCATAGGCAGTGAGGGGCAGGTGACGGGACTGCTTGGCAGGGGACAGATAAAGCTGAGCACTACTGCGGGTTCACCTGCACCACAGCCTGAGGTATTGAGTGTGAGTCCTGACAATGGGGCGACAGGGGTGGCCCTGAATGCAGTAATCACAGCCACATTCAGTCAGGCACTTGATTCTGCGACTATAAACAGCACGAATTTCAGTGTAAGGAGGGGCTCTACTGCAGTAGCAGGGACGATAAGTCTCAGTTCAGATGGCAAGGTAGTGAGCTTTGAACCATCAGAGCCACTAATGCCGAACAGCAGTTATAGTGTATACATAGGCAGGGGGATAAAGAGTGTAGAAGGCAATGAGTTGCTGGATTACAGATATATTACATTCTCTACTGGGGTTGCAGTAGATGAAACACCGCCGGAGGTGATAAGGGTAAATCCTGCTGATGGAGCAGGTGCAGTAGGGACGAACACTGTGGTAGAGGTGCAGTTCAGCGAGCAGATGGATGTATCAAGTATTAATGAGATAAGTTTCAGGGTATTAAATGGTGGAGTAGAGATACCCGGGAAGATAACAATAAGTTCAGGCAACAGAAAAGTCATTTTTACACCTGATGAGTTACTTGAGCCAATGACAGAGTATACGATAAATATATCATCCACAGTGAGGGACGTAGCAGGCAATGAGATGGGGGTGCCATTCACATCAAGGTTCACAACTGGTGAAGGAGTGGACAACTTCCAGCCCATGGTGGTGAGTGTAAGTCCTGAGAATGGGGCAAACGGTGTACCTGTAGATACAACTGTTACGATTACCTTCTCCGAGCCAATGAACCCTCTTACAATAAACTCCTCAACCTTCTACATTAGAGGTCCTGGCTATTACGATATTGTCAACGGTACAATTATTCTTGAAAATGGAAACACCACAGCCACCTTTATACCAACATATCCTCTGTTTGCGGGCGCCAGTTATACTGTTTATGTAGAGGACGAAATAAAAGATGTATCAGGAAATCCACTTATTTCGTCTTTTACGAGTAGATTCACGGCTGCGGAGACACCTAATCCGGAAGTACAGCCAACAGGTGCTACAGTGACAGTAAACCCGCGCTCCATATTTGCAAACGGTAATGTTTCAACAACTATAATCGTGAGTAATATAAACAGAAACGGAACTCCTGTTCCAAATGGGACAGTAATAGCTGTAACAGCAGAGCCTGCCTTTGTTCAGAATACAGTAGGGGGCAGTATCACAGGTAGCAGTATCGGCACAAGTCCTGACGCAAGATTTTTACTATTTAAAACCTATGGTGCAAAAATAGAGTTTTCATATACCCCTCCAGATCTTACAGGAATGAAACCCGGTGCTACAGCCAGTGGAGTGATTCAGATAGCCTCTGTTGATGGAGATAACAGGCCTGTCAGACTTGTAGCCCAGGGGACAGTAAATCTCTACCATGTAAGAAGTGCAACGGTAATTGCAAGTCCTGATAGGTTCACGATAGGGCAACAGGGCTCATCTATCATAACAGTTACAGTAAAGGACTATAATGGGAATTTAGTTCCTGATGGTACAAGGGTTGGGCTTACTGTTGCTCCCATATTTGTCTCTTCTACCATGGGTGGAGCAATAGAGGGTGGTGTTACAAGCAGTGCAGACAGCCGGGTCCAGATATTCACCACAACAGGCGGAAAATTTACAGCAACATATCTATCACCAACCCAGATAAGCCAGGCTGGCACTGAAACAATCCAGGTAGTGACTGTAGATAAAGACGGACATGTAACAGGACTTATAAATACAGCAACAATCTATTTTGTACAATAGGAGGAGGTTAAAATGGTTAACCACAGACTAAATCTTCAGATTTTGACAGGATTGATCGCCTTTATGGTCTTGATGATATTTTTTAGTTATGCAATTGCTGGAGAGGAGATTGACAGAGGTATGATTATATACCAGGCAAACTGTCTCCAGTGTCATGGAGAAAAGGGCGACGGTAGCGGGCCTGAGGCTGCACAGTTTAATCCAGGACCAGCAGACCTTACATCCACACAGATGGCCTCTGTGCCGGATTCCGTGCTTGAGAAGGCGATAGTAGATGGAGTTCCTGGGATACCTATGCATTCCTGGGGTGGAATTCTGAGCAAGGATGATGTAACCTCCCTGATTCTCTATATAAGGACTTTACAAAAATGAGAGGCAGGTCAATGGGAACGAATGATTTTAATTTGAAAAGGCTAATTTTCTGTTTCTTATTGACTGTAATTATCTTTATACCATATCTATCTGGTGCCCAGAACGCCATATTACTTGGAGGCATCCCCGCTGACAGGGAAATAGACGCTGTGGCACTTTCGCCAGACACAGGAATAGCCTATGGTATAAGCGATGAAGAGAAGGCTCTTTATATCTTTGATCTCAAGAACTACACGATTAAAAAGGAGATCAGATTTAACAAAAAGCCAAGGGGCCTGGCAGTCAATCCGTTAAATAACTTTGCATACATAACAGCAAAGGGCGACAGGGGTCATCACGGCCGTGGTTATAATCATGATGATAAAGACAGAGGGGTTTTATTTGTCGTGAATCCTGATGGCGATATTATAAACGCTCTGACAATTCCGAAAGACCCGCAGGGCATTGCAATAAACCCTGATACCAGTGCAGCAGTAATAGCCATTGAGAAAGCACAGAAGCTGATTGTTTTATCCCTGGACACCTTTACAATAACCCAGGAAATACCCCTTCCAAACAGACCTGAACTTGTTTCCCTGGACACAGATTCAAACAGGGCAGCAGTAGTGGCATCAAAGGCTCACGGAGAAGGGAAACAAAACAGGCTACTGATAGTAGACCTTGGCACTGGCACGGTTGTCAATATAATAGAATTCAAAAAAGAGATTAAAGATGTGGCTGTTGACATTGAGAAAGATATAGCAGTTGTTACTGAAGAGGAAGGAATAACCCTTATAGACATAAATACCGGAGAGGTTGTTCATGAGATCAAGGACGATGAAGAAGACCATGAATCCCGAAAAGGCAGACATCACAAACATCGCCACGAAGAAGACCACCTGGATGATATTGAAAGTGTAGACATAAACCAGTCTACCCATATTGCAGTTATAACAAAGGAAGAGGGCTTTTTACTCTTAAACCTCAATGACAGGTCTTTCAGAGAATATCACCTTGATAATAGAGAAGATTTAAAGACAGTAGCCATTGATATATACAGAAATACCGCTATTATTGCAGGCAAAATCAAAGGAAAAAGACATCATAAAGGCAGAAAGGGAATCCTTATAGAAGTCCAGCTTCCAAACCCGGTGCCTGAAATAAGTAATCTTGTTCCAGACAGTGCACGTGTGGGAGATTCAGGATTTACACTCAGGGTGGAAGGAGAGAGATTTATTACCACCTCCACAGTACAGTTCAACCAGAACGAGCTTTCTACTAAATTCATAGACAATAAAACTCTTGAAGCAACCGTACCATCAACTCTGCTCTTAGAGCCCGGCAGTGTGCCTGTAACAGTAACCAATCCCCCTCCAGAGGGAGGTACTTCCGAGCCCTATCCTTTTATCATTAAATATCCAGCACCTGTTCTGACATCCATAGTCCCTGATACTGTTCCTGCAAAGAGTCCAGATTTTACCTTGAAGGTCTATGGTGCTAATTTCAGGAACGGTTATATAGTGAATCTCAATGGCGAAGACCTTGCAACCACATACGTCAATTCAGGTGAGCTTCATGCAATTGTGCCGGCAACGCTTATACAGACAAAAGGCCAATATCCGGTAGTTGTTATAAGCACTGAAAGGCAGAACTCAAATGTTCTTTATTTAACTGTTATAGAGCCTAAACCAGTAATCAATAACTTTGCACCCAAGGAAGGAACCCCTGGTACGGTGGTCACAATTACAGGAGAGAATCTCAACTACAGCCCCAAGGTCTCATTCGCTGGTATAGATGCAACTGTCCTGAGTTACACCTCTACAGAGTTGAAGACTATTGTTCCACCAGCTGCTCAGACAGGGCCGATAACAATTATCACCACAGGTGGAAGTGCAGAGACACAGGAGCCCTTCACAGTGCTTGCAAGGCAGGACTTTTCATTGAATGTAAGCCCCTCCTCTGCCTCGATACCCTCAGGGGGGAGCGCATCTTTTGTGGTAGGACTTACCAGTACAGGTACAGAACCGTTTACAGGAATAGTGAAATTATCTGCGAACAATCCCGACATAACAGTTAGATTTGAGCCAGAGTATATTTCTGATAAAAAGACTTCACTGCTGACACTCACTGCAACCACAACTCTACAAGCTCCAACCACTATAACCATATCAGGTAAAGCCACTATAAATGGAGTGGAGATTACAAGAGAAGCTACCCTTACACTCAATCCTGTTGTGCCGGGTACCACAACCCTCAGCGGCCAGGTCTTTGCATCAAAGGACGGCAGGCCGATAAAAGGGGTTACTCTCACAATAGGTGATATGACGACCTCAACAGATGATGCCGGTAATTTCATCTTTATAGACCCACCTGCAGGCGAGCAGGTGTTGATCATAGATGGAGATACGGCAAACCACGACGGAATAACCTATCCGTCAAGGCTACCAGTGCCTGTAACAATTACAGGTGGGCAGGACAACAAACTTCCCTATCCTGTGTATCTCCATGAGGTAAAGACAGATTACTACACAGTAATTGATTCAACTAAGGATACCATAGTATCAGATCCTGAAATCCCTGACTTTCAGATGCTCATACCTGCAGGTACAGTGATTACAGGCTGGGATGGAAAGCCGAACGAGAAGATATCAGTGACAATGGTGCCTGTTGACAGGCTGCCAATAAAGCCACCACCTGATGGAGTATATGTCAGGAATGTATTTATGTACTACTTCTTTAAACCCGGAGGTGGAATCCCTAACAGACCTGTGCCTGTGGTAATGCCCAACGAGGCAGGTGCATTGCCTGGAGAGAGAGTGACACTCTGGTATTATGATGAATCCCCAGAGCCTGATCCTGATTCAAACCAGTGGAAGGTCTTTGGGATGGGTACTGTGAGTCCTGATGGAAAGACCATTATTCCTGACCCTGGAGTGGGTATCCCGAAGTTCTGTTGCGGGGCAAGCTTTCCATCACCACCTTCACCACCACCGCCTCCACCTCCGTCTGATGATTGTCCAAAGGGCATAGGCGACCCTGTTGACCCAAGAACAGGAGTGTTTTATCTGGAAAATACAGATATGTCATTGAAGGGAAGGGTTTCTCTGGAGATAAAAAGAATTTACAGGACAATGGACAATTCCATTGGCCCCTTTGGCAGAGGCAGTAGCTGGAACTGGGGAGATACTATTTATGTGATGCCTGGTAACAATCAGGCTTTGACCCTGGTAACAGAGGGTGGTGCCCAGTACATCTTCTCCCGTGAACCAGATGGGAGCTATACAAACACACGGTGGCCCTTTCTCAGGGGAAGGAAAATAGTACGCAATCCAGATGGCACATTAACAGAATACATGAAGGATGGAACTATCAGGAAATACAGGATATACAATGTAACAATGGCACGGCTCTATCAGATAATGGACAGGAATGGGAACACCTTTAACCTTGAACTTGATTCAAGTGGAAATCCAGTAAAGATAGCAGATTCTACTGGAAGAGGATTCACCATTACATACAGCGGAAGTCTTATTTCATCCATAACAGACCATTCAGGCAGGAAGGTAACATATGGTTATGACCAGAATTCCAATCTCATCTCTGTAACAAACCCAGAGGGTGGTGTAACATACTATACATACGATACTGAAAACCGTATGGTTTCGGTAACAAATCCTCGTGGCATAACAGTAGTAACCAATGAATATGACGCAGATGGAAGAGTCATAAGGCAGACACATGCAGATGGTGGTGTATATACCTTTGATTACAAAATAGCAGGAGGTATAGTTGCAGTTGCAAAAGTAACAGACCCCAACGGCAACACCACATCCTACAGGTTCAGGAATTATTATATAGCAAGCATTACAGATCCCTATGGCCAGACAACCTATTATGACAGGGATTATGCGACAAACTTTTTACTTTCAGTAACAGACCCTCTCGGAAGAGTAACAAGATACACCTATGACTCAAAGGGCAACAGAACTTCCATAATAGACCCTGCAGGGAATACAACCATAATGGAGTATGATCAGAAACTGAACAGGCCAGTAAAGATAACCGATGCCCTTGGAAATGTAACTACCATGACCTATGATTCAAAGGGAAACCTCACATCGGTTGTAGATCAACTTGGCAACAGTACAACCATTAGTTACAACAAATATGGCCAACCTGTATCTGTAACAGATGCACTGGGTAACACTACAACCTTTGAATATGATGAATATGGCAATCTCATAAAGACCACTGATCCTCTTGGCAACTCATCCACCTTGCAGTATGATACTCTGTCAAGATTGATATCCATAACTGATGCAAGAGGAAGAACCATCAGATATACCTATGATATAATGGATAGAATTACAGAGGTTATAGACCCTATGAACAGCACTACAGGGTTTACTTATGATCTAAATGGTAACCTTCTCTCTGTCACAGATGCAAAGGGACAGACGATAAGGTATGAGTATGATGAGCGTGACAGGCTCGTGAAGATGACAGACCAGTTGGGCCGTGTGGAGACCTATGCGTATGATTATAACGATAACCTCATAAAGGTGGTTGATAGGAAAGGGCAGGTGACCAGGTATACCTACGACAGGCTTAACCGTATAGTAAGGGTTGACTATGCAGATGGCTCATATACTACCTACACCTATGATGCAGTGGGAAGGCTAACATATATTTATGATTCCATCTCAGGGCCGATAGAGTATGTGTATTCTGATACAGGCTGCAGTGCCTGTGGAGGGGCTGCAGTGGATAAGGTGGTGCAGGAGATAACGCCTTTGGGAAGTATCAGTTACGAATACGATCTACTTGGAAGAAGGACGAAGATGCAGGTTGCAGGTCAGCCTGCGGTGAACTATGAGCACGATGCAGTGGGAAGACTTGTAAAAATCTCAACCTTGAACCTTGAACATGGAATGCTTGAATTCACCTTCGGTTACGATGCCCTTGGAAGACGGACTTCATTGACTTATCCTAATGGAGTAACGACAACTTACAGTTATGACAACGCAAGCAGATTAACGGAACTTAAACATTTGAATCCATTGAACCAGATACTGGAAAAAATCGGTTATAATTATGACAGAAACGGAAACAGGACAGCAATGGACAGGCTGAATGTGGCACCAAAACTTCCAGCACCTGTAGCCAGTGCCACTTACAACTCAGCCAATCAGATGCTTACATTTCAACCCAAAGGAGATGTAAACTGGAACATGACATATGATGAGAATGGGAATCTGACGAGTGTTACTAATAGTTGTGGAACGACAACATTTACCTGGGATGCTCGTAATAGACTTGTAGCAATAGAAGGGTTTGATGAAAATTGTAATCCTCTGTCTGCAACTTTCAAATACGATGCTCTTGGGAGGAGGATAGAAAAGACTGTAAACGGAAGGACGGTTCAGTATTTGTATGATGGTTTGGATATTGTGCAGGAAATTGAAGATGGTATGGTGAGGGTGAATTACATCAGGACTCTCAATATTGATGAGCCACTTGCAAGGATATCCTCTGACGGCACAATTCGGTATTATCACGCTGATGCCTTAGGCTCAATCATAGCATTGACAGATGAAACTGGACAGATAAGGACTCAATACAATTATTCTCCCTTTGGAGAAACAGAACTGATAGGAGAACCCTCAGACAATCCGTTTCAGTATACTGGAAGGGAGAATGATGGGACGGGGTTGTATTATTATCGGTTTAGATATTATTCGCCGTATTTAAAAAGATTCATCTCAGAAGATCCGATAGGGTTGATGGGTGGGGATGTGAATTATTATGTGTATGTCTGGAACAGTCCATTGAGATGGATTGATCCATTTGGTTTCTGGGGTAGTGAATATGGGTTGGTGGAATTAGCTAAGTATGGGCCTAACTCTTCAGAGATTCAGAGGGAGAGGAAAATTAAGCCCCTTGGTCCAATACTTATCCATACTGTTCCAATTACTGTAGGTATAACTGTAACAGGTATTACAGGAAATGCAAGACTTGGTTTTCTCTCTTACGAATTAACAGAAACAGTTTTAGGTTTAATTTTTGAACAACCTGCTGGGGTGCCTAAGATTCCAATAAGTCCTATAATTAATCCACCCTGTGCAGAATGAAAATGACGACTATTGCTAATATATTTTTGTTTGTGATAATAACAATAATTTTATTAATTTTAGTTTATATAGAAAGTTTTCTTATAATTGAACTTCCGAGACGCATTGGGAGGTTAAAGTTTTATTTGGTATTAGTATGTTATATTTTTACAATTGCTTTTTTAGTTTTTTTATTATCTTTGAACTATTTAAACTTACAACTTTTTGTTATGCTTATTATAGGCATCAATCTAACGGGTATATGGTTTCTTAAAAATGAATTTAAAAAAGAATTAAAAGAAGATGTTGGCAGGATTAAGAAAATTTTTAATTACTTTAAAAAACTTTTCCAAAAGATAAAGAGGTAGCCGGGTGTGACTATGCAGACGGCAGTTATACAACCTACACCTACGATGCAGTGGGACGGCTGAGTTATATCTATGATTCCATCGCAGGGCCGATAGAGTATGTGTATTCTGATACTGGCTGCAGTGCCTGTGGAGGCGGTGGAGTGGATAAGGTGGTGCAGGAGATAACGCCATTGGGGAGTATTTCTTACACATATGACGCCCTTGGCAGAAGAACATCAATGCAGGTGGCAGGTCAGCCGGCTGTAAACTATCAGTACGACCCGGCAGGGAGGCTTACAGGTATTTCAACCCAGAACCCTGAACACGGAACCCAGAACTTTTCTTTCGCCTATGATGCCCTTGGAAGACGGATATCTTTAACATATCCAAACGGAGCAACAACCATTTACACCTACGACAAAGCAAGCAGGCTTTTAACACTAAAACATTTGAACTCTTTGAACATTGAACTTGAGGTTTTGAATTATCTTTATGATAGAAACGGTAACCGTGTAGCCATGGACAGGCTGAATGTGACACCCAAACTGCCAATACCTGTTACAAACGCCACTTATAATGAGGCCAACCAGTTGCTTACATTTCAGCCGGAGGGGGATGCGGTATGGGATTTATCCTATGATGAAAATGGGAATCTCACTTCTATAAACAACTCCTGTGGAACAACTACCTACACCTGGGATGCAAGGAACAGGCTTGTAGGGATAAATGGTTTCACTGCTGACTGCTCACCGCTCACAGCTCACTTCAAGTATGATGCCCTTGGTAGGAGGATAGAAAAGACAATAAACGGAAGGACGGTTCAGTATTTGTATGATGGTTTGGATATTGTGCAGGAAATTGAAGATGGTATGGTGAGGGTGAATTACATCAGGACTCTCAATATTGATGAGCCACTTACAAGGATATCCTCAGACGGTACAATTCGTTATTACCATACAGATGCCCTTGGTTCAGTGATCGCTTTAACTGATGAAACTGGAACTGTAAGAACGCAATACAATTATTCTCCCTTTGGAGAAACGGATATCATTGGTGAGTCCTCGGAGAATCCGTTTCAGTACACAGGAAGGGAAAATGACAATACAGGTCTTTATTATTATAGGGCGAGGTATTATAGTCCGGGGTTGAAGAGGTTTATTTCAGAAGACCCAATTGGGTTATTGGGTGGAATTAACTTTTATCAATATGTAGGGAATTCTCCAATAAATTGGGCTGATCTGTTAGGATTATTTTCAATTAAGGAAGCACTTAAGGATCCGAGAGTAAGAGGAGCTGCGACTTTAGGTACTTCATATTTATTAAATAAATTAGCGGAGAGATTAGAGCCTGGGAAATTAAGAGGAGCAGTATATTTGCTAAGTGCAGCGTTTGCACTGGAATCTGCAGCATCTTATACAACTGCCGCAGCAGCATCATTTGTTGTAGCCTTTACTACTGCGGAAACAGGAATGGGAGCAGTAGTAGGTGTAATATTAGGAAGCGGTTTTACATATTTAGCTATTTATGATATTAATCAAGCAGTGGATTATACTGAAAGGGCTTTGAAGGATTTATCTAAAACACAACAAAATTGCAGAAATTATAAACAATAGGAGAGGTCTTGTTAACTAAAAAGAAAAGAATAATTGTTATCTTATTAACTCTTGTAATAGCGAATATATTAATATGGGTTTTTTTGCCTAAATTGTCACCAATAAAAATACTTATCTTTGCTATAATAATTTCTATAATTTCTATATTAGTTGAACCGTTTCTTTTTCGTAAAAGAAAGTGATTTAAAACAGCCATTAGAGTAAGAAGATAAGATAGGTATTGTTGTTTACTATTATATTAAAATTCTTACCGATGAAAAAAATATCTATGGACAGGTTAAATATAACACCTTAATTAACAACACCTGTGTTCAGTGCAACTTACAATGAAGCAAATCAGATGCTGACATTCCAGCCAGAAGGAGACACTGAGTGGCAGATGAGTTATGATGAGAATGGCTTCATGCTCACAAGGACAGACCCACTTGGATATACAACCCGATACACCTATGATGAAGACCACAGGGTGGTACAGTCCATTAATCCAGAAGGAAGGATTAAAGAGATAACCT
>Ga0256830_1002362_pt1 | contig 12500 bp, 14 predicted proteins | sample 128326metaG_FD_190537 | JGI IMG/M metagenome (GOLD analysis project Ga0256830, IMG submission 190537) | Hydrothermal vent microbial communities from Lau Basin, Pacific Ocean - 128-326 | ecosystem: Environmental > Aquatic > Marine > Hydrothermal vents | place: Pacific Ocean: Lau Basin | collected...
GAGCTGAAATATTTCGATAGGAAGGCTTATCTAACTCAGAGTAGCCAGTTCTATGAGGAGGCGGCTATATGTGTCTTCGAGAAAGTCTTTGTTATACAGCCTAGCTTCAGGGCGGAGAAGTCTAGGACCCGTAAGCATCTAACCGAGTTTCTACATATAGAGGCGGAGGTCGCCTTCGCCGACCATGAGGATATTATGGATATCGAGGAGGAGCTACTCAAATATATTGTTGCTAGGATGGATGAATTGGCTGGCAAGGAGATTGAGTATGTTAGGGGGTCTAGACTGCCGGACCTAGACTCTAGGTTTGAGAGGATCAGTTATGACGAGGCACTCGATATCCTTCAGAGTAAGGGTGTATCGATTGAATGGGGTGAGGACTTCGGGGCGGATGAGGAGAGGATTCTGAGTATGGAGTTTGAGAACCCATTCTTTGTATATGGCTTCCCCACAGAGACGAGGAGCTTCTACCATATGGATGACCCGAATAGGCCTGGTGTAACCCTCTCATCGGACCTGATGGCCCCAGAGGGGTATGGGGAGATAACCTCGGGTGGTCAGCGTATCCACGACTATAAATACCTAGTATCAAAGATTAAGAGAATGGGGTTGAACCCGGAGGACTATGGATGGTATATTGATATTAGGCGATATGGTATGCCGCCCCACTCTGGATTCGGTATGGGGGTTGAGAGGGTGTTGCGGTGGCTGCTGAGGCTCCCCCATGTCAGGGATGCCACTCTATTCCCTAGGACACCTACCCGCCTATATCCGTGACGCATCTAAAATTTTATATTGTATAGATACATCTGTATAGTGGGGAGATTGCTGTGGAAGAGGTCAGTTTGAAGGAGGTACCTGGAATTGGTGATGTAACCGCTAGAAAACTTATGGAGTTGGGTATAACGGATGCTAAGGGACTACTTCTATATTCTCCCATCCAGTTGGCTGAGATGCTTAATACGGCGGTTGAGAGGGCTGAGAAGATAATATTGAATGCGTATAACCTGTTGAAGGAGCGTGGCTTGATAGAGGATGACTTCGTGACTGCAGACTATCTCCTGGAGAAGATTAGTATGAGGAAATATATTACGACTGGCTCCAAGAATCTAGACAACCTTTTGAGAGGTGGGGTGGCCACCGGGGCCGTTACCGAGTTTTATGGTGAATTCGGGTCGGGGAAGACTCAATTATGCCATTCTCTAGCTGTAAATGTCCAGCTTTCCGAGGATGAGGGTGGCCTAGCTAAGAACGCTATATACATAGATACTGAGAAGACCTTTAGTCCCTCGAGGATAGTTGATATAGCTAATGCTAGGGGATTGGATCCTAGGGATACGCTTCATAGAATCATTGTTGCAAGGGCTTATAACACTACTCATCTACTGCTTTTGAGCCATTCACTGCCTAGGAAGATTAAGGAGAATAATGTTGGTCTGGTGGCTATAGACTCGGCCATAGCTCCATTCAGAGCAGAGTACATTGGGCGCGGTAAGCTGTCGGAGAGGCAGCAACTACTAAATAGATTTATGCATGAGTTGCTTAGGATCGCGGAGATATATGATGTGGCTGTGGTTATAACTAATCAGGTTCAGGAGCAGCCTGACATCATGTTTGGAGATCCGACGAAGCCTGTGGGTGGCCATGTAGTGGCCCACGCAGTTACATATAGGATATACCTGAGGAAGTCGAAGAAGAATCTGAGGATAGCTATGATAGTTGATAGCCCCGAGCATCCACCCGGTGAGGCTGTATTCGCGATAACAAGGGCTGGAATAGTCGATCCGGAAGGTATATAAATTAAATCTACTCCTGGAGGCCGCCAGAGTTAAGACTTAAATTTATATATAGATATACTGTGTGATACATTATTATAACCATACCCGGTATGGTTCACATACACAAGTTATACATAATACGGTGTTCAAGGTGAGGGGGAGTTTTGTATTTGTCTTGGCGATATTGATATTGGGTTTAATTACAGGGCTTCCTTATGGCGTCCATGGGCAGGGTGTTAAGGAGACTATTAATATATATACTGCATATGATTCGCTGCTGATCCGGATGGAGCTGAGGGGGGCTCCCGAGGTATATCAGTATTTCGTCGCCGATTTTGGGCAGGCCGCCGCTGGTGTCTCCGAGTTCACCATTAGCTTTATCAAGGTAAATAGATGGGTTGACACATATACATATTTTCTAGACGGTGTATGGTATGAGGGCACCGGCATCGAGTATGTTCCTGGTACCAAGGCTGTGTTGGCCATAAATGCTACATCGGTCTTTAGTGACGTAGCTGGCTTTGCATCGTCACTGTCTAGGGAGTTTATGCTGGCCTTCAGCTATAAATATAGGGATAACAGGGGTGTCTATCACTATCAATCTCCGTATAGCGATGTGGTCTATAATTCGAAGCTTTTCTCCTATATAGATTCACTGCCATATGCCGTGGCTAAGTGGGCGCCAGTCACGAGGTTGCCATCCCTCGATTACTATAATATAACTATTAGGCTGGATGTAAGGAGGGGTGTCGGCGACCTATTCATATCATATATTAGCCATAGCGATGGGGGCTTCAGGATGCTCCTGGGCCAGATTGATTGGGAGCCCTATGCTAATGACTCAATCGATGTTGATCTAACAATTTACTCTAGATATATCCTTCTATCTAATGTACCTGGATATTATAATGTATCCCAGTTGGATGGCTATCTATACGTATATAGCGCATCCATACCCCCTGGTAGGGAGGATAACCCCCTAGATATATCGATTAGCATCGACTACCCATTGATAGTTGTATATAGAGACTTCAACTCAACAGATTTTACTCCAGGTAGTAGCGTCGAGGTATTGCTTAAGGTTGAGAACCTAGGGGGCTCCGATGTGGGGCCTATTGAATTGAGGGAGTATGTTTGGTGGGACGGTGTATCGGTTGAGCTGGTTTCTGGAGATGTTGAATCTAGGATACCTTCATTGGGGGCGGAAGAGAGTAGGATTATGAAGTATGTAGTTAGGATTAATGGGGTGGTTGGCGATTTATATATAGGCCCGGCCGAGGCCGAGGTGGGGCTGCCAAGCAACATTACCCTATTATACCTATCTCAATCGAATATACTGCATAGGGATGGCCCCTTAATAGATGTAAGTCTAGATATCCAAGACACTGTGGTGGAGGTTGGACAAGAATATACATATAAAGCCATTGTGAGGAATAAGGGTGTATCACCTGCAGATAATTTAATTGTGGGTGAGTATGTAATAGGTAGCTTGGATCCCGGGGAAGAGAGGATTGTGGAGATATCGATATCTCCTAAGACACCCACCGATATAATTATGCCGACCGCAGTCGAGGTAAGCTACATCTATAATGAGTCTGTCTATCAAGTTACTTCGCCGAGCCTATATATTCCATTCAAGCCTCTATCCATCCTATATCCAGCTATAGAAGTGTCTATAGATAATTTCTTCAACGGCTCGACAATAAATATGAGTCTATTAATTAGAAATAATGGGCTTGTTGAGGCTAGTGACATCTACATATCATCGGATTTGTCTGGTTTAGAGGGGTATCTCGAGTATTTGGGTGGTGACTTTACTCAAAGGGATTCACTTCTTACCGTTGATGGGCTTGCCCTTGGATTGGGTGAGGAATTAACTATCAATGCAGTGTTCAACGTGGTCTCTGATGAGCCATTCATACTACCAGTCTATAATATATCTGTGGCTGGGCAGCCTAGCCTTACCATCGAGACACCCGTAGATATATTCTTCAATAAATCTATTGATCTTGAGCTTAGAACATCTGGGGAGGAGATGGTTATAGACTATCCATTTAATGTATCGGCATTGGTTAGGAATAATGCGGGGTTACCAATCTATAATGTGACTATGTTGATAGGGAACTATAGCGGAGATTTGGATGTGCAGTATACCGTTAATAATGTGTCGTTTGTTGATAGCGGTGGCTCAACGGTTTTGGAGGCTAGTGTAACGGCGGAGAGCGAGGGAGTGTATCTACTTAGGGATGTGAAGGTCTCATTTATATTCGGGGGATTGCTTAGGGAGTTCGGGCTTGGCGACATAAGAATTAAATTCTTATATGGTCTTAGGGTTAGCGGTGGATTTGAGCCGCCTAGTGTAGATGAGGCTTCTGAGACTACCCTCAAGATAGTCTTCACCAGTGACTGCCCTGAATGTGTATCAAACATTGTTCTTAGTGTATCGTTGCCTGAGGGCCTGTCTTTCGAGGATGGTTCTAGGGAGTTGGTGGAGAATATTGTTTTGAAGGGTGAAAGGTATGAAGTTAGTTATAAGGTGAGGGCCGCGGAGCCTGGTGACTATCCTATAAACATATCTGTCTCATACTTATTCGGCGGCGAATTTAGTGTCGAGCTCTCGGGTGACCGTATTGCGCCGGTTAAGCTCGTTGTTAGGGAGAATATCCTTATGAGATACTATATTTACTTTGCTGTGGGTTTAGTAATGGCTTTGGTGGTGGCTTTCTTGGTTAGGCGCTACATATGAGGTATCTATTCCATATTGGTCTATAGATACGTGGTAAGTAGGTAGAGGGACGCTGATAGTAGGAACCCTAGTATCAAGCTACCTATCCAAACTTTACTCATCCTAGCTATATATTCAATATTTATGAGTTTCAACTCCCTGCTGAGGGAGGCGCCTAATAGGGATATCGTCAGGACTTGGGTGAGCGATACTGGTATCCCTAGTTGGGTGGCGGTCTCGAGAACTATGAATGTAGCGGTCTGGCTGGATATAAGTGATATTAATCCTATGTTGTAGATATTGTATCCCAATCCAGTCTCAACCCTCGCGGTGAAGTATTTTATTCCAATGATGTATGAGAGTAGTATTATGGAGGGGAGGATCACATTCTCTAGACCTATATCTAAGTTGGGTGCGACTATGGCGAATACTAGGCCTAGTGTATTTGCTCCAAAAACATAGGATAGGAATAGTGATGTGAGTAGTGATGATGCCTTCTCTAGTGAGTAGCTTCCCCAACCTCTAGTCAATCTGTATCTCACTAGTATGTAGGAGATTACTGCTGATAGTGTTATCCCAATTAGTGGTAGGATTATCCATGACAGTATCAGGATTAGTGTGTATTCTAGGTCTATTGGTGTCTGTGAGGCTACGGCTATCCCCCATACACCCGATATTATTGACATATTTAGGGATACTGGTGTCCTATATATGTTTCCTAGGGCCACTAGTATAGTTGAGCTTAGCAGGACGATTATGACTCCATAGATGTCTAGGGTGTATGCTGTGTAGAATTTATTGAGTTTCCACCCCTCCAACACCGCCCCCAAGATAACGCCCAATAGAATTAGTATTGATGAGGCATACCTCAGTTGTGTGAGTGACCTATATGGCCCCCTTAGGGTCCCGATATTATTACCAGTTAATAATACCAACGTGTTTAACGTCAGAAGTATCAGTATAATACTATAAATCATTTATTCGTATACACCTATTTCTCATCCATGCATATATTGGATTGTTATTAATATCATGTTTGCCGCATCCTCACTCAAGTCCTGTATCTCATCTATCATGTATACATACTGGGTTAGGTATGAGAAGTAGGGCTCCCTAATCTTATCCCAATTTCTATATATATGCTCTATCATCTGGTGCTTCTTATCATCTCCTTCTTCCTCAAACTCCTCGATCTTATTTGAGGATTCAACGAGTTGGTTCCACTGGTTTGATATTGCGAGATCTATCATCTCTAGTAGCTTATCTAACCCGCTCCTGGTGAATTTGAGGTATTCAATTATCTCCTGCTCAATCTCACGGGCTTTGGAGCTCCTTAACCTTTTAAAGTATAGCCTCCGATAGTCCTCTCCAGATAAGAAATGTATGGTATCAAGGATATTGTCTATAATGTCTATTAGCTTAACTAGGTGGTTCTGTAGGGGGACCATTATCGCTCCACCCATAATCATCTTTGTCTGGCTTGATACTAGCCTATCCCCCTCCTTCTCTATACTCTCTATCCTCCTCCTAAGTCTTATTTTGGCCTCCTCCGCCTCCTCTGTGACCTGCTTTATAAGTAGGTCCATCGCCTCGATGCATAGCTGTATATGTGTCTTGATACTCTCTAGCATTAGTTTCTCATTTGTGGATAGTAGATTCTTTATCTTATCTATTATCCCCAATATAATCACCTAAATCTTTTACACTACGCTTCTCGATTAATTTTCTAATTGGTTTCCAGCTCTTCCTCACTATGGACAATGCCTCTATATTATTAGTCGTCTCTATGAATCTCTTCGTCTTCGGGTCTGAGGGGTATCCACTCCCGAAATCCCCATATTTATCCCGAAGCTCCTCGATTATCCTGTCTCTAATGGTTTTAGCCACTATACTGGCGGCTGATACTATGGTGTATTTCTCATCCGCCTTATGCTCTGAGACTATATTAATATCTCTAATTTCGTCCGGTAGGTACTTCATAATCCTATTCTTATAATTCTCTGCCTGTGCATCACATGCATCTACATAAATGACCCCCAATCTATATCTAGATGATGCATCCAATATTATCCTGGATGTGTAATATGCCTCCATCTCGTTCAAGCCGCCCCTACTAATGACCCATTCATCGATCTCTGCTGGCGAGACCTTATTCACAAGTATGTCTTTGGCTGTATTCACTATGTATTCGTATAGCGTGGCTCTTTTGAGTGGGGTATATCCCTTTGAATCTTTCTTGACATGTTTATTGATGATCCCTATCTGGTTGGGAGTGGCTACGACACCGACTATAACCATTGGCCCTATGACTGGTCCACGTCCAGCCTCATCGATTCCGAGGATAAATAACTCGTCATCTGTCACGTAATGCACCCCTCGTCTTCAGCTCCCTCCATATAACGAATGGGATCGCTTCTCTATTATCTCTAGTCATCATATATAGTTTGGTCTCCCTATTGGTCTTAAATAACTTGTTTAGGTTTGTGGATATCCTGTAGTGGACCGTTAGAACCGCGGGTTTCTCCGAGTCTAATACTTTATTGACTGCCTCCTTGAACTTATTTGATGTCATTTCCATAGGCCCAATCTCATCGATAAGTATGATATCTACTTTATCATTCTTCAGGGCATCGATGACCGATCTTACACCGACTTCCTCCAAGGCTTTTACATCGACTCTATATTTCCCGATCTGGGGTCCTGTACTGAATTTTATGTGGGCCAGTATCCCCTCCCTATTGTCCTGGAGTGATTTTATTATAAATCCTACTCTCGTACCCCTTTCTCTTAGCTCGTAGGTTATGAATCCACCTGGGTTATATCCATATAGCTTTAGGGTTTCGTATAGCCTATTTATGGCGGTCGTCTTACCTACACCAGGCGGCCCTGTTATAAATATCTTTATCATGTCAATAAATGATAATTACATCAGTTGTATATTATATATGAATCCTGCCATGCGGTGGGTGTCTTGACCGATAAAGTTATTGTAGAGGGTATGGCTAGGGTGGTGGTTCCAGAGGGTGTATTCTATAATCCGTTGGCCCGGTTTAGTAGGTCGTTCGCTATACCGATATTGGCGATGGAGAGTTCTATTAGGGGGAGGGAGCTTATTGTTGGCGACCTTATGGCCGCCTCGGGGGTTAGGGGTATCAGATACTTCTTGGAATCTGGGTGTGTATCCGAGGTGTGGTTTAATGATAGGTCTAGGAAGGCTTTCGATACGATTAAACTAAATGTAAGGGAGAATGGTGTTGATGGGCGTGTATTTAATATGGATGTTAGGGCCCTACTATATTCTGATGCATTATATAAGCTTGATTTCATCGATATTGACCCATTTGGGACTCCATCACCATATATAGATTCTGCGGTGGCGTCGGTTAGGGAGGGTGGGCTGGTTGTATTGACGGCTACAGACCTAACTGCTTTATGCGGCTTATATCCTAGGGCTGCCTTCAGGAAGTATTTCTCGATGGTTAGGAAGACTTGGTTCTGTCATGAGGTGGCTCTACGTGTATTGATATATAGTTGTCTAGTTGCGGCTGGTAGGCATGATAGGTATATAGAGCCGGTTATAAGTGTGTTTACTGAGCAGTATGCCAGGGTATATCTTAGGGTTAGGGAGGGTAAGATACGTTATCCATATGGTTCGGTAGGTTTCATTCTTTATAGGGAGGGGGAGTCTATAGATGTGGCTCCACTTAAATCTATAGGTGGGGAGGCCTCGATTGAGAAGGGGGTCATGGTTATAGGGCCGATGTGGATAGGCCCTCTCCATAACAATGATTTTATTGATGGAATCTTTGATAGGGAGTTGTTTAATAGGATAGCTGTGGAGGGGGATAGGTTGCGGGCAGCCAAGCTACTTAAGGTTATGAGGGGTGAGGCCGACTTACCGCCCTACTATTATGATATCCATAAATTGAGCTCGATGGTTGGGATCTCCCCGCCCCCAGTAGATAAGGTAATTAGGTTGTTGGTTGATGCTGGTTATAGGGTTTCTAGGACGCAGTTCTCTGGTCATGGGTTGAAGACCGACTGTTCATTACGAGATTTCCTAGATCTTCTGCGAGGCTTACCTAGGTAGTCCATCCCAATTATGTAGAACTCTGCACTCCTTTTTCTAGAGGCCTTAGGCTTATAGCTCCCAACCCATCTAAATCTCTCCCTGATCCTCTTTATAATCCTACTGGAGTACCTACCCTCAAATGATTTGATTACCGCCCGTCCTCCTCTCTTTAAATACTTATCTATATAGTTCAGTACTCTCATGTTATAATCGTAGATTCTTTCGGTGTCCAGCTCCCATATCCCTGTGATGTTGGGTGAGAGGTCGCTGACGACTACATCCGCCTTTTCACCGCCTAGTATCTCATTAAGTTTATCCATGGTTTCCTTATCGAATATGTCTCCCTTAACTGTCGATATATTTGGCCTATCTATAAAATCCTTTATCTCCTTTATATCGACACCAATTACCCTACCATCTATGCCTATCTTCTCGGATATATATTGGAGCCACCCACCGGGGTATGCGCCTAGATCTATGACAATGTCTCCATTTCTGAATATTCCATACCTCCTATCTATATCCATTAGTTTAAAGTATGCCCTACTTCTAATCCCGAGTTTCCTAGCTTTCTCTCTATAGGGGTCTCTCTCCCTCTTCTTCCTTAGCCAGTCCTTCATGCCATTTATTCCTTTTGTAGATGTTCCTTATATTTCTCTATTGCCCACTCGACTATATATGGGCATTTGTATATGTAGTCTGGGTATCTGGCTGAGCAGTCCTCCTTGTATTCACATTTTATACAATATATGTCCTTTATGAAGTCTATTGCCTTCACCCTGTTCCTCGCTATAACTATTCTCTTTTCAATATGGCTTTCATCGGTGGATGTTTTAGTCTCATTTTTCATCATTCAATTCACATCTCGTGTGGGTAAGATTATTTTAATTCCATAATTAACTCTTCCTAATTAAATATATATGGGCTCCATGGGTAATAAATTGTAGATATTTCTACACAAGTATCTCAATATATACATTTATCATAATTTCTTTAACCATGTTCCTGAGTGGGACGGAGGATATTCCCACTATGCGGGCGAGTTTATCTTGGCTTATGCTGTAGCCATGGATCTTATATGCTATGTATGCTATGGAGGCCATGACTGTCTTCTTGGTCTTCCCAACACCGATCCTCTTCTCCTTAACCGCTTTATGTATCTTCCTTATTAACTCATTTACCTTCTTATCCCTACCGAGTTCCTTCCATATTTTGTTAAGGATCTCACGTTCCTCATCTTCGTATCTTGGCTTTATACGTATCTCGAGTTTCTTCATTATATCCTTTGATATGCGTCTAGTATCTCTTATGGATAGTTTGAGTTTCTTAGCCAAGTTATACACGTCTCTTGATGAGAGGGGATATATCTTGTTTATCTTTGTCGACACATATAATAGGGATAGTGCCAGCTCCCTCTTCCTTCTCCTTATCTTCCTTCCACTCTTACTTATATAGTGTCTAAGCAGCCTTTTGGCGAGTAAGATATCTACCTCCTTTATCGTGGGGAAGAATTTGCTGATTGTGTCTATCTCTGAATAGAGTTCATCTAGATACTTCTCTATGGGGAGCTTATAGTGGGCCTTGATATCCATGGAGTCTTTCTCTCGCTTGACCTGGACCCTCCTCTCCTCGGTTTTTGGGAATGGTGGGTCTACCCTTATGTTTATGGATATCTCCATTACATATCCACATGTGGTGCATATATACGCGTTGTTTAGTCTATCATAGTTGAATCTAGTCCCGCCACATATCGGGCATTCATTATCGCTGTTCATCTACCTCTTCTCCTCCTTCTAACGTAGTATAGCTCTGCCCCGACTAGTTTCTCGGGCTTGTCTATCAGTGGTTTTACCACTAGATATGGTTTTTTTATGGGCCCTATTATGTCTATTACCTCCCCAACTATCCTGCCCTTAGAATCAACTAGCTTATTTTCTGGTAGTATCTTCTCCTCGGCCTCTACCACGAATACCCTGTACTTTGTATAATGGATTATTCTGCCGGCTTTTTTCATGGAGTATCTTCTCCCCTGATGTATCTAAATGTTAGAGATGTGGTGGGTTAGACCAAAATATAATTATATGGGTTGATGTGAAAATAAATGTAATTTATTTACCTCCCCGTAGCCTCCTCAATTCCTTGGCTATCTTCTTGAGAGCCTCATATTTAGACCTATTATTCTTCTCGATGACGATGTATCCCGTGCCTTCCATCCACCATATGGCTGGATACCTGGCTTTTTTTATCCCTAGAACCCTGTATCCGGCTTTTTCGGCTGCCCTCCTTAGTTCATCGAGTGTGGGGTTGGATACCGCCTCATTTTTAGATACTTTTCTACCTCTACTCCTAGGTAGGTTTATATCGAAATAGGTTGTCCATATTATATATGCATCTTTTATCCTCATGATTGATCCATACCTATTTTTCTATTAGTCTAGCGTTTATCACGCCGTTCTGACCCGGCCTTGATGTGACTACTGCCTCTCCATATTCCGTCTCTATGATGGCTCCCCTGGTTATTACTCCCCTCCTACTGTAGTCCCTGTTCGAGGGGTTTGCTGCTACTTTTAGAATCCTTGTCTTAACCACCTTATTCTCTGATGGTATATATAGATTGGCATACTCCGCTCTTAATATTCTTACCTTTATGTTGCCTCCCTTAACCCTATCTACTTTTATCTTGGTCTCCCCTAGTATGGTCTCTGTAGGTACTCCTCCACGTTCATATTTACGTTTCTTTCTCCATATCCTCCTGCGTCCACCGGTTTTCTTACGTTTATGTAGGTCCCAGTGCCACTGAACCATCGTGTATACACCCTTGATACATTATTAAGTCTACAATTATAAAGCATATATTTAAATATAGCCTATTTCTTGGTTCTACGCCTCTTCCTCAGTATCAAAGGCTCGGCCTCCTTCCTAATCTCCACTATATATCCTTGATCAACTTTCTTCCTGGATACTAAGCCTAGCCTTACAAACTTCTTTATATCCTTATATGCCCTCGTCCCGAATATGTTGCTCACTTCACTCATCTTTACCTTCTTCTTTACATAGATATATGCTAGGATCTCGAGTTGCTTGGCTGTCAATGGTGGTGGGTGTAGATATCCACTTATCTTTTCTAGATACTTCTCCTCTATCTTTGGGAAGTAATAGTCTCCCCTCTTTATTATCTTGACCCCAAGCATCTTTCTTCTGAAGTTCTTGACATATATCTCCATTATCTCCCTAGCTTCCTTCTTATCACTTATATCCAGTAGCTTCATTATACTTGATATGCTTATGGGCCGGGTGGTTGCGTAGAATAATGCGTCTAGTAGCCCCTCTACCCTCTTACTCAACTTTCTTGATGATGATGTCTCTTGCAATTCCCTCCTCCTCCACTACTTCTATATCTAGTTTTCCATCCATGTATAGGAATATTATGGCGAATAGAATTGTGTATGGAGTGTATTGGCTCAGTGTCTCTATAATCTCGAATATCGATATTTGGGGCTTTATTATGTCGAGTGCATTGCTTAATATTCGCCATATTTCTTGTATCCTATCCTCACTTAACATTGTCTCGGTGTAGTAGTCGGATAGGATCTCTATGCCCTCCTCATCCGATATCCCTGCCTTCATACTCATCCTCCTCTCCAGGATCTCGCTGAGTCTCTCGATGATATCAGATAGGTCTATTACTGGCTTCCCTATAAGGTGGGCAACCTCTATCTCTGGTAGTACTAGGGTCTTGTCGGTGTGTCCCATGCTCCTCCTCCTACTGGCCTTGGTGATGTTGTCAATCGTCTCTACTTTCCGTTTAAATATTAGTGATGAGTTGTCGGCTGCATAGCCGGCCAGTATATAGTTTAGGCCGTTCACCTCGAAGAATTTCATGATCTTCTCTATCTCTTGCTTCAAGTCTATTCTCCATGGATTG
>Ga0256830_1002363_pt1 | contig 12499 bp, 10 predicted proteins | sample 128326metaG_FD_190537 | JGI IMG/M metagenome (GOLD analysis project Ga0256830, IMG submission 190537) | Hydrothermal vent microbial communities from Lau Basin, Pacific Ocean - 128-326 | ecosystem: Environmental > Aquatic > Marine > Hydrothermal vents | place: Pacific Ocean: Lau Basin | collected...
AGGCCACCATGGCATAGAGTGAAAGCGACAGCAGTTCCAGGCCCAGGTAGGCGGTGAGGAAACTATAGGCCGAGACCATCACCATCATGCCAAGCACCGCAAACAGCCCCAGCACAAAGTACTCGCCCTTGAACAGATCCCGCTCGCGCAGATAGTCCTTGGCATACAGGAAGGCCACGAAGCTGATCAGATATATCCCTATCTTCAGCGCATCGCTCATGCCGTCACGCACATAACTGCCGTCGAACACCACCTGCGCCTCCGGCTGGGAGACCCCAAGGGTCACCAGAACGGCCACCAGCAGGCCGGCCTGGGTCAGGAAATACGAGATGATGCGCTGTCTGTCCTCCATGAACAGGTCCACCACCAGGACAAAGCAAGCCACGCTGAGAATAAAGATCTCAGGCAGCACCGGAATCAGACTGGACGCTTCAAATTGCATTGATCATTTCCAAAATCAGTATAGGTTCGAGCGGATCAGAGTTTGGATACAGCGACGTGTTCCAGCAGCTTCACCAGCGAGGCATCCATTACCTCGACCAGGGGCGCGGGCCACAGGCCAAGCACCAGCACGGCAATCGCCAGGGAACCCAAAACCACAAACTCCCGCGTATTTATATCCTGCAAGGCCCTTACCTTGTCGTTTCCAACCTCCCCGAAGACCACCCGCTTCACCATCCACAGGGAATAGGCGGCGCCGAGAATCAGCGTTGTGGCGGCCAGGAAGGCGAACCAGAAGTCGGCGCGGAAACTCGCCAGAATCACCATGAATTCGCCGACGAACCCGGAGGTGCCCGGCAGGCCGGCGTTGGACATGGCGAAGAACACCATGAAGGCGCCAAAGACCGGCATGGTATGAATGACGCCGCCATAGTCCGCAATCTGGCGGCTGTGCACCCGGTCATACAGAACACCGACACAAAGGAACAGGGCGCCGGAGATGAAGCCGTGTGAAACCATCTGCACCATGCCCCCTTCCAGCCCGAGCAGCCCGCCAGCAGCCGCATCGGCATTGGCCGCGATCCGGAAGACGATGAAAAAGCCCAGGGTGACAAAGCCCATGTGGGCGATGGATGAGTAGGCGATGAGTTTTTTCATATCCTGCTGCACCAGCGCCACGAAACCGATATAGACCACCGCGATCAGCGACATCAGGATGATCAGCCAGTCCAGGTGTTGGCTGGCATCGGGCGTGATGGGCATGCTGAAGCGCAGGAAGCCGTAACCGCCGATCTTGAGCATGATGGCCGCCAGGATCACAGAGCCGCCGGTGGGGGCCTCCACATGGGCGTCCGGCAGCCAGGTATGCACCGGCCACATGGGCACCTTCACGGCGAAGGCCGCCAGGAAGGCCACGAAAATCAGGATCTGTTCCGCCAGCCCCAGCTTCAGATCATGGAAGGCGAGGATCTCCATGCTGCCGGACTTGAAATACATGTAGATCAGGGCCACCAGCATGAACACTGAGCCGAAGAAGGTATAGAGGAAGAACTTGATGGTGGCGTACACCCTGTTGGGCCCGCCCCAGATGCCGATGATAAGAAACATCGGTATCAGCATGGCCTCCCAGAACACATAGAACAGCATGGCGTCCAGCGCCGAGAACACGCCCACCATCACGCCTTCCATGATCAGGAAGGCCGCCATGTACATGGCCGGCTTGTACTGGATGACCTCCCAGCCCGCGATCACCACGAAGATGGTGATAAAGGTGGTCAGGATGATCAGCGGCATCGAGATGCCGTCCACGCCCAGATAGTATTCAACGTTGAACAGCGGAATCCAGGGAGTCCTCTCGACAAACTGCATCTGCGCAGTGCTGGTATCGAAGCCGGTATACAGCCCGAGGCTGATCAGAAAGGTCAGGATAGCGGTTGCCAGCGCCAGCCAGCGGGAGGCATTGTTAGACTTATCACCCATTGCAAGCAGTACTGCGCCACCGATAATCGGCAGCCAGGTGGTAAAGCTCAGGATTGGCCAGTCAGCACTCATGCGAAGCGTCCTACCTTATTCTTTAGATTACAAACAGGGCCAGCAGGGCTAGCAGGCCGAGAATCATGGCAAATGCATAGTGATACAGATAGCCGGTCTGGAGATGGCGGATAAAGGCGGCCAGGACACCCACCATGCGGGCCGAGCCGTTCACCACCATGCCATCGATCAGAACCCGGTCTCCGCCCTTCCACAAGGCATTGCCCAGCCCCCGGCTGCCGCCGGCAAACAGGAACTGATAGAGCTCATCGAAAAAGTATTTCTTATCCAGCAGCTTGTGCAGCAAGGCGGCGGAGCCTTTGATCCTGTCCGCAATATCTGGATTCTTCATATAGATGTAGTAGGCCGTGCCGAAACCGGCGGCGGCAAGGAAGGTCGGCAGGCCGAAGAGTCCGTGCATGATGAAGCCCAGCACGCCGTGATAGCCCTTGGCCAGCTCCCCCACCACATCATGCTGGGGCGCCACATAAATGACACCCTGGAACCAGTCGCCAAACACCACGCCGCCGACCGTCATGGCCCCGATAAACACCGACGGGATGGCCAGCAGGATCAACGGCACGGTCACCACCCTGGGGGATTCCTGCAAATGATGCCTGGTATGCTCATCCATGCGCTCTTTGCCATGAAACACCAGGAAGAACATGCGGAAGCTGTAGAGGGCCGTCACGAACACGCCCAGGATCACCATCAGATAGGCGTACCCGGAGCCTGGAATGCTGGAATGATGCACGGCCTCGATAATGGAATCCTTGGAGAAAAAGCCGGACATGCCCGGGAAGCCGATCAAGGCCAGGGTGCCGATCAGCGAGGTCCAATAGGTGACGGGCATGTACTTTTTCAAACCGCCCATGTTGCGGATATCCTGGTCATGATGCATGGCGATGATGACCGAACCCGCCGCCAAAAACAGCAGGGCCTTGAAGAAGGCGTGGGTCATCAGATGAAAAATGCCGGCGGCGTAGGCCGACGCGCCCAGGGCCACGGTCATATAGCCGAGCTGGGAGAGGGTCGAGTAAGCCACCACCCGCTTGATGTCATTCTGCACAATACCGATCAGGCCGGTGAAGAAGGCGGTGGTGGCGCCGATGATCAGGACGAAGCTCAGCGCCGTCTCGGACAGCTCATACAGCGGCGACATGCGCGCCACCATGAAGATGCCGGCGGTCACCATGGTGGCCGCATGGATCAGGGCCGAGATCGGCGTCGGGCCTTCCATCGAATCAGGCAGCCACACGTGCAACGGCACCTGGGCCGACTTACCCATGGCGCCGATAAACAGCAGGATGCAGATAACCGACATCAACGACAAAGAAGCACCGCATATCTGGATCTGGGTATCGGCCAGCTCCGGCGCCTTGGCGAAAACGTCCACATAGCTGATGCTGTTGAAATACATGGCCACGGCGGCGATACCGAGGAGGAAGCCGAAATCGCCCACGCGGTTGACCAGGAAGGCCTTCAGGTTGGCGAAGATCGCCGATTCGCGCACGGACCAGAAGCCGATCAGCAGGTAGGAAACCAGGCCCACCGCCTCCCAGCCGAAGAACAACTGCAGGAAGTTGTTGGACATCACCAGCATCAGCATGGAGAAGGTGAACAGCGAGATATAGCTGAAAAAACGCTGGTAACTATTGGTCCCGGCCAGGCTGCCCCCGGGCCAGTTCTCCTCGTCATGGGACATATAGCCGATGGTGTAGACGTGCACGCACAGCGAGACGAAGGTCACCACGCTCATCATCAGGGCGGTGAGCGTATCCACCAGGAAGCCGACCTCGAAGGTGATGCCGTCGCTGACCATCCAGTGGTAAACGGTGCCATTGAAGGTCTGGCGGTCGCCCGAGATGAAACCCAGCAGCACGTAGATCGACAGCAAGGCCGAGATGCCCACACCCACGCTGGTCACCCAGTGAGCGCCGGCCCGCCCGATTCTGGCCCCGGCAAAGCCCGCGATGATGGCTCCGATGAGAGGCGTAAAGGCAATGGCAAGATAAATCTTTTCCATGGTGTGCTTCTTCTATTCAGTCTGAAAGTGGGCCGTCAACCCTGCAGGGTATCCAGGTCCGCAACATTAATGGTGCGCCGGTTACGGAACAGCACCACCAGGATGGCCAAACCAATAGCCGCCTCGGCCGCCGCAACGGTAAGAATAAAGAACACGAACACCTGCCCCGCCGCATCATCGAGAAAGCGGGAGAAGGCAATGAAGTTCATGTTTACCGCCAGCAACATCAATTCGACGCACATCAGGATAATGATGACGTTCTTACGATTCAGAAAAATCCCGGCAACACTCAGCGAAAACAGAATTGCCCCAAGAGTCAGATAGTCGGAGAGTGCGATCATTTCGCCTCCATTTTCTTTTCCGCGGGCATCTTCACCACGCGTATGCGGTCAGGCCCTTTCTTCACCCGGACCTGCAGGGCGGGGTCGATGCGCTTGTTGTCGGGCCGCCGGCGCAAGGTCAATCCAATAGCGGCAATGATGCCCACCAGCAGGATCACGGATGCAATCTCGACGGGATACATGTAGATGGTGTAAAGCACGTTGCCCAGCTCTTCGGTATTGCTGTAGTCGGCGGGATGGGGGGCCGGCATGGCGTACTTGTCCAAACCGAAATACTTGGGCCCCACGACCAGAAACATCTCCACCGCCATGATGCCCGCCACCAGCAGCCCCACCGGCAGCATCTTTATGAAGCCCGCGCGCATCGCCGCCTGGTCGATATCCAGCATCATCACGACGAACAGGAACAGCACCATAACCGCGCCGACGTAGACCAGCACCAGCACTATGGCCAGGAATTCCGCCTCCAGCAGCATCCACAGTATGGAGCTGGTGAAAAAGGCCAGCACCAGGAACAATGCGGAATGCACCGGGTTGCGCCGGGTGATCACCATGGTGGCGGCGAACACCAGAATCGCGGAAAAAACATAAAAGAGAAACTTTTCGAACGTCATCGGTTCTTCCAGACGGTTTGCTTACCAGTCATAACTATTCCCAGGGCGCGCACTACCGGTAGGGCGCCTGAGCCTCAAGATCCTTCGCTATCTGCGCCTCGTGCTTGTCGCCGTTGGCCAGCAGCTTTTCCTTGGTCATGATGTTCTCGCCCTTGTTCTCGAAGCAGTACTCGTATACGTGAGATTCCACGATTGCATCAACCGGGCAGGACTCCTCGCAGTAGCCACAGAATATGCACTTGAACAGGTCGATCTCGTATCGCGTCGTGCGGCGGGAGCCATCCTCCCTCGGCTCGGCCTCGATGGTGATGGCCAGGGCCGGGCAGGTCGCCTCACAGAGCTTGCAGGCGATACAGCGCTCTTCCCCGTTTTCATACCGGCGCTGGGCGTGCAGGCCGCGGAAGCGCGGCGACAGCGGCGCCCGCTCCTCCGGATACTGGATGGTGAATTTCTTGGCGAACAGATAGCGCCCCGTCAACTGCAGGCCTTTCAAAAGCTCCAGCAGGAACAGGCTCCGGAAGTAGTCAGTCAATACCTTCATCTCTTATTCCGCCTCATCAAACCGCCACGAAAAAGCCCGCCAGCACGATCCAGACGATGGTGATGGGAATGAACACCTTCCAGCCCAGGCGCATGATCTGGTCATAGCGGTAGCGCGGGAAGGTCGCGCGGAACCAGAGAAACAGGAAGGCCACCACCAGGGTCTTGAGCAGCAGCCAGATGAATCCGGGCACCAGATCGAACAGGGTTCCCAGCAGCGGGATGCCGTGGAAGGGCGACAGCCAGCCGCCCATGAACATGATCGCGGTCAATGCGGAGATCAGGATCATGTTGGCGTATTCCGCCAGGAAGAAGACTGCGAAGGTCATGCCGGAATACTCGACATGGAAGCCGGCCACGATCTCGGACTCGCCTTCGGCCACGTCGAAGGGGGCCCGGTTGGTCTCGGCCACGCCGGAGACGAAGTAGATCACGAAAATGGGCAGCAGCGGTATCCAGAACCAGTTGAGAAAACCCCAGCTTCCCGCCTGGGCCTGCACGATATCCCCGAGGTTGAGGCTGCCGGCGGCGATCAGCACCACCACCAGGGCGAAGCCCATGGCGATCTCATAGGCCACGATCTGGGCGCCACAGCGTATGGCGCTGAGAAAGGCGTATTTCGAGTTGGACGCCCAGCCGGCGATGATCACCCCGTAGACCCCCACCGAGGTCAGGGCCAGGAGATAGAGCAGGCCGGCGTTGATGTCCGCCAGCACCAGATCCTCGCTGAAGGGGAACACTGCCCAGGCCGCCAGCGCCGGGCCGATGGAGAGCATGGGGGCCAGGATGAACAGGGTCTTGTTGGCGTTGGTCGGGAGAATGATCTCCTTGAACATCAGCTTGACGGCGTCTGCGATGGGCTGCAGCGAACCCCTGGGGCCGACCCTGTTGGGGCCGATGCGCACCTGCATATAGCTGATGACCTTGCGCTCGGCCAGGGTGTAGTAGGCCACGCAGAGCATCAGCGGCAGCACGATGGCCACGATCTTGATAAGAATCCAGAGTATGTCTAAGAATGCATCCATGAGATCACACCTTCTCCAGGGAGATTTCCCCGAATTGATCACCAAGGGATTCGCTGCCAGGTACGCCGGCCGCAACCCAAACACAGCCATCCGGCACCCGGGCGTCCACACGCAATACCAGCTTCGCCCGCTGCCCGCCCTGCACCACAGCAACCGTATCGCCATCCCCCACGCCGGCCTTCCCGGCCACGGTGGCGTTGGCGCGTGCGACCGCGGCATCCCTTGCGTCCTTTGTTTCCTGTAGCGCGGCGGCGCGCCGCACCAGGGCATCCGCCGCATAGATGGGGACCTCTCCGATGCGCATCAGCTTGCCGGCCGAGGCCTGGATCTCCCCATCGGTGGTGTTGTCCAGGTCATTCTCCGGCCTGGCGCCGGCGCAGGCCTGCTGCAGCTCGTCACGCACCTCCTCGGAGCTGAGATAATCGAAGCCTTTCAGGTCCATCAGATTGCCCAATACGCGCAGCACCTTCCAGCCGGGCCGCGCCTCTCCAAGGGGGGCGACCGCACCGCCAAAGCCCTGCCAGGCGCCTTCGGCATTCACGAAGGTGCCGGAGGTCTCGGCGAAGGCCCCGATGGGAAGCATCACATCCGCCGTCTCCTCGAGGGAGGGGCTGCGGTAGGCGGTGAGGGCAACCACGCATTCGGCCTCCGCCAGGGCCTGCTTGGCCAGCGCCGGGTTGGCGCAATCGAGGCCGGGCTCCAGGCCGAGCAGGAGATAGCCCTTGCGTGGCGACTCCAGCATGGTCCGGGCGTTGAGGCCGGTCTTCTCCGCGGGTCTGGCCCCGGCGCCGTATTTCGGAACGGCGCCCGCCAGCGCCGCGCCGATGGTGTTGGCGGCGGCCGGCAGAATGCCCAGGGTGGCGCCCGTGGACTCGGCGATGGATGAGGCCAGGCCGTACAGGATGGAGTAATCCGGATGGGACTGGGCCAGGTTGCCCAGCAGGATCGTGGCCGACCCGGCGCTCTTCAGCTTCTTCGCAATGGCCTTGTGCTCATCGCTGACCGATACCCGGCCGGCCAGGACCTTGGAACCGCCCGCGGCCTTGGCGATGCCCGCCAGGTTGTGCACCATGCCCGCCAGATCGCTCACCACCTGGTTCGCATCGAAGTGCAGATCCAGGCCCAGCGGATTCACAAAGTGGACCTCCGCCCCCTTGAGCGACGCCTTGCGCAGGCGATGGGCCAGCAACGGCTGGTCCTTGCGCACGTTGGAGCCGATCAGCAGGGCGGCGTCGACCTTTTCCAGCTCGGCGATGGATTGGCCCAGCCAGGGAAAGGCCGGCCCTTCCGAGCGGAAATCGGACTGTCTCAGCCGGTGGTCGATGTTGGCGCTGCCGAGACCGCGGGTGATCTTCTGCGCCAGGTAGAGCTCTTCCAGGGTGGCCGTGGGAGACACCAGGGTTCCGATCTGGTCGGCGTCGGCGGCCGCCACGGATCTCAGACCCCGGGCGGCGGCCTCCAGGGCGTCTTCCCAACTCGCCTCGGCCCAGGCGCCGTTTTTCTTGATCAGCGGCCGGGTCAGGCGGTCACCGCTGTAGAGGCCCTCGTAGCTGAAGCGGTCCCGGTCCGAGATCCAGACCTCGTTGACCGCCTCGTTCTCGCGGGGATGCACCCGCATGACCCGGTTGCGCCGCACATGGATCTGGATGTTCGAGCCCACCGAGTCATGGGGCGCGACGCCGTCGTGCCGGGTCAGTTCCCAGGCCCGGGCCCGGTAGCGGAAAGGCTTGGAGGTCAAAGCGCCCACCGGGCACAGGTCGATGACGTTGCCCGACAGCTCGGAGTCGACGCTGTGGGCGATATAGGTGCCGATGGTCATGTGTTCACCGCGGCCGGTGGCCCCCAGCTCCCGCATCCCGGCGATCTCGTCGCCGAAGCGCACACAGCGGGTGCAGTGAATGCAGCGGGTCATGTCGGTGGCGATCAGCGGACCCACGTCGGTCTGGGGCACCACGCGCTTGCCTTCCACGAAGCGGGAGACATCGCTGCCGTAGCCCATGGCCACGTCCTGCAGCTCGCACTCGCCGCCCTGATCGCAGATGGGGCAGTCCAGGGGGTGATTGATGAGCAGGAATTCCATGGTGCCCTTCTGCGCCGCCAGCGCCACCGGTGAACGGGTCTGGACCTTCATGCCGTCCGTCACCTGGGTGGCGCAGGCCGGGATGGGCTTTGGCACCTTCTCCACCTCCACCAGGCACATGCGGCAGCTTGCCGCCACGGACAGCTTGTTGTGATAACAGAAACGAGGGATATCGATGCCCGCAGCGTCGGTCACGTCGATGAGCAGCGCCCCCGGTTTCGCCTCCAGGGTCTGGCCATCCACCTCGATCGTTATGGTTTTTTCTTCACTCATCGCTTCTCTCTACCGGCCACAAGCCCGCCGTCAGGCGCCCGCGCCTACCATGCACTTCTTATGGTCGATGTGATACTGGAATTCATCCCGGTAGTGCCTCAGCATGCCCTCCACCGGCATGGCGGCGGCGTCGCCGAGGGCGCAGATGGTCTTGCCCCGGATCCGGCCCTGCACGTCCAGCAGCAGATCGAGGTCTTCCGGCCGGCCCTCGCCGTTCTCGATGCGGTTGACCACCCGCCAGAGCCAGCCGGTGCCCTCCCGGCAGGGGGTGCATTGGCCGCAGGATTCCTCGTGATAGAAATAGGACATGCGGTCCAGCACCTTGACCATGCAGGTCGTATCGTCCATGACGATGACCGCCCCTGAGCCCAGCATGGAGCCCGCCTTGGCGATGCAGTCGTAATCCATGGTCAGGTCCATCATGATCTCGCCCGGGATCACCGGTGAGGACGAGCCGCCGGGGATCACCGCCTTCAGCTTGCTGCCGTCGCGCATGCCGCCGGCCAGCTCGAACAATTCGGCAAAGGGGGTGCCCATGGGGAGTTCGAACACCCCGGGATTCTTCACATGTCCCGAGATGGAAAACAGCTTGCTGCCGCCGCTGTTCTCGACGCCGAGATCCCGGAACCACTCGGCCCCCTCGCGCAGGATGCTGGGGACCGACGACAGGGTCTCCGTATTGTTGATGACCGTGGGGCAGCCATAGAGGCCCACGTGGGCGGGAAAGGGCGGCTTGAACCGCGGCTGCCCCTTCTTGCCCTCGATGGACTCCAGCAGGGCCGTCTCTTCACCGCACACATAGGCCCCGCCGCCGAGGTGGACATGGACTTCGCAGTCGTAGCCGGAGCCCAGGATGTCCTTGCCGACGAGGCCGGCCTCCCGGGCCTGGTCGATGGCGTTCTGGAAGCGCTCGTAGGGTTCCCAGAACTCGCCGCGGATATAGTTGTAGGCCCGGTGGGCGCCGATGACGTAGCTGGCGATGACCATGCCCTCCACCAGGGCGTGGGGGTTGTAGCGCAGGATGTCGCGGTCCTTGAAGGTGCCGGGTTCGCCCTCGTCCGAGTTGCAGACCAGGTATTTGTCCACCGGCGCATCCCGGTTGATAAAGCTCCACTTCAGGCCCGTGGGGAATCCCGCGCCGCCGCGGCCGCGCAGGCCCGAGGTCTTCATCCACTCGATCACCTCCGCCGGCGGGGTCTTCTGGGTCAGGATCCTGGTGAGGACTTCATACCCGCCGCGGCTGCGATATTGATCGATATCCCAGAGGCGCTCCAGGTCGAGGTTTCGAAACAGGACTTCGTTGGCCATCCGCGTTACTCCAGCTCGTCCAGGATCGAATCGAGGGTTTCCGGTGTCAGGTTCTCATAGTACTTCCTGCCCACCTGCATCATGGGCGCGCCGCCGCAGGCCCCCAGACACTCCACCTCTTTGAGGGAAAAGCGGCCGTCTTCGGTCACCTCGCCCCATTTGATCCCCAACTTGTTGTTCAAATGCTCAACGATCTTGTCCGAACCGTTGATCATGCACGAGACATTGGTGCAGATGCACAGCTTGTTCCGGCCCACCGGCTTGTGCTCATACATGGAATAGAAGGTCGCCACTTCATAGACGGCGATGGGCGGCATATCCAGGTAGGCGGCGACCTCGTCCATCCGCTCCTGGGTCAGCCAGCCGCCGTTGTCGTCCTGGACGATGCGCAGGGCGGCCATGACCGCGGACTGCTTCTGCCCTTCCGGATACTTGGCGATCTCCCGATCGATTTCCGCCCGGATCTCGGGCGTGAACAGCTCGTCTTTATTTAGGGTTTCAAGCGCACTCATAACTTGTCTCAGCGGTCGATTTCGCCGAATACGATATCCATGGTCCCGATCAGGGCCACCACGTCGGCCAGCATGTGCCCCTTGGCCATCTCGTCCATGGCCATGAGATGGGGGAAGCCCGGCGCCCGCAGCTTGAGCCGGTAGGGCTTGTTGGCCCCGTCGGAGATGATGTAGACGCCAAACTCGCCCTTCGACGCCTCCACGGCGGAATAGACCTCGCCGGGCGGGGTGCAATAGCCCTCGCTGAAGAGCTTGAAGTGGTGAATCAGGCCTTCCATGTCGCTTTTCATGGCGGCCCGCTTCGGCGGGGCGATCTTGTGGTCCTCGATGATTACCGGGCCGGGATTGTCACGCAGCCAGTCGACGCACTGCCTGATGATGCGGTTGGACTGGCGAATCTCCTCGATACGCACCAGGTAGCGGTCGTAACAGTCGCCGTTCTGGCCCACCGGGATATCGAAATCCACCTTGTCATAGGCGGCGTAGGGCTGCTTCTTGCGCAGGTCCCAAGCCACGCCGGAGCCGCGCAGCATGGGGCCGGAAAAGCCCAGGGCCTTGGCCCGCTCAGGGGAGACCACGCCGATGCCCACGGTGCGCTGCTTCCAGATGCGGTTGTCCGTCAGCAGGGTTTCGTACTCGTCCACCAGGCCGGGGAAGCGGTTGGTGAAGTCCTCAAGAAAGTCCAGCAGGGAGCCCTGGCGGTTTTCGTTCAGCCGATCGAGTTCCGCCTTGTCCCGCTGTAGATTGGAAGGCTTGAAGCGCGGCATCTCATCAGGCAGATCCCGGTAGACGCCGCCGACCCGGTAGTAGGCGGCATGCATGCGGGCGCCGGAGACCGCCTCGTAGCAGTCCATCAGGTCCTCGCGCTCACGGAAGCAGTACAGAAACACCGTCATGGCGCCGATGTCCAGGGCATGGGTGCCCAGCCACATCATGTGGTTCAGGATGCGGGTGATCTCATCGAACATGGTCCGGATGTACTGGGCCCGGATGGGCGCCTCGATCCCCAGCAGCTTCTCCACGGCGCGCACATAGGCGTGCTCGTTCTGCATCATGGAGACATAGTCCAGGCGATCCATGTAGGGGATGCTCTGGTTATAGGGCTTGGTCTCGGCCAGCTTTTCGGTGCCGCGGTGCAGCAGGCCGATATGGGGGTCCGAACGCTCGATGACCTCGCCGTCCATCTCCAGCACCAGGCGCAGCACGCCGTGGGCCGACGGATGCTGGGGACCAAAGTTCAGGGTGTAATTACGAATCTCAGGCATCGGCTCTGCTTCGCTAGTTTGATTCTACGTTCTGATGGCGCCCGGCCTTGCGGATCACCCGCGGCACCAGGGTGCGCGGCTCGATCTTTACCGGCTCATAGACCACCCGCGCCAGCTCGGGGTCGTAGCGCATTTCCACATGGCCGGACAGCGGGAAGTCCTTGCGGAAGGGATGGCCCACGAAACCATAGTCGGTAAGGATGCGCCGCAGGTCCGGATGGCCGTCGAACAGGATTCCGAACAGGTCGAAGGCCTCGCGCTCAAACCAGTCGGCGACGGGCCAGACCGATACGACTGAGTCGATCATGGGCTGTTCCGTATCCACATGGGCGCGCAGGCGCAGGCGCAGGTTGCGGCCGACGGAGAGCAGATGATAGACCACGGCGAAGCGCTCGCTGCCGGTCAAATCGAGTTCGGCGTCCCGCTCCACGCCGCGCCCGAAGCCGGTGGAGGAGGCCCGGCTGGTCTCCCATTCGGCCTGACCATAGGCAGAATAATCCACGCCGCAGAGGTCGATCAGTTGTTCGAATCCAAAGGCCTCGCC
>Ga0256830_1002364_pt1 | contig 12496 bp, 9 predicted proteins | sample 128326metaG_FD_190537 | JGI IMG/M metagenome (GOLD analysis project Ga0256830, IMG submission 190537) | Hydrothermal vent microbial communities from Lau Basin, Pacific Ocean - 128-326 | ecosystem: Environmental > Aquatic > Marine > Hydrothermal vents | place: Pacific Ocean: Lau Basin | collected...
GGAGTCCTTGAGCCGGACGCCGCCCTGCGGGTGGCCCGAGACTTGAGAGCTGATCAAGACGGCCCGGGAGCGCTCCGAGGCGTCCACGCCCACGCCCTGGTTGTTCTGAATTTGGCTTCCCTCGACGGCGGCTTGGGAACTCTTGAGCACGATCCCGTTGTCCCCGTTCTGGGCAACTGTAGAGTTGACGAGCGTGGCCTTGCCCAGCTCCGCCCGGACGCCCGCGCCCTGGTTCCCTGTGACTTGGGAATCGCGCAGCTCCCCGGAGCTGTTGAGGAGATTTACGCCGTCGCTCCCGTTGCCCGAAACCGTCGAACCCGTCAGGGCGCTCACGGAGCTGCGGGCCAGGAGGCCCTCCTTGTCGTTGTTCTGGAGTTGGCTTCGGCTCATCTCCAGCGCGGAGTTGTTGAGCCGGATGCCCGGCTCGGGGTGGCCCGAGACGGTGCTCCCCAGCATCTCGATGGTGGAACTCACAGCATCCACGCCCACCTCGCCGTTGTCCGTGATCTGGGTGTTCGCCACGTCCGCGGTGGAGTTGAGAAGGTCCAGCCCGTCCTTGCCGTTCGCCCGCACGAAGCCGTCGAAGAGCCTTAGGGTGGAGACCTCGGAGCTGATCCCGTGGCTTTGGTTTTGCTCCACGGTGCTCGTCCCGATCTCGGCGGAGCTGTTCTCGAGACGCACGCCCTCCTCGGGGTGCCCGGCCACGGTGCTGTCGATCATCGTGAGCCCCGAGTTGTCGAAGGCGTGCACGCCCTTGGCCCCGTTACTGAGAATTTGGCTCCCGAAGACGTCCGCGGTGCTATTCTTGAGCTCCACGCCCGTGCGCCCGTTCGTTTGGACGAGCATCGCGGTGAGGGCCACCTTGGAGCTTACGGCCCCCACGCCGCGGCCCTGGTTGTTCTGAATCGTGCTATCACTGAGATCCGCGGAGCTGTTGCTCAGGAAGACTCCGTCGTCCGGGTGGTCGGCGATCAAGCTGCGGTCGCCCACGATCACCACCGACGTCTCGGCGTTGACGCCCTTTCCGCCGTTGGCGACGATCTGGGTGGACGAGATGTCCGTGGAGGCGTTCGTGAGGTTGACGCCGTCCTTGCCGTTGCGGGAGATCTCGCTGCTGACGATCACGGAGCGGGCCTGGCGGATCTCCACCACGCCGTAGCCTTGGTTGTCCACCACTTGGGTGGTGCTCATATCGAGCAGCGAGTTCTCCAGCGCGATGCCGTTGTCGGGGTGCAGGTTAATCAAGCTGTCCGTGATGGCCGCGGTGGAGTCGATGGCCTCCATCCCGTCGTCGCCGTTGCCCGTGATCTCCGTTCCGGAGATGTCGGCCACGCTCGTGTGGAGGAAGACCCCGTCCTGGCCGTTCTCCGTGACGAAGCTGTCCAGCACGGCGAGCTGAGAGTTGTTCTCGGCGTTCACCCCGTGGCCCCGGTTCTGGGTGATGGTGCTCGCGTCCACGGTGCCCGTGGAGTCGTCGAGGTGCATCCCGTCTTGGGGGTGGCCCTGAATGAGGCTTTGGGCCTGCACCGTGACGTTGGACTGCTGCAGGGCGTTTACGCCGATGCCGTTGTTGTTGAGGATGCGGGAGCCCGTGATCTCCGCGGTGGAGGCCACGAGCTGCACCCCGTGGCTCCCGTTCTGGGAGATCTCGGAGTCCGTGACGGTGAGCTTGGAGTCGGCCTCGGCCTGGACCCCGCGGCCCTCGTTCTGGGTGATCGTGCTCCCCAGGACGCTACCCGTGGCGTCGTTGAGGAAGAGGCCGTCTTGGGGGTGGCCCCGGATGAGGCTCCCGTCCCGAATGGTGACGGCGGCCCCCTGGGTGGCGTGGACGCCGTCGCCCGTGTTGTCGAGAATTTGGGAGCTTATGAGGGTGGCCGTCGAGGCGACGACGTTCACCCCGTGATTCCCGTTCTCCGTGATCTGGGAGCTTTCGACTTTAAGCTCCGAGGAGGCTTCCGCGTGGATCCCGAAGCTCCCGTTCTGGGTGACGGTGCTCCCCGCCAGGGAAGCCGTCGAGCTTGTGAGGAAGACGCCCTCCTTCCCGTTGGAGGAGATCGTGCTCCCCGTGACGGTGAGTTCTGATGAGGCTTCCGCGTATAGGCCGCGGCTTTCGTTCTGGGTGATCGTGCTTTGGTCTACCGCGCCCACGGAAGCGCTGAGGGAGACGCCGTCCTGGGGGTGCTCCGAGACGGTGGTGCCCTCGGCGATGGTGACCTGGGAGTTCTCCAGGGCGTTGACGCCGATCCCGCCGTTTTGCGTGACGGTGCTCCGGCGGATCTCGGCGGTGGAGTTAATGAGATGCACACCGTCCTTCCCGTTTTCGGCGATGGTGCTGTCCGTGACCACCAGTTGGGAGGCGGCTTGGGCGAGCGCCCCCATCCCCACGTTGCGGGCGACCGAGCTCTTGTCCACGGTGCCCGTGGAGGCGTTCAGGAGGACCCCCTCTTGGCCGTTCTCCTCCACGGCGCTGCTTACCACGGAAAGCTGGCCGCTCTCCACGTAGACGCCGAAGCCCGCGTTCTGGGTGATCTCGCTTCCGGCGCTCACGGCGGCCGAGGCCCCGTTGATCACGTGGAGCCCGTTCCCCTCGTTCCCGGAGACGGCGCTCCCCGCCAGGGTGGCCGCCGAGCCGTCTACGAGCACGCCGTGGGTGGGGTGGTTCGCGATTTGGCTGTTGTTGATCTGGGCCTCGGAGCCCGCGCGCAGCGCGAGGCCCTCGGCCCCGTTGGCCGTGATCGTGGCCCCCTCCAGTCGCACGGTTCCCGACTCGGCGCGGATGCCCTGCTCGGCGTTGGCCGTGATCGTGCTCCCGTCGACGGTGAGGGTTCCCCCGGCGACGAGGGCTCCGACCGTTCCGTTCGACTTTAAGGTGCTTCCCGCGGTCGCGCTCGCGGAGGAGCCGGGGTCCACTTGCAAGCCCGCCCCTGGGTTGTTCTCCACGGTCGCGCCGGAGAGGGTAACCTGGGCGCCGCCGGTGGCGAGCACCCCGATGGAGTGGCCGGATATGGTCCCACCCGCGATCGTCACGTTCGCGCCCTGGGCCACGACGCCGCGGCCCTGATTTTGAGTGATCGTACTCTCGGTTAATTGAGCGGTCCCGCCCTGGAGGACGACCCCGTCGGCGCCGTTGGCCGTCACGGTTGCGCCCTCCAAGACGACGGTGGAGTTGGAGTCGGCCGTGATTCCGGGGCCGCCGTTATCGCGGATCTCGCCGCCCTGGACGGTGACCTCGGAGCCCTCGATCCGCAGGCCGGGGCCGGTGAACCCCTCAATGCGGAGCTCCTCGAGAACGATCTCCGCATTGGTGCCCTGAAAGAGGATGGCCGACTCCCCCTTGTCCGCGTCCTCGTTCCGGGTAAGCGTAAAGCCCTTGATCCGGACGTTTCGGCTGTTGACCAGCGTGATCGGGTACGGGGCGTCGCCCGATTGGCGACCGGGCATCCAGATGACCTCCCCTTGGGCCTCCAGGGTGATGCGGGTCTTGGCCTCAATGCGGACGGACTCCTGATAGGTCCTCGGCATGAGGATGATGCGGTCGCCGGGCCGGGCGAGGTTGACAGCGGTCTGAATGTTCGGGCAATTGGTGGGAACGCGCTTCGGGTTGGCGTCCGCGCAACGGGCCCGGCCGGGAATGGGCGGCTGAGCCGCGCCCTCCGCGGGCAGACTGCCGATCAGCAAACCGAAAAGAAACGCCCCGAGCCCGAGTCCGAGCCCGAATCCGAATCCGAGGTTCCCCCCGCGATGGGCCCACCTCCGACGCCGAGACTGGGAACTGGGAGGCTGTGTCATGGTACGACCCCTTTCCTTGGGTTTTCCTCGCTCACCCCTTGCGGGTGACCTCCGTGTGACCCCTGTAATGCGAATATCTCTCGTTGTGCAGTGTACCGCCCGGGGGGGAGCGAAGGCAACTTAGCGCCCGGGGGACCTCCCCCGGGGGAGGAGATAGAGGGCTGCCCCGATCCCCAGGGCGTCGATGAGCACGTCGCGGGGGCTGCCCTCCCGGCCCGGGACGAAGCTCTGATGGTATTCATCGAGCCCGGCGTACAGGAGGGCGAGCGCAGCCGCCGAGATCCCGCTGCGCTCCGGGGGGAGGCCGTGGGCGCGGAGCGCCCGGCGCAGCAACAGCGTGAGGACGGCGTACTCGATTATGTGGCCCAACTTCCTCAGCACGAGGTCGCCCGCCTTGGGCAGCCCGGACTCCAACGAGGGGATCGAGGAGAGGGCGAAGATGAGCCCCGCCCACGCGACCACGGGGAGCCAGTAGCGAACGAGCAACCCACCCCAACGACGCATCGCGGTCGGCATAATAGCACAGTCCCCGCGCACGGCGGAAGTTGACGCGGGATGGATGATCCCCTAAGCTCAAGGCGCGATGAGCTGCGGGGTCGTCGGGGTCCTTCCCCTTGCGAACGTCGAGACGCGCGAAGCGCTGGGGCTCATCCTCGAGCTTTTGGAAGGGTGCCGCAACCGCGGCGAGGACGGCACCGGCCTGCTGCTCTACGGCCAAGGGCTCTTCCCCCAGCTGTTCCACATCGAGAAGTGGTTCGGCTCCGCCTACGAGATCCCGCAAAGCCTCTATGAACTCAATCTGGAGCACCACCCCGAGGCCCTCCTGGGCCACACCCGCTACGCCACCCGCGGGGTGATCCAAGAGGAGAACATCCACCCCGTCTGGGCGGGCTTCTCGCCCTCCCAAGATCGAGATCGAGATCCCGCCCATCCCGGAGAGGTGCATCTCTTCTTGGTGATGAACGGCGAGGTCTCGTTCACGGAGCGCTGGGTCCGCCGCGCAGAACAGAGGGGCATCAATCTCCACGGCTCGACCACGGACACCGCCGGGTGCGCCGGGTACCTGCTTGCCCTTTATCTCGAGCATCGCGATCTGGGGGAGGCGCTTGTGGAGTTCTACAAGCAGGCGTTCCCCTTCGGGGGCTTCTCGATCCTGGGGCTGCTCCTCGACGGCTCCGACGCTTGGTTCCTGTATCTTAGGGACGGGATGCGCCCGCTCCACCGCGCGCAATACGAAAGCTACGAGATCTTCGTCTCGGAGACGAAGCCCCTCACCGGCCTAGGGCTTCGCTACGAGGAGGTCGAGGCCGTCCCCCCGGGGTCCGTCGGCTTCTGCTCCCTCCGCGATCGGCAGTGGACGCGCTTGGACATGAGGAAAAGGCTCAAGGGCCGGGCGTGGCGCGGGGAGTGCTCGTTTGAGTACGCCTACTTTCAGGAGCCCAACTCCATCATGCACGGGAGGAGCATGGACGAGATCCGCATGGAGTTCGGCAAGGCCGCCTGCCGGGAGCACCCACCCGAGAAGCCCGAGGACGACCCGGAGGCCCGCGTGGTGGTGACCCCGGTGCCCAAGTCGGGGATCAGCGCGGCGTACGGCTACGCCGAGCAGGCCCTGCGCGACGGTTACGACATCCACCTGGGGGCGATCGTCCTGCGCCGCGGCGGAGGGGGGAGCGAGACCCGCTCCTTCCTGGGGGAGGGCCGCCCGGAGATCGTCCGCCGTCTGCGCCGAAAATTCGAGATCAACGTCCAGGAGGCCAAGGACGCCGTGATCGTCAACGTGGACGACTCCATCGTGCGGGGGAACGTCTCGGCCTGGATCACCAAGGGCGAGCGGGAGGCCGGGGCGCGGGAGGTGCGCTTCATCTCCGCCTGGCCGCCCATCATCGGCCCCTGCTTTGCGGGGATCGCCATCGACGTCGGCGAGCCCTTGGCCCACCTGGTGGCGGAATTTGAACCCGAAGAACTCGCCCAGGACCACACCCCCTTAGAAGAGGAACTCAAAGAAGGCTTCGAGCACGAGGAGTTCGGCCCGACGCGCTTCGACGCGGTGGGCTATGTGAGCGTGAAGGCCGTGACGGACATCCTAAAGAAGATCGTCCCCGGGGATTTTTGCACCGGCTGCTTTACCGGGCTGTACAACTACATCAACCCGCTCAACATCCGGGGGAAGCCGTACCGCTACGCGAAGTGGCTCGACGAGTTCATCGAGCAAAACGGCGTGGAGATGCCGGACCCCCAAGATCCGCAACCCGAGGGGAGCGCCTCGTGAGGCAAACCCTGAGACAAGGCGCATGGGCTTGGTTGCTCCTGTTGCTGCTTGGGATGGGCCTTGGGTCGGGCGAGGCCCTGGGGCTTGTCCGCGTCGGCGGCGGGGTGGGGTTCGTCGATGGGGAGACGGCCCTGGTGGGGCGGGTCATCCTGGACGTGCTGCCCCTGTGGTTCATCGCCCTCTCGCTCGACGCGGAGTACTGGCACCTTCCCGATCGGGGGGAGCTGTTGCCGTTTCTGAGCGTGAGCACAACCGTGCTCGCCCGGGTTACCCTGGGGGCCGGTCCCCTGCTTGCGCTCGCGGACGGGGGCGTGGGGTTCCAGGGGCTGGGGCTCAAGGCCGGAATCGGGACGGCGCTCGGACCCCTCGGGCTCTTTGCCGAGGGGATCTTGCGGCCGGGGCCGGGCGCGGAGGCTGCCCCCCTGGCCCCGCCCCTCCGGCTGCGGGGGGAGCTGCGCTTCGCCGTCGGGGCTACCCTGGGGTTCTGAGCGGTTTTCCCCGAAGGCCGCAGGGAGGCGGACCGGGGAAAAGGAGTGCCCTAGCCCTAGGGCGCCAGATGCTCTGTGAAGAAGCGCACGATCTCGTTGTAGCACTTGACTTTATTGGGGAACTTCGTGACGTCGTGCCCCTCGTCCTCGAAGACCAAATACTCGACTTGCTTGCCCTGTCGGCGGAGCTCCTCGACCAGGTCGCGCGACTCGGCCTCCACCACCCGCGGGTCGTTCCTCCCCTGGATCACCAACAGGGGGCACTTGAGATTGTGCAGGTGCGTCTTGGGCGATCGCTCTATTAAGAATTCACGATCCCGCTCGGGGTCCCCCAGGATCATCCGGAAGTACGTCTGCCACGTGGGCGGGATGCGCTCCAAGAACGTCAAAAGGTTGTAGGGCCCGAACATGTCGCACGCGGCCTTCCACAGCTCGGGGTGGCGGCCCGCCAGCATTAACGTCATGTAGCCCCCGTAGGAGCGGCCCATCACGCCCACGCGCTCCATGTCCAGCCGCGGGTCCTGCTTGAGGTGCTCGAAGGCCGCCACGTGATCGAGACGATCCTTTCCGCCCCAGTCGCGGTCGACTTGTTTCATGTAGGAGAGCCCGTACCCCGAGCTTCCCCGGACGTTGGGGACGAAGACCGCAAAGCCCCGCAGCGTGAAATATTGAATCAGGGGCATGGAGAACCAGGTGAAGTCGGGGCGCTCCTGGCTGTGCGGCCCGCCGTGGATGTAGAAGACCACGGGCCTGGGGCCTTTATACCCTAACTCGGGAGAGGGCAGATACAGCCGGGCCGAGATCCGCAGCCCGTCGTGGCTTGTATACGAGGCGTCCTCCCCCGGTGCAAGCAGCGTCTGGGGGATGCCCAGCACCCGCTCGCGGGTGTGCTGCTTTACCGTCCCGTCTTCTACGGTGTAGATCTGCGCCGGGGAGGTGGCGGTGGAGAACGCCAGGGCATAGTGCCCGCTGTCTTTGTCGTGGTGCAGCGACTGGAGCACGCCGTCCTTGAGGGGCGCTTCAACCCCGCAGATCGGGCGCTCGATGTTGAGCCGAAGCGCCTCCTCGTCGAACGTCCCCTCGTACACGTAGGAGCAGCCGTCGATGTTGTAGAAGACGAGGTAGCGCTGATCGTTGATGTGTTCCAAGCCGGTAAGCTCCCCGAGGCCCCGATGTAAAGCGCCCTCCACGCGCACGGGCCGCACGTCCTGGGGGTTCTCAAGCGGAAAATACCCCAGGCCGTAGGTGTCCTCGAACAGGGAAGTGACAAACAGCAGCCCCCCGCCGGGCGTGAAGTGACACGCGTGGATCGAGTTTAAGGGAACCTCCTCGCCCTCGCGGCGCGCGTCGAGGGGCGTCCCGAAGAGGAGCTCCCGTCGGCGGGAGCCCTCCTCCCAGAGGTAGAGCACGTGGTCCCCCGCCGTGTAGGAGTCCACGAGCACGAGCCGGGTGTGGTCCTCGCTTACACCGTCCACGAGGTTGCCGTAGGGGCTCGTCCCCAGCTCCTCCCGCCTGCGGGTCTCAAGGTCGCAGCGGAACGTGAGGTGGTTCGGGTCCGTGCGCGGGTCGAGGGAGAAGTAAGCAATGTTTCGGTCGGGGTCGCAGCGGAGCAGCCGGAGCTGCTGGCCCTCGAACTCGCGCCCGAAGAGCGGCTCGGGGAAGCCTCCCTCCATCGGCACGAGGTAGGGCTGATAGTTCTCGTCCCCGTCGCGGTCGATCATCACCACGATCTTCCCCAGCTTGGGGAAGACGTAAAACGGCTTCCCAAACAAGAGGGCCGGGGTGTGCAGTGCCACGTCCCGGGGCAGCAGCGGCTCGGGGACACTCCCGCCCTTGTCCATGGCGTATAAACTCAATCGGCCCGAGAGGTCGCTGATGAAGTAGATGCGCTTCCCCACGAGCTGGGGGCTCAGGAAGAGCCGGGCCGAGAGGAGCGCCTCGATGCGGAACCCCTTTTCTGGACTTGTCTCCGTCGTCTTTGCCATCGTCATCACGGTCTCCTCCCGTTTGTGTTTGGCTCCCTTGACGCGGTGGTTTTGCCCGCCGCGAGATTGAGCTTGGGAATCTCCCGTCCGGGGCCTCTTCCCGGCAGGGTCCTCGGACAGAGGTATCCCCCCCGCGGTCTTCGTGGCCGTTGCCCGGGCGTGACGGTCGGCTTATCTTAAACCGGCAGGACCGTGGCGGCAACGGGGCGACCCTCCGCGGGCGCGTTGAACTCGGGCCCCTGCGTCCGCCCACTGGAGACCGCGATTGCCGGCGGACGGTGGATTCGGCGGCCGTTCACCGGGAATAATACGAGCAGCAGTGAAAAAGGAGCGATCGAGGTGATCGAACACAACGTGCTGAAGGAGCGCCTCCGCCGGGGGGAGGCTCTCGCCGGGGCCTTTCTCAACATCTTTGCGCCGGAGCTCGTCGAGCTGTTGGGACTGTTAAAGCTCGATTTTGTGATTCTGGACGGGGAGCACACGGGGCTTACGCCCGATCGGGCCGTGGAGCTCTACCGAGCCGCGGAACTTCGGGGGCTCCCGTGCGTGACGCGAATCGGGGTCAATCACCCCCAGGTGTTGCAGAAATATCTCGAGAGCGGGGCGATCAGCGTGCTCATCCCCCTGGTCAATTCAGCGGAGGAAGCGCAAAGGGCCGTCGAGGCCGTGAAGTACCCGCCCCTAGGTCGAAGGGGCCTGGCGGCCAGCCGCGTCTCCGACTGGGGGCTCTCGATGCCCCTCAACGAGTACGTGGAGTGGGCCAACCGCGAGACCCTGGTGGCCGTGCAGATCGAAACCCCTCAGGCGATCGAGAACTTCGAGGAGATTTTGAGCGTGGAGGGCGTGGACGTTCTCTTCTTCGGCCCTTCAGACCTCTCCGTGACGTTGGGGGTGCCGGGGCAGGCGACCCACCCCGAAGTCATCGCGCTCATCGAGCGCTTAGGCGAGCGGGCCCGTCGGGCGGACAAGTGGGTGGGGACGATCGCCCGCACGCCCCAGGAGGTCGCCCATTGGAAGGAGCGGGGCTTTCAGTGGCTCTGCACCGGGATCGCGCAGTTGGTGGCCGACGGCGTGCGGGGGTACCTGCGAAGCTTTCGCTAGGCGGCGGTACGGTACGGTTGGGGTCGTTACGTTAGGCGTCCGCATCCCCGGGTGGGCCCTCGGGGAAGCCGTTGAGGTCGTCCTCGTCTAAATCTAGGCGGGGTTCGGCCTCGAAGCGCGGCTCGAAGCTCATGAGGGGGTAGCCCTGCTTGTCCCGAGCGTGCACGGCCTTCCAGAGCTTGACCCCGTGCGGATCGAGAACGACGCGGCGGAGCGCCAGCTCCGGGTCGTCGTACTCCCAGATGATCAGCTCTTCGCACGAGATGGAGACGGGTTCCACCTCGACGGCCTCGTCCTCGATCCGCTCGCCCTCCGGCGTGATAAATTCCCTCTTGGGCATGACCTCCACTCCCATCCTGGCTCGAAAGTTAGAGCATTCTAGGGGTTTTCGACCGGGAAAGGCAAATCGAGCCTATAGGCGCCTAATCGGAGACGAGGCGCTCGTAGAGGCGCTGGGCGGCCTCTTGTTCCGCGTCCTTGATGCGGCGGCCTCGGCCGACGGCCCGCTGGTCGTTCAGCTCGACTTGTACCGTGAACTCGCGGGCGTGGTCGGCCCCGCGGGCCTCCAAGAGGGTGTAGACGGGCCGGAGGCCGCGCTTTTGGGCTTCCTCCTGGAGGAGGGTCTTGTAATCCCGCCGGATCTCGCCCCGCAGTGCCTGCTCGATCTCGTCCCTCAGGTGGTGGAGCACGAAGCGGGCCGCGGCCTCGTAGCCCCGATACAAAAACACGGCACCCACCAGGGCCTCGAAGGCGTCGCTTAGGATGGAGCTCCGCTCCCGTCCGCCCGACTCCTCCTCCCCGCGGCCCAGGAGCAGGTGCGAGGAGAGGCCCAGGGCCTTGGCCCTCGCGGCCAGGGTGGGGCCGCTTACCACCAAGGAGCGGACCCGGGTGAGCTCCCCCTCCGGCAGGGGACAGTTCTTGTAGAGATACTCGCTCACGGCCAGGCTCAAGACGGCATCGCCCAAGAACTCCAGGCGCTCGTTCGACTCGCCCTCCTCGGGGTGCTCGTTGGCGTAGGAGCTGTGGCGGAGCGCCTGGCGGAGCAACTCGTCGGGAAGGTCCACCTTGAGAACGCCTCGAAGTCCTTCTGTGTCCATAAAAGATCGATAAGATCGATTCGAGGAGCTGGCTGGGGTGGGAGGATTCGAACCTCCATCCTCGGCTCCAAAGGCCGGTGTGCTGCCGTTACACCACACCCCACCGTCTTGCTCGTCTCGGGCTAAGCGACCCGCTCCGGCTCCGCCCCCTGGGGGTCGGGTCGGCCGACGACCTCATGGTATCGATCCAGGACGGCCTTCTCAAGCTCCAGCCGGAAGTCGTTGTCGATCGGGTGGGCGATGTCCCGGTACTCTCCATCCCCCACCTCGCGGCTGGGCATCGCCACAAACAGCCCCTCCCTCCCTTGAATCACCTTGACGCTGTGGACGATGAAGACGTCGTCAAAGATCACGGAGCAGAACGCCTTGAGATTCCCTTCGTTCCGCATCGGGCGGACTTCCACCTTCGTGATCCTCACGGTTGCGAAGACCTCCTCCGCTTGAGGGCGTTTTTCCGTCCGGAGAGTTGATGGCCATGGTATCATATAGGGCAGAAACGCTTCAAGCCGATCCAGCCGAGAAGCTTGTGGACCGATGCGGCGTGCCCTATAATTCCTCGCAGGAGGGTGAGCCTGGATGTTGACTTGGTTGTTGTTCATGCTGCCGGCGCTGGCGTTGGCGCTTTATGCCCAGTGGAAGGTCAAGAGCACGTACAGGAAGTACTCCCAGGTTCAAGCCTCGTGCGGCCTCTCGGCCGCTCAGGTGGCCGAGAGGATTCTGGGCTACGGGGCTGTGAGCCTAGGCTCCCCCGATCTGCGCAGCGTTCAGATCGGGGCCGTGTCCGGGGAGCTTGCGGACCACTACGATCCCCGCACGAAGACCCTGCGGCTCTCGAACCCCGAGAGCACGTCGCTGGCGGACATCGGGGTGGCGGCCCACGAGGCGGGCCACGCCCTCCAGGACGCCGCCCGGTATCGGCCCCTGGTGCTCCGCTCGGCGCTGGTGCCCGCGGCCCAGTTCGGCAGCCAGCTCGCCTTCCCGCTCATCTTCGGCGGGCTCCTCTTCGGGGGCCTGAAGCCGCTCATGCTGATGGGGATCGTCCTCTACTCGGCCGCCGTGGCCTTCACGCTGGTCACCCTCCCGGTGGAGTTCGACGCCAGCCGCCGGGCGCTCGCACTCCTGCGGGATACCGGGCTCGTCACCTCGAAGAAGGAGCTGGCCGCCGTCCGTCGAGTGCTGAGCGCTGCGGCCTTGACGTACGTGGCCGCCGCCGCCTCGGCGATCCTGACGCTCGTGTACTACATCTTCCTCTACTCCCAGCGGCGCTAGCGCCCCGAGGCCCCGATGGCCATCCCCAGGGCGGCCAGCAGGAAGAAGAGGCCATAGAGGGCCCAGACGGCCTTTCTCTCGTCCCCCAGGGCCTCCCGGATTCCGTGGTGGAGGTGCTCGGCGTCGGGTTGGAAGATGGAGCGCCCGGCCCGAAGGCGCCGTACGATGGCCCAAAGCGTGTCCGCGATGGGATACCCCAAGATCGCGATGGGGACGAGCAGGGACACCCCCCTCCCCTGCGACTGCAACTCGGGGCCCAAAAGCGCGCTCACCGAGAGCAGTGCCAGCGTAAACCCCAGGAAGTAGCTCCCCCCGTCCCCCAGGAAGAGCCTCGCAGGATGGCGGTTGAACGCCAGGAACGCGAGGGAACCCCCCAGGAGGGCGAAGGAGAGCGCGAGGGCTGCCCCGCTGCCCGTCTGGGCACTTAAGCCCGCGAGGGCCAGCGCCGCGACAAGGGCCTGTCCGCAGGCGAGCCCGTCCAACCCGTCGATGAGG
>Ga0256830_1002365_pt1 | contig 12492 bp, 11 predicted proteins | sample 128326metaG_FD_190537 | JGI IMG/M metagenome (GOLD analysis project Ga0256830, IMG submission 190537) | Hydrothermal vent microbial communities from Lau Basin, Pacific Ocean - 128-326 | ecosystem: Environmental > Aquatic > Marine > Hydrothermal vents | place: Pacific Ocean: Lau Basin | collected...
CTTCTCACTCTATCCTTATCTTACTCTTTTCAACCCTCACACCGTGGCGGCTGCCTGCGTACTCCCTCTGTGAGGTGGTTATACAATAGCATGATGCCAGGGTCTCGTCCGCCAACTGTTCGGTCATCGCCTTCTTTATCTTGCTCATGGCCTGCCTAAGGACCTCCAGGCTCAGGCCTTCCCTGTATCTGTGAAGGATGTCGTCAACCCTGGAGGGGCATATTGTGTAATAGTCCTTAGCCATTTCTTCAAGGGCGGGCTTCGTTGCCATCTCGAGAAGGGATGGGAAGCAGTCGGTGCAGTCGAGGCAGTAAACCCTGTCAGGGTATCTGCAGCGGCTGAGCTTCTGCCTGAGGTATGCAGTGTATATCATGAGGTGCATGGGGGCAAGCCTGACCGTCTTCTGTCCGATCTTTACGGATCGGGCAGAGAGGTTTATACTCAGCTCGGGCTGGACCATTGCAATGTCTATCTCTCTCTGTCCCTCTCTGACGAGCTCACTGAACCCTGTGCCGTTGAGGGAGAGCTTGTTCCTCAGCCTTATGAAGGGCAGCTCAGCAAGCGTTATCACAGCGTCGGCGGTGTTGAGCCTCCGGCCGTTTGCATCGATGGTCCTGTCCTTCTTCGGCTTGTAAAAAAACTGGGGACATGACTCGAATTCCGTGTTGACGAGTACGTGGTAGAGCCTGTCCCAGGGCCTGCCGAAGAGCTGCAGGGCGGCGCCGAGATAGAAGGACATGGTCTTCCTGCCTCCTGCAATAGAGCAGTGGAGCCTGGCCGATTGGTCCGCCGCCATCTCCCTGATGAATGAGGTTATCAGGTCGCCCATCAGCTCATTCTCTCCGGCGTTCCTAATGTCCTCAAGCTCGGTCCCTGTGGAGTCGACAGGCACGATGAAGGAGTCCGGGCCGAACTCTACGCGGCGCAGGCCGTATTCGCCGCAGAGTTCCTCCAGGATGCCGCGGTTGAGGAGGGCGTCCTCGACCACCGCCCTGCCCCTCTTCGTGGTTATCACATAGAGTTCGTCGGGGTGCACGGGCGGGTCTTCCATGGCAAGCGCACATATGGTCTCGGTAATCACCTGGGGGGTTGCACCTGCTATGAACACGAAGACCTCTCTGTAGCCTCTCCTCTGCATATGTCCAATTATATCCGATTTCCGCAAAAAACAGAAGAAAAACAATATTTCCGAAATATTTCTACACTGCCTCGTACCTCCCCAGCCCGAACGCCGTGCCCTTGCCCACGTGCAGGACCTCTCCGGCCCTGATCAGGTCCATGAACGGCCCAGTATGCCCACTGAAGGTTGCCTCACCCACGAATCCACCCATCTTCATCCGGGTCTTCTGCCGCGCAGAGTACCGTTGCCAGTCGTACCACCTGAGACTCCTATCTTCAACCTGCACGTGCTCTGCCGCCTTGATTATCTCCCTGAAATCCCAGCGCGGAGGCTCGCCGTCACAGTGGAAGTAGTGCAGTAGGGAGAGCCTGCGCAGCAGGTTTCTGATCAGCATGTGGAACTCGATGTCGAGCGTCAGGCGACCGCTGTAGACTATCCTGGTGGGGGTGAGGAACCGGAGCGTCAGGGGGCCGGTTCCGGAAACGGACGGAGCGGGAAACGATATGTCCAGGCTTACAGGGTCGAATCTCCCGAGAGTGCGGGCCTCAGCGTCGTAGATGCTCATTCCGCTGCAGCCGACGTCCAGCAGGTCGAATCCCGCATTGCCCCTGCCGAGCCCTATTCGTCCGAGTTCGTCAAAGGCATAGACGAAATACGGAAGGTAGTCTATGGCCCTGCCTATGAGGATGAGGCCGAAGGTCATCTCGTCCTCAGGGGTATACCCCCTCCTGGTTTCAGGCGGTGGTTCGATGACGAACGGGTGGGGTGCGGACGTATACTTGCGCATCATCTGCGTGCCTTCAGGCGGGGGTGTTTCGAACACATACGCATAGACGCATCTGTCCCTGAGGAGGCAGTCAGCACACTCCTTGCGCTTCAACGCGCAGACCACGCGCCTGAAGGCATGGCCGAACCCGCCTCTCAGCGCAGAGCCCTTGTATGCCGGCAGCACCATGGGCTCACGCGGCCTCACCCTGAAACTGAATGACGCTGTCCTGATACGCGTGGCTGCCTCCCCCTCCAGTACAAGCACCGTCCGGCTAAGATCAAGTAAGGCCCGCCGGCCTTCGGGGAAAATACGACGGGGTCAGGCGTTCAGGAGCCTTGCCGCCTCAGGAGCGAAGTACGTGAGTATGATGTCAGCACCTGCGCGCTTGATCGAGGTGAGGACCTCCATCATCACCCTGTCGTGGTCTATCCAGCCGAGCCGGGCCGCGGCCTTGACGAGCGAGTATTCCCCCGAGACATTGTACGCCGCCACCGGGAGGTCGAAGTTCTCCTTCACGTCGGATATGACGTCGAGGTAGGAGAGCGCCGGCTTCACCATCACTATATCGGCGCCCTCCTCTATGTCGAGGGCGACCTCCTTCAGCGCCTCGCGCCTGTTTGCAGGGTCCATCTGGTATGACCTCCTGTCGCCGAACCTGGGTTCCGACTCGGCTGCATCCCTGAAGGGGCCGTAAAACGCCGAGGAATACTTTGCGGCATAGCTCATTATGGGCACATTGCCGAACCCTTCGCTGTCGAGCGCCTCCCTTATGGCAAGCACTCTGCCGTCCATCATGTCGGACGGTGCCACCACGTCGGCCCCGGCACGGGCGTGCGAGAGGGCCTCTTTCCGGAGGAGTTCGAGCGTCGGGTCGTTCAGGACCTCTCCGTCCTCAACAACGCCGCAGTGGCCGTGACTCGTGTACTCGCACATGCATACATCGGTGATGACGAGGAGTTCCGGCACGGCGTCCTTGACGGCCCTGACCGCCGTCTGGACGACACCGCCGGGGTCCCAGGCCGAGGAACCGGTCTCGTCCTTGTGTTCGGGGATGCCGAAGAGTATGATGCCCGGGATGCCGAGGGAGTACGTCTCCCTTGCGGTCTTCACCACCTCGTCCACCGACTCCTGGCAGCAGCCGGGCATGGAAGGGATGGGCTTCTTTACGCCTTTGCCGAACGTGACAAAGAGGGGGAGTATGAAGTCGTCAGGAGAGAGGATGGTCTCGCGGACCATCCTCCTCATCGTCTCACTGCTTCTGAGTCTTCGCGGTCTGTGTGTGGGGAACATCCGGGGGACTCCTCCGTGTGAGGGCCTATCCGCAGCTGCTGCAGCTCGGACCGCACGAAGGCTGTTCACCGCCCCTCAGGACAAAGCCCTGCACAGAGCCGTCGTCGACATAGTCGATCTCCATGCCGGACAGGGCGGCGGATGCGTCCTTGTCGACGAAGACCCTGAGGCCGTTCTGCTCCACTATCTCGTCATCGGCCTCGGGATTCTCCGCAATATCGAGCCCGTACGACGGAGCACAACCGCCCCCGTACAGCGAAAGCCTCAGGCCCCAGCCGTCCTTTCCTTCCTTGGCCAGGAACTCCTTGGCCTTGTCTGCAGCCTGTGATGTTATGGTGACCATAGCTTGCCTCCTTGTGTTAGTGTTATCATAAAATAGTAACCGTTCCACGGTGCAAAAAGCAAACACCGGAGCGAAGCTTGACTTAAAGACGGCGTTTTTCTTATCATTAGTGATGTTGCGCCTGTAGCTCAGTTGGATAGAGCGGAGGTCTCCGGAACCTCAGGTCAGGGGTTCGAATCCTCTCAGGCGCGCCAAAGCAATCGAACAGTTTTCAGATACCTTCGTTGCTTTCGAATATACCGTCAACACACGATGTGGGCCGTTAGCTCAGTTGGTAGAGCAGCTGACTCTTAATCAGCGGGTCGGGGGTTCGAATCCCTCACGGCTCACCACACTCAAGCATCCCTCCCCGAAGCCCGCCCCCCCAGATGGATTTTTGCCCACCCGGGGGCAAGTATTTCTACCATGTAATAATCACCACTACCCGAAAGCCCGTCCTCCGGATGGAATTTTGCCCCGCCAAGCGTGTATTATAATGTGGACTGGACAAGGAGGGTGCAGACAATGAAGAAGGTACTGCTGACGGGAGCCGCAGGCTTCATCGGCCACAAGACGGCCCAGATGCTGCTCGAACGGGGTCACGAGGTGATCGGTGTCGACAACATGAACGACTACTACGACGCCAGGCTCAAGCAGTGGCGGCTCGACAGCCTCTCGAGTCACGAGAACTTCTCGTCCTTCAGCGCTGACATTACCGACCCGGACTTCCTCAACGGCCTGTTCAGAGGCGCCGGGTTCGACGTCGTCATAAACCTGGCGGCGAGGGCGGGGGTGAGGGCGTCCGTGGAGGACCCCTGGGTGTATCTCGACACCAACGTAAAGGGCACCCTCAACCTCCTCGACTGCTGCAGGAACCACGGCGTGAGAAAGCTCGTGCTGGCCTCCACGTCGAGCCTCTACGGGTTCAACGAGATGCCGTTCGTCGAGACCCAGAGGACCGACACACCCCTCTCTCCTTACGGGGCGACCAAGAAGGGGGCCGAGGTGCTCAGCTACAGCTACCACTACCTCTTCGGCATCGACGTAACCATACCGCGATACTTCACTGTCTACGGGCCTGCCGGCAGGCCGGACATGAGCATATTCAAGTTCATCAGGAACATCGACACCGGCAAACCGATCCCGGTCTTCGGCGACGGCAGGCAGACGAGGGACTTCACGTACATTGACGACATAGCCGAAGGGACCATCAGGTGCATGGAGCTCGGCGGCTACGAGATCGTCAACCTCGGAAACGACAACTCGGTGGAACTGCTCTACGTGATAAACCTCATCGAGGACGCCCTCGGAAAGAAGGCGGAGATAAACTGGCTCGAACGCCACCCCGCCGATGTAACCGCCACATGGGCCGGGATCGAGAAGGCGAAGGAGTTACTCGGGTGGACGCCGAGGGTGAGGATCGAGGAGGGGATAGAGAGGACCGTGAAGTGGTACGTGGACAACAGGGACTTCATTCTGTCGTTGAGGGAGGCGTCTTGAGGGTCCTGCGCGCGCTCCCGCTGTTAGTTGCCGCCCTGCTGATACTGGCCTCATGCGGCGGAAAGAAAGAGGTGAAGAAGGCTGCCCTGACCGGAGACGCCGCTATCGCGAAGGAGGCGATCTCTCTTGCAGAGAGCCTCAAGGATGCATATCTGCGCAGGGACAAGGCCGCGATGAAGGCCCTGTGCACGAAGAACGGCTACCTCGTGCTCATCGGCAGCATAAAGGACTTCGACTCGGCAGAGATCGAGTTCACGCCGACGAGGGTCGACATCGAGAACAGCCGCGTGCTGCTGTACACGCAGTGGCAGGGCAGGTGGTCCAGCAACGGCCGGGAGTTTACCAACAAGGGGCTCGCCGTGTTCGAGCTCAAGGGCTCTCCGCTCAAGCTCAACGACATACTGAGGGCGAATCCGTTCAGGCAGCCCGAGATGTGATCCCCGGCGGTCAATGGCAGCTGCTGCAGGAGCCGCCGCCGCTGCTGCATGAAGAGCAGCTCGACGACCCGGCGAAGGGCTTCTCGACTCCGCTCATGCCGAAGACCGACATCTTCTTCCTGACATCCCCGCTCTTGCACTCCGGGCACGTCACCTCCTTCGAGCCGAAGACGAGCATCTCGAACTCCGCGTTGCAGCTCAGGCACTCATATTCATATATCGGCATGCCTCTCCCCCTTCCGCGCGTATCTCACAGGATCGAGCCTTTTATATTATCATGTTTTCCGCACGGCTTACAACCGCGTGCGCCATCACCTAAGGAGCCCCTCCTCGACGACCTCGACGGCATGGAAGACCCTCTCTCCGCGGATGGACTTGGAGAGGTGGAAGAGGCACCCCGGACAAGACGTGACGAGTATCTCGGCGCCGGACCTTCTGAACTCATCGACCCGGCTCCTCAGCATAGCCTCCGAGAGGTCCCTGAACGAGAGTGAAAACGTACCGGCGAGGCCGCAGCATCCGCCCTCGGTCTCCACGATATCGACACCGAGGGAGCCGAGCAGGTCCCTGGGCTCGGCGTACTGGCCCAGCCCGTGGAGTGCGTGGCAAGGGTCGTGGTATGCGGCCCTCACGTCGAGCACGTGGTTCGGGTCGATCATGCCGGACAGGAAGCTGACCGCGTCGACCGCCTCCACGGCAGCACCGGCCAGAGCCCCGTACTGCTCCCTGAGGGTGACGACGCACGTGGGGCAGAGAGAGACGATCGCATCGGCCTTCAGACCCCTGAGGGCCTCGACGTTCCTGCGCGCAAAGTCGCGCGCATCCGCTGCAAACCCCATGGCCCTCAGCGGTGCACCGCAGCAGACCTCCCTCTTCGGCAACACGACCTCGTAGCCGAGCGCATTGACTACACGGATGAACGACTCGCCAAGGTGCGGCGAGAGGTAGTTGACGCTGCAGCCCGAAAAGAGGAGCACGCGTCCCTTCAAGCTCCTCGTGTCCGCAGGAGCGAAGACCGTACCCGTATCCTTGAGCGCATAGCCCGCTGGCATCAGGGCCCCGCCTCCAAGCCCGACCCTGGAGAGCAGGGGACCGAGGGCAGGGCGGGCCAGCCTGAAGAACCTTGCGCTCAGCGCGGGCCTCTTCAGCACGAACCTGACGAGCCTCCGAAGCGTATCACCCGTCTTGTCCGTCCCCCTGAGCACGGCCCTGCCGTGGTACATCGCCTCGAGTATGTCCACGCCGGCCGAACACTGCCTGCTGCATGCGCCGCAGAGGAGGCAACTGAAGACCCTCTCCGCCACGGCCTGAGTCGGCCTGAGCTCTCCGGCCGACAGCGCCCAAAGCAGCCTAAGCCGCCCGCGCGGGCCGGCCGACTCCGCGTGCTTCAACGAATACGTGGGACAGGCGGCCTTGCAGCTTCCGCACAGCACGCACTTTCTGAGCTCTCTGCGGTACCTTTCCTCGGAATCCATCCTCTCTTCCAATCCTTCCCGGACTGCGGACCCGGCGCGCGGAGGGAACCGACCTACCTGTTGAGCCTGCCGCTTTCAAACCCCTCGAGGTCGAGGGAGACGTGCTTGTATCCGAGCCCCCTCAGGAACGAGACCACCTCCTCCCTCACCGGGGGAGCGAGAAAACGCCCGATGTCCTCCTGGGCCGCCTCTATCCTTGCAAGGTCTCCATGATGCCTCACCCTGAACTCCCTGAACCCGAGGCGCCTCAGGAAGGACTCCGCCTCCTCGACCATCCTCAACCGCTCCTCGGTTATCGCCAGCCCGTAGGGGAACCTCGAGGAGAGGCACGGCGAGGCCGGCCTGTTCCAGGTCCTGAGCCCGAGCGCCCGAGAAATCTCCCTGACGTCCTTCTTTGCAAGACCCGCCTCCATCAGGGGGCTCCTTACGCCGTGGAGGTCCCTCGCCCTTAGGCCGGGCCGGTAGTCCTTCAGGTCATCGGTGTTGCTCCCCTCGACGACCCACCGGTAGCCTTCATCGTGCGCGATCCCCTTCAGCGTGCCGAAGAGCGTGTCCTTGCAGAAGAAGCACCTCTCCCGGGTGTTCTCCCTGAACTCCCTCCTCTGCATCTCGGCGGTGGGGACGATGCGGTGCGGAATGCCTATCGCCGCGGCCATGGCAACCGCCTCTTCGAGATCGGCCGAAGGGGTGGTCGGCGACTTGCCGGTGACCGCAAGGGCCCTTATCCGGCTGTCCTTCACGGCCCTGAGGAGCAGAGTGCTGTCCACACCACCCGAGCAGGCGACGACCGCGCTCTCGAGGCCTCTCAGTATGTCAAGCAGCTTCCGGTATCTCTGCATGGTGAGTGCGCGCGGAGCGTCCTACAGGACGGTTATCGAGTAGGTCTCCTGGTGCATATGGGGGTCCACCTTGACGATTATCTCCACGGCCCGCCGCTTCTCGATCTCCTCCACCGCGTATCTCTCTTCGTCCGAGAGGAGCTCTGCAACGTCAGGATGCGCGGTGATCATCAGCCTGGCTCCCCTTGAGAAGCTCATGCGGTTTATCTTGCGGAATATCTCGAAGCAGATCGTCCTCGGAGAGAGCACGAACCCCTTTCCCTCGCAATACGGACAGGCGTCGCAGAGTGTCCTGCCGAGGCTCTCCCGCACCCGCTTGCGGGTCATCTGTATGAGCCCGAGCTCGGAGATGTTGAATATCGTGTTCCTCGCCTTGTCCCGCTTCATCGCCTCCTTGAAGGCGCTGAACACCTTCTCGCGGTTGACGGCGTCCTCCATGTCTATGAAGTCGACGATTATGATGCCGCCGAGGTTCCTCAGCCTTATCTGGTAGGCGATCTCCTTGACCGCCTCGAGGTTCGTCTTGAGTATGGTGTCCTCGAGGTTCTCCTTGCCCACGTACTTGCCGGTATTCACATCGATCACGGTCATCGCCTCTGTCTGGTCTATCACGATGTAGCCGCCCGACTTGAGCCAGACCTTCCGTCCGAGGGCCCTCGATATGTCGAGCTCGACACCGAAGGCATCGAACAGGGGCTCGTGTCCGTCGTAGTACTCGATCTTGTCGGCGAACTTCTGGAAGTAGGTGCCGACGAACTCCTTCATCCTGTCGTACTCCTCCTTGGAGTCGATGATCACCCTCTCGACGTCGTGGCTCATGAGGTCGCGCACGCTCCTGAACACGAGGTCGAGGTCGCTGTACAGGAGGACGGGTGCCGAGACCTTCTCCTTCTTGTGCTGAATGTTCTCCCACAGCAGGAGCAGGAACTCGAGGTCCTTGCGGAGTTCGTCGGCCGTGGCTCCTTCGGAGGCGGTGCGGATTATGAGCCCGTAGCCCTTGGGCCTGATCTCTTCGACGATGCCCTTGAGCCGTGCGCGCTCCTCGTCGTCGACGATACGGCGCGATACACCTATGTGTTCGACCTCGGGCATGAGCACGAGGTAACGGCCGGGTATCGTCACATAGGAGGTGACACGCGCACCCTTCGAACCGATGGGATCCTTGGCCACCTGCACGAGGACCTCCTGGCCCTCCTGAACGAGCTCCTCGATGGGCACGTCCTGCCTGCCCTTCTTCAAGTCTATGCGGACGGCCTCCTCCTCGTCCTCGAGGAACGGGGAATAAGAGTCGACATCCGCCTTTACGTCGGCCACATACAGGAAGGCAGCCTTCTCGAGCCCTATGTCGACGAAGGCGGACTGCATGCCGGGGAGGACCTTTACGACCTTGCTCTTGTAGATGTTGCCGACGAGGGAGGCGTCCTTCTTCCTCTCCACGTAGAGCTCGACAAGCTGTCCTGCCTCGAGAAGCCCGACCCTCACCTCATCGAAGGTGACATTTATTAGAATCTCACTCGACATCAAACCAATACTTCCGCCCCCAGGCCGGCCGCGCCTCAGAAATCAGCGGGCTGCGGCTGCTTGAGCAGATCCATGGGGCTGACCCATCCGTCCTTGAACCCGTAGAGACCCTTCCTCACGATCTCCACATCGTCCATGGGAATACCGAAGAGTCCGTCTATAATCGTGGAGAGTTTCACTTTCCGGTCGGGAAAGTCCCTGAGCCTCAACCTGACGGTCCTGTCGTCAATTATATCAAAAACCCGGACGAAATCTCTCAGTTTTTCGTCATAGTCCCCCACCTGCACGGGCTGCCCGCCCTCGGGAAGGCGTATTTCGTACTCGTACAACGTGATGAAGCTGCTCAGGGACGGCACCTTCCGGTGGATGAACTCCATGGCCCTGATCTCGATCCCCTCGGGGAGCACGCCGTTTATCCTGTGGAGATAATCCTTTATATCAAACGGTGGATAGACCTCCATGTCGAGGTACTCCGCCTCGCCCTCGACGCCGACGTTCAGCGGGGGGCCGAAGGAGACCCTGGGCGAGGGGCTGAACCCTGCCGAATACACGAGCGGCACATCAGCGCGCCTGAGCCCCCTGATGAATGCGTTCACGAGCTCGCGGTGCGACAGGTGTCTCAGGATACCCTTCTTCGTGTACTCCACCCTCACCCTCACGGGGTTGAACCTGTGGAGCGGCTCGGAGGGGAAGGGCCGGTAAGCCGTTGCTGAACCGGCGAGGAATTCGCCGCTTCTGCACCCGATGCCGCATGCATGACACCTGTCACGGTTGCAGTCGGTGGTCCATTCGGCCTCGAGGGATCGGTCATACTCCTTCAGCAGATACTCCTTCTTCACCCCTGAGTCCACGCAGTCCCACGGCAGGGGATCACCGGGGCGGTATGTCCTGCCCGAGAACTCCCCGAGATCGATCCCTGTCTTCTCCATCGCGCGCTCCCAGAGGGAGAAGTCGAAGAAATCCGACCAGCCGTCGAGATAGGCCCCCTGCGCATGTACCTCGGCGAGCACGGCGGCGCACTCGCTTCCGCCGCGTGCAAGGGCGGCCTCGAGGAGGCTCATCCTGATGTCGTGCGCCTTGAAGTTGATGCTCTTCTTCTTGAGGCTTCTCTTCAGGAACTCTATCTTCCCGGCAAGCACTGCGGACGGTTCCTGCCCGGTCCACTGGAAAGGCGTATGCGGCTTTGGCACGAAGGGGGAGATGCTGACCGTTATGTTTACGAACCTGCCGGTATACTTCTTCGCCGTCTTCAGGGCATCCATCACCATGGCCGGGATCGCCTCTACGTCCTCGTCCCTCTCGGTGGGCAGGCCTATCATGAAGTAGAGCTTCAGGTTGAGCCACCCTTCGCTGAAGAGGGCATGGAGAGCCCGCTCGTAGTCGCCGGCGTCGAGCTCCTTGTTGATCACCCGGCGGAGCCTATCCGTTGCAGCCTCGGGCGCGATCGTAAACCCGGTCTTCTTGACGGTCTTGATCTCCCTGAGCACGCACCCGTCGACGGCAGCCACCCTGAGAGAGGGCAGAGAGAGCGAGACCTTGCGATCGCCGAAGGCCCTGTTGAACGACTTCATGAGGGGGAGGAGCTGCGTATAGTCCCCTGCGCTGAGCGAGGTGAAGGAGACCTCGTCGTAGCCGGTCGAGGCGATGGACCTCTCGGCGATCTTCAGAACGCGGGCCGGCGACCTCTCCCTCAGCGGCCTGTAAATAACGCCCGCCTGGCAGAACCTGCAGCCCCTGGTGCAGCCCCGCGACAGCTCAATGTTTATGCGGTCGTGGACGATCTGCACATAGGGCACGATCGGAGAGATGGGAAACGGTGCATCGTCGAGGTCGGTTATGAAGCGCCTCCTTACCGGAGAGCTGCTGTAGCCCGGAACATACACACCCTCGATACCCGAGAGGGCCCTGAGGAGGTCCTCCCTTCCGCCGCCGCCTGCCAAGCACTCCCTGCACGTGGCGAGAATCTCCACTACGGCCTCCTCGCCGTCGCCGACAAGGAAGGCGTCCACGTACGGCGACATGGGGGCCGGGTTCACGGTGCAGGGGCCGCCGGCCAATACGACCGGGTCGTCCCCGCCCCTGTCACAGGCATGAAGCGGTATACCGCCGAGCGCGAGCATCTCCAGGACCGTGGGATAGGAGAGTTCGTACTGGAGCGAAAAGCCCACCACGTGGAAGTCCTTGAGCGGCCTGCCGGTCTCGAGGGACGACAGCCGGTGACCGCTCTCCCTGAGGTGATCCCTCATGTCGGGCCACGGGGCGAAGACCCTCTCCGCAGCAGCGTAGGGCAGGGCGTTGACGATGTCATAGATTATCTTGAGCCCGAGGTGTGACATCCCGATGTCGTAGATGTCAGGGAATGCAAAGGCGAACCTCACCTCTGCCTCAGGCTTTCTGACGACGTTTACCTCCCTGTCTATGTACCTGCCAGGTTTTCTGAACCTTGATAGATTTACTCTCATTGTAATAGATACGGATGTGCTCAAGGGATACGGGATCTGCAAACTTCGGTCTTTTACAATATCACTTGGGGGCCGGATTTGGCAAGGCGGCGGCATATCGGTTACAATTGTGTTTCATGCATGCGGGCAGAGAGAGACTGAAAATAGCGGCGGTCGTGGGCGGCCTGGTGATGCTGCTCTCCGCCTGCGCGCCCAGAGAGGCAGCGCGCCGGCCGGTGCAGCCGGCCCCGGTCCCTGCCGTGGTCACTCCAGAGGTGCTCTATGCACGGGCCGATCTCTCGGGCATAAGGACCATCAGGGCGGCCATGAAGGTGCGTATCCGGCAGGGGGGCGAGTCGAGGGGGAGCTTCTCCGGCATACTGCTCTACGAGCGGCCCGGCCGCCTGAACGCGAGACTCTTCGGCCCCTTCAGGATGACGGTCATGGAGATACTCTTCAGCAGGGGACTGCTGCAGGTCTTTATCCCTTCAAGGGATATACTTTACAGTGGAACCATTGCCCTAAACAGGCTCCTGCCCGACCATGACATGCTTGAAAGATCAGTAAAGGTCATGAGAGAGTCGGACAATGCCTATCTTCTTTATATCCTTGAGCAGAGCGGAACAGAACGGAGAGTGCAGGCAGTATACCGCTTCAACAAAACCGACCTCTCATGGAACGGACTTGATCTCTATTCAGGCGGGAAGAGGCAGGTCAGGATGGAGATTTTCAAAACCGAAAACAGACTGCCTGCAGAGATGGATATCAACATAAACAA
>Ga0256830_1002366_pt1 | contig 12490 bp, 9 predicted proteins | sample 128326metaG_FD_190537 | JGI IMG/M metagenome (GOLD analysis project Ga0256830, IMG submission 190537) | Hydrothermal vent microbial communities from Lau Basin, Pacific Ocean - 128-326 | ecosystem: Environmental > Aquatic > Marine > Hydrothermal vents | place: Pacific Ocean: Lau Basin | collected...
ACCTTTTGCCTCGAGGAGCGCTTGGCCGCAAACCCTGATGTGCATCCTTCTGGGCTTGGCGCTCGCCGGGCTCTGGTGGGAGCGTCGCGCCTTGGCGCTTGCCCCCCGCCGGTTTTCGATCTTGATCCTAGCCACCATGCTCCTTCTGGCCTCGTATCACATCGCGTGGCCCGGAGCGATCATCGATCACCTATCGCCGCGCCTAGCCGCCGAAGCACGCGCTTCGCTGGTATTGATCGGCAGCGAAGACGATCCGATCGATGAGCAGGCGCTTCGCCGCAAGACCGTGCTCGCCGAGTGGGCCGGGGCGGATGTCGAGCCTTCGCCGCGCCTGACGCTCGCGGCCGACCCCGATGGCCGTCGCGACGCCGAGCGTCGCCTGCTGCTCGCACTCGGCGCGTTCGCCGCCGCCCTCTTGGCTGCCGCGCACGCGAGCGATCGTCGCGCACTGATCGCAGCCTTGGCCGTTTCCGGCGTGATCCAATCCGCCTACGGACTCGCCGAAGCACTCTCAGGGCACCAGCAGATCTATGGCTTCGTCAAGCTCAGCCATCGCTCCGTCTGCTCGGGAACATTCATCTCGCCGAACCACTATGCGGCGCTCGCGTCTCTTTCTCTCTTCTCGTTGATCGCGCTCATCTTTTGGCGGAACCGGAATCAGGACGGTGAAGATCGTTCGTTCGGCGCCGACCCCGCACGGCCCACCCGTACGATTCTGCTGGCGACGCTCGCCGGCGTCGTGCTCTTGGGCATGGTCTGGTCGTCTTCGCGGGCAGGGTTGGCTGCCGCCGGGATCGCCTTGGCCGCCGTGGCTCCGTTCGCCTTGGCCGGCACTCGCCACATCGGGCGACAGCGTCTGTTGACCGGGAGCGTCGTGCTCGCGCTAGTCGCTGCCTTGATTCTCGGCGCATGGTTCATGCGTCCACCGGCTCCCCTCTCCGAAGACGTAGAGGATTTGAGCGACGACTGGAGCGGGCGGAGCTTGATCTGGGAATCCGCGTGGCGGATGCATGAAGCGTTTCCGCTCACGGGGGTCGGACCCGGAGGATTCGAGGTCGTCCATCGTCTTTTTCGCCCGGAGCGTTTCGAGCGCAAGATCGTGCATGCCCACTCGGACTATCTCGAATGGTTGGTCGAAACGGGCTGGCTCGGGGTTCCGCTTCTGCTCGCTTGGCTGCTGTCGATCCTGACCGGCCTATGGGTCGTCATCCGGCGCAGCGACCAGCGTTCGTGGGCGCTTCCCTTGGCCGGCGGTCTGCTGGCATTGGGATTGCATTCCTTTGTGGGCTTCGCCCTGCAGGTTCCCGGCGTGGCGATACCGGCCGCCGTATTGGCGGGAACCCTGCTCTCTCCGCTTTGCTGGACACCGGGACCGGCGGGTGCTCGCCGAGGACAGAATCTCTTGTGGGCATCGACCGTGGTCCTGCTCGCCGTCGCACTTCTCGGCACCGGCGCCGTTTCGCTCTACTCTCTCAGACCGCTTTCGCCGGGTAGTGAGACACTCTCCTCCGTGCCGGGCGGAGTGCTCGTCCAAGCTCAAAGGCAGTGGGCACGACGCGAGCTCAACCACATTCTTCGCCGCGCTCGTGACCAGGAGGGCGCGATCGGCCCAGCCGAAACCGCGCGTCTGCAAACCGCGACGCGGGCGGCGCTCGGGGCCGCTCAGCGCGCACCGCTTCGTGCGGAACCGCGTTTGACGACTTGGCTCGCCGGCCGAATGGTGCTCGCCAGCGCCGATATCGACGACGCAGCGAGAGCCGACCTGCACCGTCTCGGCTATGACGACCTCGAGCGCGCAACCGAACTGTCGCCCTTCGACCGCAGCCGGCGATTGCAGATCACCGGCATGTGGCTGCTGCAAGGCGATCCTCAACGCGCACGGCAGAACACCCGCGAATTGCTGGAGCTTTCTCCGGCTTCCTACACGAAGGCCTATGCCGCGCTCGCTTCGGCGGCGACGGAGCTTGGCGATCTGATGGAAGCCACGCCGAACAATTCCCTTTCGGCGCTCTATCTCGCGCGTTTCCTGCTCAACGAGCGCAACGACCGTGTCGGTGCGCGCATCGTGCTCGAGCGCGCTCTGAGCAAGAATCCCGACGCACCGCGTCTGCGCACGCTTTTGGCGGCACTCGAAATTCAACGCCGGGAATACGAGGCGGCCCATGCTCTGCTTCGAGATGCAAGAATTCCGGAGGATCCGAAAGAACGCCTCTACTTTCTGCGCACGCATGTTCGCCTTCTCGTTGCCGATGACCCGGACGGCGCGTTCGATCGAACCCTCTCTGCACTCGAGAAAGCGGGAGAAGATCCGCGCATGATCGATTTCTATCTAGCGAGGGCGCGCCTCCGCACGCAGCCCGAAGTGGCGCTCGCAGCCTTCGCACGGATCGAAGCGCTAGGCTACGAGGGACTCGCAGAACGGCAAAGACTGGAGATCCTGCTGACACACGGGCGGGCACTCGTGGCTCAGCAGCGTTTCAGCGACGCTCTCGTGATCTACCGCAAAGCCCAAGACATCGACCCCGATCATCCCCAGGTCGAGCAATTCTTCGCTTCACTCGGACCACGATGACGCTTTCCGCACCCATTCCCGCCCTTCGAAGAGCGCTCCTTCAACGTGCGGTCGACCTTTCGATCCAGCATGATGGCCCGATCTCCGCACACCCGACGCGTTTCTCATCACGAGCACGCTGCGCGGCAGGAAAACGCGAAGCAAAGATGGCGGCTTGTTGCACATGCGATTGATCAAGCTCGCAGCCGGTGTCTTGAACCAGACACCTCTAGATTGGCCGGGAAACCGGCATCGTATCCTTGCGGCCGTCGACGCCGCGCGAGAGCAGGGCGTTTCGATCCTCTGCCTACCGGAACTCTGCATCTCGGGCTACGGCTGCGAAGACGCGTTTCTCTCGCCCGATGTCGAACGATCTGCGTGGGAGATGTTGCACGAGATCGTCCCCGAATGTCGTGGATTGGTCGTCTCGCTCGGTCTTCCTCTGCGACATGAACAGCGTCTCTACGATGCTGCCTGCCTGATCTCTGACGGACGCCTGCTCGGCTTCGTCGCCAAGAGATTCCTAGCCGGTGAAGGTATTCACTACGAGCCTCGTTGGTTTTCCGCATGGCCCGGGGGCTGCGACACCTTCCGCCGCGACGACCGGACTTGGCCGCTCGGGGATTGCGTCTTCGACTGCGACGGCGTGCGCATCGCCTTCGAAATCTGTGAAGACGCTTGGGCGGCCGATCGGCCCGGAGCAGAAGCCGCCGCGCACGGCGTACACGTCATTCTCAATCCGAGCGCAAGTCATTTCGCCTTCGGCAAGGCACGCGTTCGCGAACGATTGGTGCTCGAGGGATCCCGCGCTTTCGGCGTGGCCTACGTCTATTCCAATCTCGTCGGCAACGAGGCCGGCCGCGCAATCTATGACGGCGATGCGATGATTGCCGCAGCAGGAGAGATCGTCGCCCGCAACACGCGCTTTTCCTACCGCGAACACGCGCTCATCTCCGCCGTGGTCGACGTCTATGCCGCCCATCCGGCCCCGCTCCCACCGAGCCCATCGGCCGCAAGAGCGGCGAATGAAGTCGAACCGATCCTCTACGATACGGCTTTCACCTTCCAAGAGAGCGAAGCACTCCCAGCAACGGCGGCCCCGGCTTCGTGGGAAAGTGGTGAGTTCGTCAAGGAAGAAGAATTTACGCGCGCCGTGGCTCTCGGCTTGATCGACTACATGCGCAAATCGCGATCGAAAGGGTTCATCGTATCCCTCAGCGGGGGCGTCGATTCATCGGCCACGGCCTGCCTCGTTGCTTATGCGGTGCGTCTGCTCGAATTGGAACTCGGCCCCGACGAGTTGAAGTGCAAACTCCACTCCGTTTCCGAGTCGATTCCCGAACCCCTCGACGCAACACAGTGGATCCACGCCATCCTGACCACGGTCTATCAGTCCACGGCGAATTCCAGCGAAACGACGCGGCGCGCAGCGCGCGACGTGGCAGCATCCATCGGAGCCAAGCACTACGAATTCGACGTCGAGGACTTGGTTCAACGCTACATCGGCGTCGTCAGTGAAGCGCTCGGGCGGCCTCTGGCGTGGGATACGGATGATGTTGCGCTGCAAAACATTCAAGCTCGGGTGCGCGCCCCGGGAGTGTGGATGTTGGCCAACTTGAAGAGCGCTCTTTTGCTCTCCACCAGCAATCGATCGGAGGCGGCGGTCGGCTACGCGACCATGGACGGGGATACCAGCGGCGGCCTCGCACCCATCGCGGGGATCGACAAGGCCTTCCTGAGAAGGTGGCTGAGCTGGGCGGAAGACGTTGGGCCCGCCGGAGTCGGTGCGAATCCGAGCCTCGCGGCGGTCAACGCCCAAGAACCCACGGCCGAGTTGCGTCCTCCGAGCGCCGAGCAGACGGACGAAGCCGACCTGATGCCCTACGAGTTGCTCGATGCGATCCAGCGTGCCGCCATCCGTGATCGGCGCTCGCCCCACGAGATCTTCCGCTGGCTCGCTCCGCGCTTTCCTCTGATCGACCGCAAGCAGCTCATCACTTGGATCGAACGGTTTTTCAAGCTCTGGGCACGCAATCAATGGAAGCGAGAGCGCTACGCTCCCTCATTTCATCTCGATGATCAGAATCTAGACCCTAAGACCTGGTGTCGTTTTCCCATCCTCTCGGGGCACTTCGAGCGCGAGTTGCAAGAACTCCGCCGACAGGAAGGAGCGTGAATATGCGAGGGCATTGGTACACCATCGCTCCACACCTCGGCGATCGTTGGAACCCGGTTCCCCGACCTCCCTCGAAAACCCACAGGCTCGAAATCGACGACCCGATGCTGGGGAAGGTAAGGATTCGAAGCGAATCGTCCCGCGCGGCTGAGGACGGGAGTCGTTCCGATGCGTTGGTGATCATCGTCCATGGACTCGGCGGGCACCCCGACCGTCCCTACTGCTGCCGTGCGGCCCATGCCGTACTCCAAGCCGGTGCCGACTGCTTGCGGGTCGGAATGCGCGGCTCGGATCGAGACGGTGAAGATATCTATCACGGCGGATTGACCGAAGACTTGCACACCCTTCTCGCATCCGAAGCCACGGCATCGTATGAGCACGTGTATCTGCTGGGGTTTTCGCTGGGCGGACATATCGTCTTGCGAGCTGCGACCGAGGACGGAATCGATTCGCGCGTCACCGCGGCGGCGAGCATTTCCGCCCCGTTGGACCTCGCCGCATGCCAGCGATCCATCGATAGACCCGGGGCGTGGATCTACCGGCGCTACGTGCTGCGCTCTCTCAAGAACCTCTACAGCGCCGTCAGTGCCCGCGGCCGGGGCCGATCTCCGATGAAAGCCGTCATGGCCGTCAGATCACTGCAGGACTTCGATGACTTGGTCGTCTCGCAACGCTTCGGTTTCGCCGGCGCAAGCGACTATTACGCCAAAGCGTCGGTTGCGCAGCGCATCGACCGGTTGAAGGTTCCCTGCTTCCTGCTTTGCGGACTCGATGACCCGATGGTGCCGCGCGAGGCGGTCTTACCCTACCTCGATCGGGGCCTAGCGAATCTCGGCTTCCATCTCGAGAAAAGGGGTGGGCATGTCGGCTTTTCGCGTGAACTCGACCTCGGATTCACCGCACCGAAGGGGCGCGATGCGCAAGTCGTCGCCTGGCTGCTTAGTCAAAAAAGGCGTTGAGCGGATGCTCTTCCGCTCCCGATGAAGTCCGAAAGGTGCGTAGCAAGCGATCGATGAGCACCGCATCGGAGGCGGGAAGCGCGACCTCGGCCACGTCGGGCTTTGCGGCCACCGATCGCAAGCGTTGCCAACGCCGTAGCCGTTCAGCATCGAGATACGGGCTCGACATCGTGCCGATACGCATCGACACCTCAGCCGAAAACGTGCCCCAACGCACCGGCGGCTGATGCCCGGCATTTCTGGGTACCGCGTAGATCGCAGCGCGCTTCGTCGACGGCCCACGCAAGCTCGGAGAGCGAATACGATCGAGAAATGAAGCGAGGTCCGTCTCGGTGGTAGGCTGCGAAAGCGCCGTGCGAGCCTCGCGCGCGATCGGGTGACGCGTGAGGTCGCTCGGCGTGATGCGGAGAATCGTTTCGTGGAAGCTGATGCGCGAGCTAGATCGGGCTTCGAGCCGCTGATCACTCGGCAGCAGCGTTTCGCCGGCTAGGCTCAGAGGCAAGAACGTAGCCGACACGAGAAGCGATGTAAGGATCCTTCGTGCTCGACCCCGACGTCTCCGGTCCCCTGACGGGTTGCCGTTCGTGGTTTTTTCTGGGATCGTCATCGCTGTCATCATCCTCATCCGCGACGGTTTCGGGCTGCGCGGATGCGTTGGTGCGCAGAGCTATCGCAAGGCGCGTGCCGGTGCGCAAACCCAATGGAGTCCAGTGCTTGTGTCCCCAACGCGAGTCAACAGGGAATGGACGGTGGACCTTTTGTCCGATTCTCTGCGGGCAAATCGGCCGAGAATCAGGCGGCCTCATCGCCGTGACCACCAAGGTACGCTGAAAGGGTTCGCGTGACGGAATTATTTCAGGACCGGCCGCATCTTGAGGTCAACCTTTTTGATGCATTGCACCGGGGAAATCCGCAAGATACCGCTTTCTACCGCAGGGTTTGTCGCAACGCACAGGGCGTGCTCGAACTCGGTTGCGGGAGCGGTCGTATCCTTCGTTCGCTCCGAACGAGCGAAGGTCGACGGGTCGGTGTCGACCTCGATCGCCCGCGCCTAGCGCGCGCGCAGAGTCTTGATGAATCGTCGATCTGCTCTTGGATTCGCGCTTCCATGCCTTGCCTTCCCTTCCGCAAGCACTCGTTTTCTCACGTGCTCATTCCTTTCAATGCGCTCTTTTGTCTACTCACGATCCAAGACCTCACCCGTTGTCTGCGCGAAGTGCACCGCCTGCTGACACCGAACGGCTCGTTGTACTTCGATGTCTATCAAGCCGAGACGGCTAGCTCCTCTGAGGCACCGGTCGAAGATGACGCGGAAGACGAAAACGGCTTTTTTTGGATCGAGCAAATCGAAGTTCAGGGCGTGCTCTTCGATGTCTTCGAAAGAGACCAGCCGCACTCTCGACACGGGCGCATCGACGTCGTCTACCGCTTCGTACCGCAGGGAGCGGAGGAGAATCTGCCCGCGACGAGCGAGATTGAAATCGCCCACTGCTTCCGTGCCAAGGAGGAGATCGATATCCATCTCCGCGATACGGGTTTCGATGTCTTGGAATGCTGGGGCGGCTTCCTCGGGCAAACGTGGTCGGAGCACAGCGAAATGATGGTCTACAAAGCCTCCCCCGCGACCCCATGAAACCCGACGACAACGCGTCTTGCGCGGACTGGTACCTGACTCTCGCGAGGTGTCCCGAAACGGAGATCAAGATCCTCGGATCACGCTTTGTGGCTGAGGCCTTTCCCGCTCGCGACTCCGCCGCCGCACGCGAGCACCTCGCCGCCGTCCGTCGGCGCTACCACGATGCGACCCATCATTGCTCCGCATATCGCCTAGCACCTCCGGAAAATCCCGTCGATTTCGCCGATGACGATGGCGAGCCGTCCGGCACTGCAGGAAACGCCATTCTCGGCACGATTCGCCGCGCTGGACTTTACGACACGATCGTCGTCGTCACGCGCTATTTCGGTGGTACGAAGCTCGGTACCGGAGGACTTGCCCGAGCCTATGCCGATGCCGGCCGTCTAGCGCTCGAGGCCGCCACGATTCGGAGGAAGTGGAGGCTCGCAAAGATGATCATCACCTGCGACTACCAGGTTCTCGGCACGATCGAAGCTCAGATGAAGCGGGCGGGCGCGTTGGTGCATTCCGCGGAGCGCGCCTTCGACCCCGAGCCCCGCATCGTTTTGAAAATCCCCCGCACCGAGGCCCGAAACTTCGCCGATCGACTTGCCGAAGCCACCGCAGCCCGGGCGAAGATCGAAATTACGAGCGAAGAGTGCGAAGAAGATTGAGCATGACTTCCGAGAGTGTCGGATGGTACCAAGGCATCGCCGCGATGTCCTCAAAAGTTCCGTCATAAAACATCATCTGCGCGACCAAGTGGATCAGATCGTCTGCACGTGGCCCAAGAATGCTCGAACCGAGGATTCGCCCATTCTCGGGATCGGCGAAGAGCTTCCATACGCCGTGAGTCGTCCCCATCGTGATCGCGCGTCCCGTCTCGGGAAAACGCGCGCTCCCGGTGATAAATCTTCGGCCGGCAGCCTTCAGTTCGACTTCGTTCATCCCGACCGTGGCGAAGGGCGGGTCGGAAAAGATCACCGTCATCTTCAGGCGGTAGTCCATGCGCTCATCGGCCCCCCCTTCCGATCTCGCCGTCTTCGCCGCATTCTTGCCCGCAACGGCCCCTTCTTGATTGGCGATGTGCAGTATTTGGTGGCAACCGGTGGCATCTCCGGCAACAAAGACGCGCGGATTGCTCGTTTGCAGCTTTTCATCGTGCTTGATCTCGAAGTCGCCCGCGTCGATACCGGCCGCTTCAAGTCCAAGATCGGCGATTTCCGGCTGACGCCCGGCGGCCATCAGCAGGGCATCGGCGTAGTGCACGAATCGCCCGGATGCGGCCGCCTCGATTTCAAAAGCGATCGAAGCATCGTCTCGACGCTCGAGCGAAAGAATCTTGCCGGGAACGGCCAAGTCGAAACGTTCTTCCGCTTCGATGGAACGGGTCAATTCGGCTCCCGCATCGTCGTCACACTTCGAAAGAAGCGGTGAGCGGTTGACCAAGAGCACATCACTCCCGATGCGTGCGAAGAATTGCGCAAGTTCCAGGCCGATCGGACCTGCTCCTTGCACGACCAGTCGCTTGGGCGGCGCCTCCATCCGCATCACGTCGTCGCTGGTCAGATAACCGCATTCTTCCAATCCGGGAATCGGGAGAATCGTTGGAATCGATCCGGTGGCGATCACATAGGCCCGCGCTCTGATTCTCCTCCCTGAGACTTCGATCTCTTCCGGATTCACGAACCGAGCGCGTCCGTCGATCACCTCGTAATCCTGCGCTTCGATCGATGCGATCTTGGCCGCCTTGAAACGCTCGACCATCGCGGCCTTGCGCGCCATGATCGCCGGAAAATCGGCAACGACTCGACCTTCTCGGCGCAAACCGAAAGCTTCGGGGTGATTCGCTTCATGCAGCACATGTGCAGAAGCCAGCATGGCCTTGGTCGGCATACAACCGCGCAAGATGCACAAACCTCCGAGTTCACCGTCGTTGATCATGACCGTCCGAGCCCCGGTATCTTCCGACGCACGGGCCGCCGACGTTCCGGCTGATCCCCCTCCCAAAACAGCGACGTCAAAGTCATAGCCCATGGTTCGCTCCTTTCATCTTGCCGACGCGTTGCCTATCCCGAACGCTTCCTAGAGCTCTTCGCTGAGAGCCCCCTCGTTTGAAGGCTCCACCCACTTATCGAGCTATCTCTTGATGGAGGCGATGTGCCTCGCGAGTGCTGCAATCTCTTCAGGACCCGTCCGACAACAGCCACCCATCATCCGAACGCCCATCTCCAACCATCGCTCCGCCCGCTCACTCCAAGCCGAGACGGCTTTCTGTCCACCGTTTCCAACCCAAGCCGCACTCCCCGCATCCCAGATCTCTCCCGAGTTCGGATAGACGACGAGCGCTCGAACCCCGGAAGCGCTTAGAACTCGCAGCGCCTCGTCGGCGACGTCGGACGGAACGCAGTTGACGCCGATGGCGATCGCCTGCTGCTGCTCAGCGAAGAATCTCGCCACCGCCGAGAGTTCATCGCCCTCCGCGGTCGTGCCGCCGGGACCGCAGGTGAAGGAGAAATAACCCATGCTGCGTGGATGATTCCGCAACAGGCGAGCCAAGACCTTTGCCTCCCGCAGCGACGGCAAGGTTTCGAAGGCGAGCAAATCGACACCGGATTCCGCGAGATAGGCCACTTTCTCGGCATGAAAGCGCTCGAGTTCGGCTTCATCGATACGATAGCCTCCACGATACTCCGAGCCGTCGTGCAACGTTGCGCCATAGGGTCCGATCGATCCGGCGATCCATGCGCCGGTCCCGGCCGCCCCACTTTCTCGAGCCGAACACGCTTGTTGAGCAACAAACACCGCTTCATCCAGGACTTTCCGCCAGTCGACACCTTTCCACCTTCGGCTCGCCGCAGCACTCTGCTCCGTCACTTGGTAGGTCGCCGTGCAGATGACTTCCGCGCCGGCTTCCAAGTAATCCCGATGCGCTTCTTGGACTAGGTCCGGCCTTTCCAGAAGTGCTGCCCCAGACCAGAGCGCATCATCGAGATTCAAACCATATGCCTCGAGGCGGGTCGCTAGGCCCCCGTCGAGCACGAGAGGCAACGGCTCGAGCCAGCGGTCCGCAAAGCTCTTCTTCTCTGCATCGCCCATGCTTCCCGTCTCTCTCATTCCGCACCCGGCATGATGCGAGCCGGCCGCCGCCGTGATCGGCGAAGGCTCGATTTCTCCGACTTTCACTCTGCGTTCACCTTCACGATACGGCCGGTCCCATTCCCGCAAGATGATTCCGCCGTCGTCAGCGCCAGTCCTTTTCCGGGGCCGGGCGGTTTCCGAGAATCTCCTCGATCTCGTCCATCACCTCCCCGTCCATTCGCCCCGCGACATCCACCGCCTTCATATTCTCCTGAACTTGCCCGGGCTTGGTCGCCCCGGTGATCACCGTACTCACATGCGGATTGCGAAGGCACCACGCCAGGGCAAGCTGAGCCAAGGTCGCATCCAAGCGTGCTGCCACGGGCTCGAGGTTTTCCACGACTTTGTATTTCCACTGGTTCTCGCTGCCCTCAAAGTTCTCGCGCAGCCAGGCATAGTCGGCGAGAGCAAGTCGAGAATCCGTGGGAATGCCCTTCTTGTATTTTCCGCTGAGAAACCCACTAGCCAGTGGGCTCCAGACCGTCGTCCCGAGGCCGAGAGAGTCGTAGAGCGGCGCGTATTCGACCTCCACCCTCGCTCTGTGCAACATGTTGTACTGCGGCTGCTCCATCAGCGGCGGGATGAGGTTCTCTCGACGCGCGATCGCCGCCGCCCTTTCCAATTGGGCTGCGCTCCATTCGCTCGTCCCCCAATAGAACGCCTTCCCTTGCTGAATGCAGAAGTTCATCGCGCGCACCGTTTCTTCGAGCGGCGTATGCAGATCGGGGCGATGACAGTACAGCAGGTCGACGTAGTCGAGTCGAAGCCGATGCAAAGATGCGTCTAGCCCTTCGATGATATGTTTACGCGAGAGCCCCCGATCGTTCGGTCCGGAACCTCCCCAGAAAATCTTCGTCGATATCACGAGGTCCGACCTCTTCCACTTCATTTTCGCGAGGACCTCGCCCATGACGCTCTCTGCGCGGCCATCGGCATAGACTTCTGCGTTGTCAAAGAAATTCACGCCGGCCTCATAGGCCGCACTCATGCATTCCGCAGCCCGATCGACGTCGATTTGGCCGGAGAAGGTAACCCAAGCGCCGTAAGACAGCGCAGAGACCTGCAGACCGGATCTTCCCAAGTATCGGTATTCCATTTCCTTCTCCTCGGATGCTCCGTCAGCCGGTGAACTTGTAGCCCACGCGATGCACCGTGACGATGTACTTCGGCTCTGCCGCTGAATCTTCGATCTTCTTGCGGAGTTTGGCGATGTGCATATCCACCGTCCGCGTCAGTGAGACCTTGTCATATCCCCAAACCGATGAAAGCAGTTCCTCGCGCTCGATAACCTTTCCCCTATGCTCGATGAAATACGCGAGCAACTTGAACTCGCGAGGACTCAAGTCGATCACGATCCCGTCCTTCTTCGCTTCCCTTCCCTTGAAATCGATACGCACGCTTCCGAACTCGTAGGTATCCATCTCTCCTGTATGCCCGGAAGAGCGCCTCAAGAGCGCCTCCACCCGGGCCATCAATTCCAGGAACGAGAACGGTTTCGTCACATAGTCATCCGCCCCGAGTTTCAGCCCGAGGACCTTGTCTATCTCTTGCCCGCGTGCGGTCAACATGATGATCGGTACCCTGCGCCCCTTTTTCCGAAGCTTCTTGCAGATATCGAGCCCGCTGATCTTCGGCAGCATCACATCCAAGACGATCAGATCGTGCCGATCCGCACAGGCGGCTTCCATTCCCTCTTCCCCGTCCCTAGCCACGTCGACGTCGTATCCCTCGTAGCGAAATCCATCCCGCAGCGCGACGGCAATCGCTTCGTCATCTTCAATCACCAGCACTTGCACTTTCATTCCGTCGCCTCCGCTTCCGACCCATCTTGCCCGCCCGTATCAGCCGACGAAAGGGGCAAGACGATGGAAAAGGTACTTCCTTCGCCGGGAACACTATCGACTCTGATCTTTCCGCCGTGAGCCGCGACGACGTGTGAAACGATCGATAGGCCCAGCCCGCTACCTTTGACATCGTGAACTGCGCCGGTCCCGACCCGGTGGAACCGCTCGAAGATTCTTTTCTGCTCGGCTTTCGATATACCCCGT
>Ga0256830_1002367_pt1 | contig 12486 bp, 9 predicted proteins | sample 128326metaG_FD_190537 | JGI IMG/M metagenome (GOLD analysis project Ga0256830, IMG submission 190537) | Hydrothermal vent microbial communities from Lau Basin, Pacific Ocean - 128-326 | ecosystem: Environmental > Aquatic > Marine > Hydrothermal vents | place: Pacific Ocean: Lau Basin | collected...
AGGGTCTCGCCGCGACGGTGCAGGGCTGCGACCACCGCTCCCTCCAGCGTCTCCCCGTTGCGCCCGAAGACCCACGACCCGACGCGGCGCCGGATCTCGGCCTCGGCCTCCCGGAGCCGCTCCTCCAGGACCTCCGGTGCCTCCTCCGGCCCGCGGCGGGCGTAGACAGCGACGGAGACCCGGGACAGGGAAGCCTGGATGCCATAGCGGAGCGCCCCCTCGGCCTCCAGGAGGTCGCGGATGCGAGCCTCCACCTGGGACTCGGGAACCGAGGCGATGTGGTAGAGAACCGTGCGCCGGGTCCCCGGGGCGCCGCGGGCGGCGAGGAGCCGCGCCGCCCCCCCTGTCCAGACCGCCTCCATCTCCCGCGGCGGGCCGGGCAGGCAGCAGAGGAGAAAGGGTCCGGCCTCCACGGCGAAGCCCAGGGCCGTCCCCGCCGGGTTCTCCAGAATCTCGGCACCGGCCGGGACCCGGCCCTGATCCAGGTACCAGGAAGGCGGCTCGCCGGGCGCCTGGTGCCGGAGCCAGGAGCGTTGCAGGGCAGAGGCCGCCTCGGGCACCTCGACCAGGGGCATGCCGAGGAGTTCGGCGGTCTCTCGGCGGACGCGGTCGTCGGCGGTCGGCCCCAGGCCGCCGGTCGAAACCACCGCCCGCGGCGGCGCCTGCTCCCGGGCCAGGGTCTCCAGCACCTCCCGGAACTCGCCGGGCCGGTCGCCCAGGGTACGCATCGAGCGTACTTCGAAGCCCAGCTCACGCAGGGCCCGGGCCAGCCAGGCCGAGTTCGTATCCGTGATGCGCCCGTCGAGGAGCTCCTCGCCGACGGAGAGGATCACCGCCCTCGGCCCTTCCTGCGGAACCTCTCCCATGCCTCAAACCGAGAAGCGGATCTCCAGGATGTCGCCGTCCTGGACCACGTAGTCCCGGCCCTCGAGGCGAACGGGATGTTCCGCCTTGTAGCGGCGCAGGTCCCCGGCGGCCCGGAGCTCCTCGAAGGGCACGACCTCGGCGCGGATGAAGCCCCGCGCCAGGTCCGAGTGGATCCTGCCCGCGGCCTCGACGGCGTTGGCCCCCACCGGGATCGTCCAGGCCCGGACCTCGTCGTCGCCGGCCGTGAAGAAGGAGTGGACCCGGCAGGCGGCGTAGGCCGCCCGCACCAGGGATGCCCGGGCGGGCTCGGCGATGCCGAAGGCGGCCAGGAACTCGGCCCGGTCTCCGGGGTCCAGGCCGGCGACCTCCTCCTCGGCGGTGGCGGCGAGAACGATCTCCGGCGCTTCCGACAGGGCCTCCGGAGGCTCCCCGGCACGCTCCTCGTCCACGTTGCGGACCACCACCCAGGGGTGGGCGCTCAGGAAACGGAAGCCCGCCAGGAGCCGGCGGTCCTCGGGGGCGAGCTCCAGATCCTGAAGGCCGGTCCCCTCCTCCAGGAGCGGGCGGATGCGCTCCAGGAGCTCCCGTTCCCGCTCCTCGGCGGCCTTGTCCGGAGTGGGTTTGCGCAGCTTCGCCTGCAGGCGCTCCAGGCGGCCCTCGACCACCGCCAGATCCCCCAGCAGGAACTCGCTGCGCAGGATCTCCAGGTCGCGGGCCGGCGCCGGCGGCCCCTGCCCGTAGGGGTCGGCGGCGAAGTCGCGCAGCACCACCGCCAGGGCGTCGCACTCCCGGACCGCCGCCAGGAGCTCCGGCTTGCCGCGCACCGCCTTCTCCGGGATCCCCGGCAGGTCCTGGAACTCGACGCGGGCCGGGGTGAACTTCTTCGGCTGCCACAGATCCCGCAGCCACTCCAGGCGCGGGTCCGGAACCTCGACGGAGACCAACGGACGTTCGTCCGAGGGAGCATGGGGAACCTTCTCCCGTTCCCCGCCGAGAGCGCGGAACAGGGTGGTCTTGCCGCTGCCGGGAAGGCCGACGAGGCCGACGCGCATGGGTCAGGAGGCGGAGTCCGGGGAGGCACGCCGGCGTTCGATGCCGGCGACGAGGAGAATGCCGAGTTCGTAGAGGAGCACCGTCGGCAGAGCCATGGTCACCTGGCTGTACGGGTCCGGCGGGGTGAAGATCGCACTCAGGAGGAAGACGCCGACGATGGCGTGACGCCGGTACCGGCGCAGGGACGAGGCCCGCAGCACCCCGGCCGCCCCGAGGGTGGCCAGGATCAGCGGCAGCTGGAAGACCAGGGCCAGGGAGAAGGTGAAGGTCAGGAAGACGCTCAGGTACTCCTTCAGGCGGATCTGGGCATCGAAGAAGGCCGGATCGATCTCGGCATAGAGGAACTGCAGCACCACCGGCACCGCCACGAAGTACCCGAAGAGGATGCCCAGCACCCCGAGACCGAGGGCGAAGGGAACGATGCGCATGACGATGCGGCGCTCGTGGGGATAGAGGCCGACGGCGACGAAAGCCCAGATCTGGTAGAGAACGAAGGGAAAGCCGACCACCAGGGCGATCACAAAAGAGATCTTCAACTTGAAGAAGATCGCCTCGATGGGCGACATCACCGTCAGCGCTTCCTGGATGCCGGTCTGCTCCACGAGGGCCGGGTCCAGGCGCTGGACCGCCGAGCGATGCGGCCAGGTGATCATGCGCTGGATCGGGTCCATGACCCCGGCAAAGGTCCCCAGGAAGCAGATCACCACCAGAGCGAAGCTCTTGAGGAGCCGGCTGCGCAGCTCCTCCAGGTGCTCGCTGAAGGTCATGCGGACCTGCTCGGGGTCGTCCGGGAAGCGGGGCATGGGGGCCGGTGCGGGAAGAGCCGGGGATTATCGCCTCTCGCGGTCCCCGACGAGGCCCGGGGCCGGAACGGAGACAAGGCCGCCGGGAGGGTCCCGGCGGCCTTGTCCTTGGAGCCGGAGCGGCCGGCTCAGAGGCCCAGCCAGGCCATGGCGTCGCGGAAGGGCACCACCACCACTCCCAGGGACTCAGCCGCCTTGTAGGCGTCCTGGCTGCTCCAGGGCAGGACCTCGCCGGTGTCGGGGTCGAAGAAGGGCGTGCCCAGGATCAGGATGTCCACCTCGTTCGAGACCTCGCCGCGAGTCTCGACGCCGACCTCGGCGAGCATGGTCTTCATGTCGTTCTCGCTGTAGCGGCCGAAACCGTTGCCGAGGAGGACGGCGACCATGGTCCGACTCGGATCGTAGATCTCGTTGAAGAGGAGATCGTCCGGGCCGATCGGGTCATAGCGGTCCACCTCCTCGAGGATGGAGCAGGAGGAACGCTTCTCCTCGACCTGGTCCACGCGCAGGCGGCCCTTGTACTCGCCGCTCAGGGGATCCTTGACCTCGAACTCCATGCCCGAGCGCAGGCGGTTGCGCCGGCCAAGGTCGATCCAGGCCTTGCCGACGGCCGAGGAAGAGGACAGCACGGTGCCGTCGGGCGTGGCGGCGCGGCGCTCGACGTGGTTCAGGCGGTCGCCCAGGACCGCGGCCCGGAGTTGAAGGTCCTGGAGAGCCTTCTCGTACTGCTGGGTGAGCTCGGCGATCTGGGCCGTCTGGTCGCTGACCCGGGTGTTCAGCTCGCGCACCGTGTCGCGCAGGGCGTCCCGCTCGCGCTCGACGTCCACGATCTGGTTGTTCAGCTGGGTGCGGGTGTCCTCCAGATCCCGGCGCAGGTCGGCGATCTGGCTGTCCTTCTCCCGGGTCAGCTGGGTGAGTTCGTCTTCACGCTCGTTCAGCGTGTTGCGCAGTTCCGTGATCTCGTTGCGCGCGTTCTGCAGCCGCGTGCTCAGGGCGTTGTAGTCCGTGACCGCGGCGTTCAGGAGCTCCTGGACGTTGGGCGCGCTGGCGGCACTCGGGAACACCGCCTTGAAGGTGTCCAGGGCGATGGCCTCGGGCGAGACGTGGGTATCGCTGGCGCCGTCGGTGAAGCCGATCTTCAGGGAGAGGGCGGTGAGCTGACGGTTCAGGTCGGCGACCTGGCTCTGCCAGCTCTGGACCTCGGCCCGGCTCGCGTCCAGTTCCTCCTGCAGGGCCGCGGACTTGTCGAGGCTGGCGTAGGCGAAGATCCCCGCGAAGACGAGGAGGACGGCCATGACGATCACCCACATCAGGGACACCTGGGCGGCGCCAGCCTGGGGGCGGGAGACCGGATTGCGGACGGCTCGGGGCATGGGTTCCTGGATCGGCGTGGATCGGGCCGCGGGATCGGGGCCGGCAGCCCAAGGGCACCGCGGCACGGCGGTTGGCCGTCCCGCCGGGCCGGGGAAACGCAGTTTTTAGGGGCCGCTTGCCGGGTGGTCAAGGAAGCACCAGGATGTCCCCGATGGGACCCCCTCCGGCGTCCCCCTCCGGTCCCGGGACCGGGTCCCGGCCCGGTCTCTGGATCGTCGGGTTCCTCGGCGGCGTGGGCTCCGGCAAGAGTAGCGCCGCCCGCGCCCTCGGGAAGGCACTCTCCGAGGCGGATCCAGGCGCTCCGCTGCGGCTTCTGGACGCTGACGCGGAGGTCGGCCGGATCCTCGGAGACCCCGAGACCCTGGAAGCCCTGGAGGCGGCCTTCGGGCCCGGGCTCCGGCAGCCGGACGGGAGCCTGGACCGCAGGGCCCTGGGCGCCCGGGTCTTCGGGGATCCCGCTGCCCGCAGCCGCCTGGAGGCTCTCCTGCACCCGCCCGTCCGCCGGGCCCTCCACCAGGCCCTCCAGGAGCTGGAGGAGGCCTCCCGCCGCTCCGGACGGGGTGCCTGGGCCCTCCTCGACGTCCCTCTCCTCCTGGAAGGGGGCCTCGACGCCCTCTGCGATACCCTCGTCCATGTGGAGACCTCGGCCGCCGAACGCGCCCGCCGCAGCCGCGAGCGCCACGGCTGGAGCACAGAGGAATGGGAAGCGCGCGAGGCGGCCCAGCGCCCGGTCGAGGAGAAACGGACGGCCGCGGATGCTATCCTGTCCAATGAACAGGGCCCTGAGGCCCTCGCCGAGGCGTGCCGGGAACTGGCCGCCCGGCTGCTGCGATCCCGCGCCGGCCGTCCCGAGGTCCGTCCGCTCGCCGAGCGCTGGCCCGCCTGGGACCGTCCTCCCGTCCGCATCCCCGCCCCCGGCCCGGGGCGCGGCCGCGACGCGGCGCCGGACGCCTGAGTTCCTTCCCCGGCCCCCCCGAGACGGGCGCGGCGCCGGTTCCGATCCGACCCCGACCGGGATCCTCCACCAGCATGGCCCAAGCCAAAGTGGATCAAGCCCGCCGCCGCCGGCGCCGCCGGCGTGGCGGTGGCGCCTCCGCCCCGCACTTCCCCTCGACCACCGGGCAGCAGCTCATCCCCTTCCCCGCCCCCGGCCACCTGCCGCCGCGGCCCGAGGAGGAGTGGACGCCGGAGTCGGTGAAGTCCTTCGCCACGAAGCGCAAGAAGGAGGAGTACCACCTCTCGCCGCTCCTGCGCCTGGCCCTGCCCGAGCTCCAGGAACTCGCCCTGGACCTGGGCATCGAGGAAGCCGCCGGCATGGCCCGCGGTCCCCTGCTCCGGCGCATCATCCGCCAGCGCATGGAAGAAGGCGGCGTCTTCTTCACCAAGGGCGTCCTCGAGATCCTGCCCGAGGGACACGGCTACCTGCGCCACCGGGTCAGCGACTACACGCCGAACGCCGACACCGACGCCCTCCTGCACGCCGAACTCATCCAGAAGCACCGCCTCAAGACCGGGCAGGAAGTGAGCGGCGTCCTGGCGCCGCTTCCCGAGGAGGATCCGGACCACGCGCTCCTGGTCCTCCACGAGGTCCTGACGGTCTATGGGGAGCCGCCCGAGAAGCAGCTGTCCCTGGTGCCCTTCCAGGAGCTGGTGCCCCTCTATCCGGAGGAACGCCTGAGCCTGGAGACCACGAAGGACGCCATCGAGGCGCGGATCGTGGACCTCATCGCCCCCATCGGCAAGGGCCAGCGCGGCCTCATCGTGGCGCCGCCGCGCACCGGCAAGACGGTGCTCCTGCAGATCATCGCCAACGCCATCGTCACCAACCACCCCGAGACCCACCTCATCATCCTGCTCGTGGACGAGCGGCCCGAGGAGGTCACGGACTTCGAGCGCAGTGTCCCCGGCGAGAACCGCGAGGTCGTCTCGAGCACCTTCGACGAGCCACCCTCGCGCCACATCCAGGTGGCGGAGATGGTCCTGGAGCGGGCGCGGACCATGGTCGAGCAGGGCCGCGACGTGGTGGTCCTCCTGGACTCCATCACCCGCCTGGCCCGGGCCTACAACAACGTCGCCCCCTCGAACTCCAAGATCATGACCGGCGGTCTGGTGGCCGACGCTCTGCTCAAGCCGAAGCGCTTCTTCGGCTCGGCGCGGAACCTCGAGGACGGGGGATCCCTGACCATTCTCGGCACCGCCCTGATCGACACGAACTCGAAGATGGACGAGGTGATCTTCGAGGAGTTCAAGGGCACCGGCAACATGGAGCTGGTCCTCGACCGGCAGCTCGCCGACCGCCGGACCTGGCCGGCGATCGACATCAACCGCTCGGGCACGCGCCGCGAGGATCTGCTCTTCAGCAAGGAGGAGCTGCAGCGGGTCTGGCTCCTGCGCAAGGTCCTGAACGAGATGAACCCCATCGAGGCCATGGAGCTCCTGGTCTCGCGGATGGAGAAGACCGAGAACAACGCCGAGTTCCTCCTGAACCTGGCGGTGACCTGAGGCCGTGCGCCGCCGCGGGCCCGGGGGCAGGGCGTGGAAGGCTCAATCGCCGGCCGGCGCCAGCGCGCCGGCGCCCAGAGCCTCGGCCAGACGCTCCAGGTTCTGGCGCTGGAGTTCCGGCCAGGGCGGACCGCCGGGCCCCTCGCCGGGAGCGTAGAGGACGCTCCGGATGCCCCGTTCCTCGAGGGCGCGCCGGGTCTCGGGCCGGGGCTCGCCCTCCCAGAGCATCAGGGTGCGCAGACCGCGGGCCGCTTCCAGGGCCTGGAGCTGCTCCGGGGTCAGGGGCGCCTCCGGGTCCAGGTCGAAGTTCCGGATCGTCCAGCCCTGTTCGCGGGCGAGGTAGTCGTAGGCCGGGTGGGAGGCGAGGAGGGTCCAGCCCTGCAGAGCCGGCTGGAGGGCGCGCAGGCGATTCTCCAGATCCTCCAGGGCCGCCTCGGCCTCCTCCAGGCCGGCGCGGAAGACCGCCCGGTGCTCCGGCCAGGCCTCTTCCAGGGCCCGGGCGGCACTCCGCAGCTGCTCCCGGAAGAGGGAGGGTGCCAGCCAGGTATGGCCGTCGAGGCCGGCGTGGGAATGGGCCGGGCCGCCGCCGTGGCTGTGGACCCTGCCCTCCTCCCGCACGATCCAGCGGTCGCGGAAGGCGGCGGCGGTCTCGACCACCCGGCTCCGGGGCAGGACCGCGGTCGCCGCCCAGCGCTCGAAGCCCGCCCCGTTCAAGAGGATCCGGCGCGACTGCTGGAAGGTCGCGAGGGCAGCGTCGGAAGGCTCCCAGAAAGCCGGATCCTCGCCGGGCGGCAGGGGCAGGACCACGGGGACCGTCCCCCGGGCCAGGGTCTCGGCGGCCCAGGCCAGGGGCGCGAAGGAGACGGCGACGCGCTCCACGACCGCCGGTCCCGGGGCCTCCTCCTCCGGCGGTCCGCAAGCCGGAAGAAGAACGAGGAGAAGCAGGGTCCGGGAGAAGGGAAGGCGGGAGTTCACAGGCTCGTGACGAGGTCGGGAGTGATCCAGAGGACCAGGCCGGAAGCAAGGACGGCGAGGAGGACGGCGCCCAGGAGGAGGACGCCGGTCTCCACGGTGCGCAGGAGGAGAACGGTCCCGGGTGCGCAGCCGATGCGGCGCAGGGTCTCCATCTCGCGCTGGCGCAGGCGCAGGTCCAGACTCAGGACCAGGGCCGCGAGGAGAGCCGTGGAGACCCCGAGGAGGAGGGCGAAGCGGTCGAACCAGGCACGCACCTGGAGAACGAGGACGAAGAGGTCCTCGATGACCCGGGCCGGCTCGACCATCTGCCGGTCGGGGGCGTCGTTCCAGCGCGTGCGGACCAGGGTCGCCGCCCGGGCGTCGCGGGGCAGGAAGATCAGGCAGGAGAGGGGCAGCCGGCCCTCGTCGCCGTGCACGTGGAGGCCGGCGAGGTCCCCGGGCTCCAGGACCTCGGCAACCGGCAGAGCCGGGCTCAGCTCGCGCACCTCGCCGGCCTCGGCCAGGACCTGGTCCTCGGGAACCCGGGCGGGGTCGGCGTGGGCATGGGCGTAACCCTCGACGGCCCAGATCGTCCTCAGGTCCGTGAAGACCGCACGGTCGTCGGGGGAGCCGCTCTCCGCCAGGACCCCCGTGATCCGCAGCCGCAGGCTCGGCGGCCGGGCCAGGTCCAGGATCTCCCGGGGGTCGGTGGCCAGGAGGTCCCCGGGCCCGAGACCGAGGGCGCGGGCCGCCTCCGCCCCCAGGACCGCCTCCCCGGTCCGGAGCGGCAGCCGCCCGGCGGCGGGCCGGAGGCCGCGCAGTTCGAAGTACTCCGCAACGGTGCCGACCAGAGGCCGGCCGCGGGCGGTGTTGCGCAGCTGCAGGGGAATGACGAGGCCCCGGTCCTCCGCCTCCAGGGCGCGGGCCTCGGCCAGGGGCAGCGGCGGGTGGGCGGCGCGGCGGAAGGCCAGGGCCTCGAGGACGAGTTCCAGAGAGCCTCCCCGCGGTCCGCCGAGAAGGGGCGTCGCCCGGGCGCGCGCCCCCAGTTCCTCCTGGTAGCGGGCGACGAGGAGACGCGAGGCCAGCGGCAGGAAGAGGCCGACCGCCAAGCAGGCGAGGAGGATTCCGTTGCGCAGGCGGTGGTGCAGGAAGCTCCGCCAGGCGATCCAGAAGACCCCGGGGTTCATGACCCGGCCTCCTCCCCCCCCAGGGTGCCGAGGTCGAGAACCGTCTCGAAGCGGTCCAGGACGCCGGGGTCGTGGGTCGCGACGACGACGCCCGCTCCCTGGGCGGCGGCCTGCTCCAGAAGGAGGTCCAGGGCGCGCCGCGCCGCGGGCGGATCGAGGCTGGCCGTCGGTTCGTCGCAGAGAAGCAGGGCCGGGCCGGGGCCCAGGGCCCGGGCCAGGGCGGCGCGCTGCCGCTCGCCCCGGGACAGGCGCGAAGGACGCCGCGCCAGGAGCCCCTCCAGGCCGAGGGCCCGGGCGAGTTCCCCGGCGCGGCGGCGGGCCGTGTCGTCGAGACGCAGGCCGGCTCCGATCCGCCAGGGAAGAAGGAGGTTGTCGCGCAGATCCAGGAACTCCAGGAGCTCGAGGTCCTGGAAGACCAGGCCCACGCGCCGCGAGCGCCAGGCCCGGAGCTCCGCTTCGGAGAGAGCGGGCAGCTCCCGGCCGTCCACGCGAAGGATCCCGCCCGCCGGCCGGAGGATCCCGCCGAGCAGATGGATCAGGGTGGACTTCCCCGAGCCCGAGGGGCCGACCAGGGCGGCGCGCCCGCCGGGCGGCAGGAGGAACTCGGGGATGCGCAGGCGGAAGCCGGAGTCCGGCCAGGCAAAGGCCAGCTCGCGGGCCTCGACGAGCCAGGCGGGCGTGGGGCGGGAGGCCGTCACCGCCCTCCACCTCCCCCGCCGGCGGCGGCGTCCACGCGGGTCTCACCCAGGAGCTCCTGGTCCGTCAGGCGCCAGCCCGCCGCCGTCTCCTGGACGGTGAAGCGCGCCCGGTACTCCCAGGTGCGGAAGTGGGTGTGGCCCCAGTGCAGGACGGCGGCGTCCACCTGCCAGCGGGCCAGGACCCGGAAACCGGGGCGGCCGCCCGGCTCGAGGAGTCCGCGCTCCCCGACGCGCAGCTCCACGGGCCGGACCGCGCGCACCCGGGCGGCGGCGCCCCCCTCCTCTTCCAGGATCAGGGCGTGGTGGATGCTGGCGTAGAGACGGTCCAGCAGCGGGCCGGGCTCGACGCTCCGCGCCAGGGCGTCCCAGATCTGTTCCTCGCTCGTGAAGTCGAAGGCCCGATAGAGGTTGTGCAGAAGGGCCTCGAAGATGGCCTGCGCCTCGGCCTCGCCGGGGAGCTCGGGGCCGCCGAGAGGGAGGAGGGCCCGACCGCGCAGACCGGCGGCAAGACCGAGGGCCAGGGGCAGGCCCAGGAGGAGGGCGCGCCGGCTCGCCGCCGGCGCCAGACGCCGCCGCGCCCAGAGGCCGAGGCCGCCCGCCGCCAGCAGAACCCCCAGGCTCAAGAGCGGCAGGCCGCGCCGGGAGCCGCCGGCCGCCCCGGGCAGGGGGCGGAAGGCCGGCGCGGGCAGGCGCCCTTCCTCCCAGACGGCCTCGGGGGTGTCTGCGGAGAAACGCAGGAGAAGCTCCCCGCCATCGGTCGTGAAGGGCGCCAGGAGTTCGGCCGGCGGCGCCGGCTCCCCCGCAGGGACCTCCGGCCAGAGCCCCCAGCCCAGAACCAGACGCGACGGCGCCTCCTCCAGGGGGAACTCCAGGACCAGACGCAGGCGCGCCAGCGCCCGGGCCCCGGTCGCGGGGAAGAGCGGCAGGAGCAGGGGGTCGGCGGCCTCGAAGACCGGCGGCCGGAAGCGCGGCAGGGCCGCGCGGCCGTCGGCGAGGACGCGGACGCCTTCGGCGAGACGCGCCTCCAGGAGGGGCCGCAAGGCCTCTCGTTCCTCCTCGCTCAGGCTCTCCTCCCGCGCCCGCGGCCGTGGCGCCACGAGGTCCACGAAGGCCAGGTTCAGGACCACCGTCCAGAGCAGACGCCCCTCCTCCAGGCGCAACCGGAGATCCAGGTCCGGCCCGTCGTGAGGGTGGCGGAAGGGTGCAGCCGCAGCGGTCACGCCCCCAAGGGTATTCCCGGCGCCGGCGGCTTCCGGCCCCGGGCTGCCCGCCTCCGGACACCCGCTAGAATGCATCTTCCGGCACCGGGCCGGTCCTGCACTCCCCTTGGCACGGTTCCCCCTCCTCCTCGCCGGCCTCTGCCTGGCCCTGCTCGCCCCGGCCGCACGCGCCGCGGACTGGTACGTCTCGCCCCTCGGCAGCGACACCACCGGCGATGGCAGCGCCGCCAATCCCTGGCGCTCCATCACCCAGGCCATGTCCGTGGCCTCCTCCGGGGACCGGATCCTGGTGGCCGCCGGGACCTACGACTCCTTCACCGGCGAGTCCTTCCCGATCGTCCTCGCAGACGGAGTCCAGGTGCTCGGGCCGGAGGACGGAACGGCCACCGTGGACGGGGAGAACGTCTTCGTCCCCCTCTTCGTGGTCCTGGACAACCTCGAGACCACCGTCCTCCAGAACCTGCGCATCATCGGTTCCCAGAACCTGGTGGACTGCTTCGGGAACCCCCTGGACCTGCGGGTCCAGGACTGCGTCCTGCAGGGCGGGATCCGCGCCATCAACCACGCCACGAGCGGCGGCCCCGCCAGCCTCCTGGTGGAGCGCTGCACGATCCTCGACATCCAGGAGAACGCCATCCACTGGGAAGCCGTCGCCGATCCCGGCGAGGATCACGCCGTCGTCGTCCGGGACTGCACCCTCTCGGGCACGGACACCTCCAGCCATGGTGTATTCCTGGTCACCGCCCAGGACGCCGACGTGGACCTGATCCTCGAGAACAACCTGATCTCGAAGTTCGACCTCGGGATCGCCGTCCAGATGACGGCCTCGAACTCGAACACCCACGTCGGCGGCCTGCTCAGCGGCAACGAGGTCCGGAAGTGTTTCACGAACGGCTTCGACCTCGTGGCGGCCTCCTCGGGAACCGTGGCCTCCAGCGCCTCCTTCGCCCCGGAGATCCGCTACAACCTGTTCACGAAGAACGACAAGCACGGGTTTCGGGCGAGCCTGTCGGCGACGGGAGCGGGCAATACGGCCTCCTTCCAGTCCATGTTCCACGGGAACACGGTCACCGAGAACCAGGCGAGCGGCCTGTTCCTCTCGGAGCAGGAACTGATCGGCGGCCTCTGCACCACCCAGCCGGACCTGGGCGGGGGCGCGACCGGATCGCCGGGCGCCAATACCTTCGCCCTGAACGACGACGGCTACGCCTCGGGGGCCGAGTTCGACCTGCGCATCGAGGCCGGCGAAGACATCTCCGCCCGCCAGAACTGGTGGGGCACGGCCTTCCCGGGAGCCATCGACCGGCACATCCTCGACCAGAAGGACGATCCCCTGAGCGGGCTGGTGGACGTCGGCGTCCTGGCCTCGGACCCCTTGCAGTTCCGTTCGGCCAGCTCCACGGTCGCCGGCGAGCCGGGGGCGACCGCCCGGCTCACCGCCTTCCCGGGCACCCTGTTCGTGCCGCGCGCCGGAACCACCCTCCTGCAGATCCTGGTGGACGGCATCCCGGCCACGGTCTTCGAAGTCTCCGGCGACGGCCGGGAACTCTCCTTCAAGATGCCCGTCCTGCCGGTGCCGCGCTCCTTCTCGGTGCCGGTAACCGTGACCAACCCCGGCGGCCAGGGCGGCACCTCCAGCCTCCATCTCGTCGGCGACAGCCAGGGCGGCGGCTTCTGCTTCGTGGCCACGGCGACCTACGGCGATCCCGACGCGCCGGAACTGCACATCCTGCGCACCTGGCGCGACAAGCACCTCCTGCCCACCTCCACCGGGCGGGCCCTGGTCCGCTTCTACTACGCGGTCTCTCCCCCCGTGGCCCAGGCCATC
>Ga0256830_1002368_pt1 | contig 12481 bp, 18 predicted proteins | sample 128326metaG_FD_190537 | JGI IMG/M metagenome (GOLD analysis project Ga0256830, IMG submission 190537) | Hydrothermal vent microbial communities from Lau Basin, Pacific Ocean - 128-326 | ecosystem: Environmental > Aquatic > Marine > Hydrothermal vents | place: Pacific Ocean: Lau Basin | collected...
GAGTTTTTGCCAGCTGTGAAAGTTGTGGAGAAGCGGTCAAAGTAGGTTTTCATTCATCTGAAGCGGTGATTGAAAACCTCTTATAATACCTGAATAACCTCTTTCCCCATTCCACAGCTTTCTGATCCTCTGATACCAGTATGTTCTGAAAATCCCCTCTCCTGCCATTTTTGAAAGCGCACAATATAAAGCTTTTTGCGATGCTCTGCCCCTTGCCATAGGAATGACATTTCTGTCACTAATTTGGTAAAGTGACATTTCTACCATTAAGTTAATTACGTGTCATTTTTGTCATTTACGCAAATATTACGGCATTTTTTGCAAAAATGTGGATTAGTGCAGCGCAAATTTTATATATGTTGCATAACTTTTTAGTATATCTGATGTACTAACTGCAAAGGAGGTAAATTTAAGGGTGAAATCAAAAAATTCGCTTATGCATGCTGGAAACATCCTTATAACAGCCCTTCTATCCGTGGCTATTGTTTCGGCCCAGCCGGTAATCATTGGATTGGATGGGGAACCCAATGAGGCTTTATTAGAGAATCATGGTGCAAGGGATATCTCGTACTATAATCTTATCAATGCGGTTTCTACAGACCTTCCTGCATCCGCCATTCAAAACCTCAAGAAAAATCCTCACATAAAATATGTTGAGCCTGATATTCTTGTCCATGCCCTTGGTAAGCCTTCAAGTCAGCCGCCTCAGCAGCTCACATGGGGTATTGAAAGAGTTAACGCCCCTTCTATGTGGAACATCACCAATGGCACAGGCATAAAAATTGCAGTTATAGACACCGGCATTAGCAAAAAGCATCCCGACCTGAATATCGCTGGAGGCATCAACCTCGTAGGCAAAAAGAAGGGCAGGAACTACAACGGCGACAATGGCCACGGGACCCATGTCGCAGGTATAATCGCCGCCAGGAACAACAACATCGGCGTGGTGGGTGTTGCTCCAGATGCACAACTCTATGCCGTCAAAGCTTTAGACAAATACGGCAGCGGTTATATCAGCGACGTCATTGAGGCTATCGAGTGGGCTGTCCTCAACAATATGAGCATCATTTCCATGAGCCTCGGAACACCTCAATATTCCCAGGCTCTGGAAGAAGTCTGCAACACTGCTTACGCCAATGGGGTTCTTCTCATTGCAGCCGCAGGCAACAGCGGCGATGGCAACGCCTTTACCGATGAAGTTATGTATCCTGCGAAATTCGATTCTGTAATCGCGGTGGGGGCGATTAACAGGAATGATACCGCACCCTATTTCAGTGCCAGCGGACCGGAGGTTGAGCTTGCAGCACCTGGTGTTGAAATCTACTCCACATGGCCAAGGGACACCTACACCTATGCCAGCGGCACATCAATGGCAGCGCCTTTTGTTACAGGTGTGGCAGCACTGTACTGGAGTGAGAATCAATCGCTGAGCAATTCCGAGTTAAGGGAGTTATTGAGAAATACCGCTCTGGACCTGGGTGAGAAGGGAAAGGATAATGTGTATGGCTATGGGCTGGTGATGGCGAATTGAATCACGAGTATTCAATCATGAATACGAGGCGGTGTCCTCACCCGCAGAGAAACAAGGAAGGACACCGCCGCCCCGCAATGGAGGCACAAAAATGCCCAAAGGTAACGACTGGAAAGTGCCTCCTTTTTGATTGAAATAAAAACAAAAGGAGGTAAGATAGATGAGAAGCAGTTGGTTGAAGTTGGGAATACCGGCACTGCTTGCAGTGCTGATGGTTGGGAGTGTGTTTGCTGGAGTTGTGGCGGCACAGCCTGGAAATGTTACCAAAATGGAATACAAGATTAAAAAGGAGCCGATAAAAACTGATAAAAGTGGCATTACTTGGAAGGTTATTATTACCGGTAAAAACATAAAAAACCAGAGTTTTGAGGCCGGTGCCTATGTAATCGAAAGAAACGGGAAATTCAAGGTCAAAAATGGGAACGGGAAAGTGTATAATTCTTTAGATGAATTGGCTGTAGAGGTGCTTGGTCTGCTGCCCAGCCTTACAATGGACCTCTCAACAAGCGATCCCAATCCTATCTGGCCAGGTACATCAAACTTGGTTGTTCATGTAACCGCTAATGCAGGGGCGCTACCCCTTCCAAGATTGGAATATGGGGTCTTTCTCCCAGAAGGGATTAAATACCTGGGGGTGTATACCGGACCCGCGCCAAGTGTAACTTCCACCACCGATGGATGTACTGTGGGGTTAGGTAGTAAGGTTGGGAGTGGCAGTGGAACATGCTTAACTTGGGGAACATTTACAAGAAGTTATGACAAAACAACAGGGATTAGCTTAAAATTCCTCGATCCAGGATATTATAAGGTTCCCGGTACTGCTGAATACTTCTGGCTTGGAGGTGTCTGGGTTTCAATACAAGATGACGACTATGTGATTTACAGAACTTCCTAAAAGTCCTTTTTTATTTTTTTGGTGATGTATATGGAAGAAATACTAAAAAAACAACGACAAATACTAATATATATTTTAGAACTTGTTATGAATTTCTTATTAATAGCTGTATTGTATGAATTTAACTTTAAAATACTCACAAATCGGTCTTATGAAATTTTATATTTTTCAGGATTTATTTCAGGGATAATTTTCTGGAATATATCTAATAAGTTGCACACTTACTTTGAAAAATGGTCAAATAAGATAATAAAGATGTAAACCAAAATTAAAAGTTTGAAAATATAAGAACGGTGTGTCTGAAATGAATAATAGTTGGTTGAAGTTTGGAATGCTAGCACTGCTTACACTTATGTTGACCCTTGTAGCTGGCTGTACAGGTCTCCTGCCATTAGAAAAACATGAGAATGTTACCGATATTATCTCTCCATCTCAAGAGCACAATCATGAGAAAATCACCAATCAGGCTTCGCAAAGAGCCACCTTTGAGCTTGTAGAAATAAAAAGATTTCACGAGAAAGATAAAATTTCTATTTCTTCAGATGGATTGTATTACTGTGTAGGCAGAGGCAACGAGGTAAAATTTTACAAAAATGGAACACTATTATGGAATAAAAGTTTTGACCAAAATATTACCTTCACAGCAGTTTCAGATAACGGGGAGATTGTAGTTGTAAGCTTTCCAGGAAAAATAGAAGTTTACAGTAACAATAGTGAGCTCCTCTGGGATTTCCCTGTCAAAGGGGAAGTAACAGATATTTCAATATCAAAGAATTTGAAATATTTTGGTGTACTATCCAGCATAAGAAATCCAATTTATACAGACCCTGAGAAGAGGAAAGGTTATCTCGGAACAAACACAACAACATATATTTATCTGCTGGATAAGGATGGGAATCTACTTTTAAATGACAGTAACGAATACTTCGGTAAGGCAATAGCTGTAGCCAATAACGGAAATTTTGTTTGCGCATTTACACATCTTATCTCTGCATATGATATGGACGTACCTCTGGTCTATTATGAGCTGAACGGAGATAAAAGAGCTTTATATTCGCTGAATGGATTCTGGGATGTAGATATATCCCAAAACGGGGCTAAAATTGCTGCGATGTCCTCAAATGGTGTGAAAATATCCTATATGAACTCATCGCTACATAAGCTATGGAATTATACAAGATTCTCAGGAAGTACCGCAAGAGCAGTTTCAATATCTTCAGATGGAAATTACGTTTTAGCAGGATTGACTTCTGGCGATGTGACGTTATTTGATATGAATGGAAGAATATTGGGCAATTTTAACCTGATAACAGAATTACCGAGAAGTATTATTGCAGATATTTCTTTAAATCTCGATGAAGGGATGATAATTGCTAAGAGCATATATAATGACGTATTCATAGTTAAATTTACGATGAAATCGTAGTAGACGATCATAAGGTGGAGAAACATAATGGTAAAAATTTGGAACAATGTTATGAGTGTAATTTTGGTATTAATTTTATCTCTAGGATGCATTCAACATCCCACGTCAAATCATCAATCCACATCGAGCCTGATCCTTTCAGACTATACTATTTCAGTAGGAAATCGAGTGTTGGTTGAGGGTACAGTATGGAACAAAGGACCTCAGGCAGCATCTAACATCAGTATATTTTTAGAAACAAAAGATAATGAGATATTGGATCAGGCTTATTTTGAAAGATTAGAGGCCGGTGAGGTAGCTAAATTTTATTTGAATTCATCCTATAGTAAATACTCAAAAAGTGATTTTCAGCTGATAATAAAAGTTATATGGGGAGAAAATGGAAGAAATGAATTGGAATACTTAGTTAAATGAGGATGGTGAGAAATATATATGCTGTAAATGGGTGATTTACTATGGGTGGAAATAATTACTCAGATTCTCTGAGAATAATGGGGACTATCTTGATCTTCACTCCTTTAATAGTAGCCCTTCCTGCGGTCTTCTACGCGGCAGTAACAGGGAAAAATGTAAGTCTCGGAGATGGAGGCGCGGCATATGCAGCCGGATTAATGATTACAGCCGGGTTGATAACACTGATATACGTTTCAGTAAGGGAATTCAGAGGGAATTAGTTTGCAAAAACGATTCACAGTTTTTTATATTTTCCCTTAAAATATAAGAATCTAATCTTAAAATAAACATGTGGGGTAATATAAATGGTTACTATCGTATCCAGGAATAAAAAACCCGAAAAAGTAAAACTTCCTTCGATGGCAGCATTTTTAAATTTTATACTACCCGGGCTGGGATACCTCTACGTATGGGGGATTAAATTTCACAGGAAATCCGTATTTGCTATAATACTGCTCATCATTCAAGGGTTACTTTTTTCGCCTTATCTACCATGGGAAGTTACTCACTGGGGTGACCCTGCTCTACTCTCAATTAATGCCATATTCGCCTACGATGCTTATAGAGATGCTAGGAAATGGGGATGGACTAACTTATATACACAAAGTGTAGGAGGGGGTGATATTGCAAAGTAATTCTAGTGAGGGGTTGAAAGTCGATGATCGAAGTATGCCGTATATTCGATAAGAAGGGTGCTTATTTTTATTATTTTCCCAAGCTTTATGCGCTTTTACGTTTATTTTATGTGCTCTTTAAGCTTAATAGACCATTCCACGGCACTTGGTTGACTGTGCCTTCGGTATTTGCTGGAGCCTTACAGGCATCTGAAGGCACGCTCGTGAGATCGATCTCTATTCTTTTATTTGCACTCTTTGCATGGCTCGCTACATGTGTTGCCAATTTTATAAACGACTACCATGATTTGGAGATTGATAAAATATGTAGACCGAAAGCACCACTTGCAGCGGGGATTATTAGCAGAAAAAGAGCATGGAAAATGCTTATGGGCGAATACATTATATCAATTCTTCTCTTGATAGCAGCATCGATAATTGCTCAATCCGCCATTGTTTTAGCTCTCGGTACGATTTCATTGATATGCACTTACATATATTCCGCTCCACCTCTCAGAACTAAGAGCAGGGGGATACTGGGACCAACTACCATCTCCGTTGCCTATGTAGCAGTTTTGCTTGGAGGATGGGCGCTTGTTTCTGAGTTATCCATAGAAGCGGTAAAATTTGCTGGCTTTTTTGGCTTGCTGATGCTTGGCATAGGATTTTCGAAAGATTTCATGCATTTTGAGGCAGACAAAAGATTTTGCAGCACACCACCTGTGGCTTATGGTGTTAAAGCCACAGCGCTCATAGCTTCACTTTGTCTTATTTTCCCTATCATGTTCGTTTCCTATTTTATTCAATTGTCTGGTGTTGTCATTTCATTGTTTAAAATTCCACTGATATTTGCACTTATCTCAACATTTTTCATGTTTACAAAACCAAAGGCGAAGAATCACAATATTGTGATGTCAGCGTTTCTGGCTTATATTAATTCAGCATTTATTATAATTTTTGGTCAAATTTTTTGAATTACAATCAGATTTTTGCCGGTCATAATCTCTCAATTTATAATGCTATTTCACTCTTCATAACTTTTCGAGCGCCCTGTCAAGCGCGGCATGCAGCTACGAGAGCGAGGAGACCACCAAGCCAAGCTTAACGGACAACAGCCTGATACAGGAGATCCTCTCTGTGGGACTATCCGACGAATCTCTTGTTACTGCGGCGGAGAGGTGGAGCTCCTGCCGGCGGCGGAAGTTTCTGAGAAATAACATGGTAAATTTTTCCACTTCATTCATTTCAAAGCAACAATTGAAGACTCCTTATAGTACCTGAATAACTTCTCCCCCCACTCCACAGCTTTCGGGTCCTTTGACACCAGTATGTTCTGAAAATCCAGGCCTCGGTCGTTGAAGAGGGCAAGCGCGACCGACTCCATGTTGGACATGAAGCCGAGCTTAATATCGTTGTTTATTATTAAGTCAATATTCTTGTGATTAACAGGAGAGTATTTTCTGAATTCCTTCTCCTTCTGCATTTTTAGCACATCTTCCGTGGTTATAAGCGAGATTTTTACCCCTGCGTCCGCCTGCTCCACTATAGCCCTTGCCCACTCAAGGGTTACTATCGGAGAAATTCCTATTATTCTTTCCTTAGCGTTTTTGAAAGCCAGGGTTATGGTCTTTATAGCTCTGTCGGGAGTGACTCCTGTGCTCACAATGTGCGAGTTGTGCAGAGCCCCAAGCTCCAGAAGAAGCGGCTCCGGTATTGCACGAAATTCATGCGATAACCAGAAGGATCTGTGCCTCTCCAAGAGCTCTTTGAGCTTCATATACTCCTGTGCCTTCTGCGCCAAAACTTCACCAAGAGGCGTTAACGCATACCTTCCCCGCTTTTCCCTCTGAACAAATCCCTCCAGCCTGTCAATCACTCTGTAAATTGTGCGGCGGTTGCGTTTTACCTCCCTCTCCAGCTCCTGGATGCTGTACCCGCCCTTTAACAATGCCACCAGGACCTTTTCTTCTGTTAACCTGCTCATGCCCCTCTTCTGCCATTTTTGAAAGCGCACAATATAAAGCTTTTGCAGTGCCATGCACACCTCTTGCATTGTGAGACTTTTATGTCACAAACTGAAAAATAGTGACATTTATGTCATTTTCATGCAGATTTGATTTTTTTGGCAAAAATAAGGTGGAAACTTTTATATGCTGCCAGTTTAAAGTAGATATGGGCTATGGCAAAGGAGGGAGCAGTAGATGAAAATCCACGCCCTGCTTAAACTTGAACCGAGAATAGCACGCTCCCTGGCGAGGAGCAGGCTGCGCACCCAGATACTGCGGTACCTTTCGGAGATTTATCCACGAGCGAGCTACATCTCAGAGATGTCTGCAGCTCTGGGTGTGAGCCGGACCAACATAAGGGGAGCGCTGCGCGGGGGACAGAGGTTCTCCAGCCATGCATCGCTCGTATCCCTGGGACTGGTGGAGGTTGTGGAGGATGGCGGGCACAGGTACTACAGGGTAACCGATAAAGGGATGAGAGTGGGAAAAATGCTAAGCAATGAAAAGCAATATCCTCAGTGATAGAATGACGGTGGGACCAATTTCACAATTTTTGGGCATTATTCATGAATTTAGATTGAAATTTCCACGTAAATTTTTGATAATATTGCTATTTTTAATATTTTTTCCTGTTTTATTTTGGCATCTGTTGGGAGAGGAATTGAAGGAGGAATATCTGGTTTTTTATGGAATTATAGAAGGCAAATCGCCATGGGTTTATGCGATGTTTATAAGCTGGTTTGTATTAACTGTTTACTTCTTCTACTTTGTTGTGGCAAAAATTGTACGGCGTTTTCCTACTTAATCATCGTTCATTTATATTTTTCTGAGTAGGTTTCTGCACGCCACCAGAGGTATATATTGTATACCAAACCCACCCCTGCGAATGGCAGAGGAGGTTCGGACAATGGCGGAAAGATTATTAAAATGAATGGAAGCGCAAAAAAACGGGGAAGCTTATCTATTATGGAGAATACCAGCTCAAAACCTGTAATACTGGCAATCGTGACCATAAAAACTATACCAAGCAGGATTGAAGACATTCTTTTCCCCCATATCCACAGGGAGAAGGACAGGGGTGCGAACAGGAAGTAGCTAACCGAAGAGAAAAAAAGAAACTCCAAGAATTTATCCATGAATTTAATATGCTCAGCCTGATATGAGAAAGGTTTGTACGTGGAATGAAACACGGAGTATAAAAATAAGAACATTGATAGCAACAGGAGAGCTACAATCATAAAATTTAAAGCCAAAAGCAACTTATCCTTGCTTTTATCTCTCATAATTAAATAACCGGTAACCAGCGGCACCAGCAAAGGTAGAAAATAAAACCTGAGAGAATAATATGTTCCCAGGGGATAACGGGGAAATTCTGAGTACTTGATATAAAAATCCAGATAACTCGCGATGCCGTATAACACCACGTATCCCCAAAAAACTCCCAGACAGATTTTCACCGCCCGAGGAAGCGTTTTTTCGCCCATATACTAAAAAGGAAAAGAAAGGTTTTAAAGCTATGGCATTGACACCTTGGAGAGCGAGGGGTTGTCGTCATCAACATCCATCGCATGGTTCCACACTGCTATGTAGATGGTTGATGTGTACGGGAAGGTAGCGGTTCCATGCTGTCCCCAGAAGGGGTAAAAGGTCTCATCATTGCTCCAGATTTCATCAAAGCATATCAGGTTGTCACCCCATCTCACGTAGAAAGTTTCAATGTCTTCTGTCCTTCCATAAACCGCTCTTCTCACGTCGTCATAGAAGGCGTCCCAGCTGGGATCGCGGTGGTCTTCGTCGTAGTAGTATAGTGTGTACATCGTATAATATTCCGCAGTGGGGCCCACAGGACAGCTGGTATCTCCCTGGTAAAGAAGAACCTGCTCCACATCGACTCTGTAAAGGTCATTGTCACCATTTACATTGTAGTAATTGTTATGGTCATCATAGCCACTACCACCGGTGATATCCACGATTGGCTGGAAAAACGTCGAAATTGGACCAGAAGTCTGAATCTGATATGTAATACCTGATTCAGTGGTAACTTTTATTGGTTTGTATGTTTCAATTGATATTGTTGTTTTTTTAATCTTTTGTAACTTTATTTTCTTTTTAATCTCTCGTAAAACATATCTTTTGGCTTCTTCTTTCTTATTTTCACTAAGAGCAATATTATGCGTTTTTGCTATAACTTCTATTAGTTCATCCAGGTCCCTTTCCGAGTACGTTCCTGTTTCTCTCAGATCTTTTTCTATCTTGTTTGCCAACTCCTTGGTGTTATCTTTACCTTTCACTGGTTTAGCACTTGCGCTTCCAAACATGCTTCCAACAATTAGCACCGCAAGCAGTACTGGTAGACCAAACTTCAATAAGTTCCTCATCTATCTAATCCCCCCTTGTTTTTACATTTCTCTTGCTATAATTCAAATTTTTAATATTTAATACCTGAAGCTTACCTATAGGTACACGTATAGGCACACTTGCTCCACATTTTTTAAAATTAAAAAAACTCAAAGAAAAAACGGTGGTCTTTTGCACGCCATCGAAACCTTTAATTTAACCAAGCGGTACGGAAGCATAACCGCAGTTGATTGCCTCAACTTAAAGGTTAAAAGGGGGGAGATTTTTGGCTACTTGGGGCACAACGGCTCCGGAAAGACTACCACGATTATGATGCTCTGCGGCCTGGTGGAGCCCACCCAGGGAAGCGCAACCGTCGCAGGCTTCGACGTGCAGAGGGAAGTCCTGGAGGTGAAGAAGAGGATAGGCTTTCTCCCGGAGAATGCAAGCTACTACGCCAATCTTACGGCAAGGCAGAATCTGGAATTTTTCGGCGAGCTCGCGGGTTTGGCAAAGAGGGAAAGAAAGGAGAGAAGCGAAGAGCTGCTAGATCTTGTGGGGCTAGGAGAGTGGAAAGACGTCAAGGTGGGCAGGTTCTCCAAGGGCATGCAGCAGCGCCTGGGGATAGCGCAGGCGCTGATCAGGGACCCGGAGGTTTTGTTCCTGGACGAACCCACCTCGGGTTTAGATCCGCAGGGTACAGGGGATATCAGGAATTTAATACTGAAACTCGGCAGAGAGGAGGGGAAAACCATCTTCCTCTCTTCCCATCTTCTCGCTGAGGTGAAGCAGCTCTGCGACAGGGTGGGCATACTGAAGCGGGGAAAACTCATTGCTATTGGCTCTGTGAGGGAGCTTGCAAGGCAGCTGAATCAGGATAACTTAATCAAAATAGAGCTGGAGGTGGACAGCGTAGATGCTGCGCTCCGTGCTGTGCGCAATATTTCAGGAATTAATGAAGTGATAAAGGAAGATGGAAAAATAATCATCAGAGCAGAAAGAGATATAAGGAGAGAGGTCTTCCATGCAGTTTCTGGCTCCGGGCTGGAGATACTATCACTAAAACTGGTTGAGCCAAGCCTGGAGGAAGTGTTTCTCAAAGCCTATGAGGTGGAGTGATGGGCTAGAAGTGAAAACAGCTGACAAGCCCGGGAGCATTATTGTACTCACCGTGCTTTTTGCGGTTAAACTTTTTGGTGGCTGGTTGATGCAGGTTACTCCTGTAAAGCTGTTATCAGCGTTTGGACTTGGCATTCTGCAGCTGATTGCAGCCTATTTTCTGCTTTTTCATCAGCAAGCGTTGGGCAGGCTAATAGATATGCTATTCACAGCCTGCCCAGGCGCGCCAGGCAGTACCCCAGGGCAATGTATGCAAAAGCTATGGGCAGGCTTAGCAGCGTGGGGTAGAAGTATGCCGTGCCCGCGGTGGAGGCGATTTTTAGCACGCCGGGGATCCAGATAAGTGCCTTCCACAGCGCCAGGGCGGCGAGCAGGTAGAGAGTGTAGCTAACCCTCTTCACCCTGCCCGACCACAGCAGGAGTCCAGAGATTAGCAGCGCAAGGAAGAGAATGAGCGGCGCCGCGCTCATTGCCGAAATACTGGCCTTGAGGCGTAGGATTGAGACGAGGGGGGAGACGCTGAGGTGCAGTGCATAAACACCTGCGCAGGCGCCAGCTAACCTGAGGTCGAGCTTCTCTTCAGCAAGGTAATCCCTCCCGAGCTTTATGAGCAGCAGGCCCAGAGCCACGAGGATAAGCGGTTCGGCCAGAACTATGGGTTTGAGTCGGAACATGGGGTACGCCGCCGAGGCCACCTTGTAGCCGGCATAGAGCAGGGAGTAGACTCCCCAGAGCAGGAAAAAGGCGTAGAGCATGCGCTCCTTTTTCAGCCTGAATCCCAGCACCAGCGACGCAGCGCCGAAGGCTGCGGTAAAAAAAGCCCACACAAGTTTCTCGGTAAATGCCCCCTTGCTGGCTGCTGCAACCGCATACTGCGCGAGCTGGGTAGCTTGGGAGTAGTACCAGAGAGCGTCCCTAACTCCGGTCAGCAACATCGCGGCGCCGAAGAGCAGGATGCAGGTTCTCTTAATATCCATCATCCACTTCCCTCCCTTATGTGTTTGGTTACCCTCATGTAAATCTCACTGGTTTCGTTTTTTCTCGACACAAAGTGCAGGCAGCGCTCGGTGGTGTTGACCTTCGTCACCCCATATATTAAGACTGCATTCTCCGGAATGGTTAGGTTTCCGAGCTCTTTTACGATTATGCCCTCCACCACACACCACCCTTCTTCGAACAGGGAACACATTATCCAGTAGGGGTACCCGCCCTTCACCGGCTTGAGGCTGAGCTCCAGGTAGTCCTTGCCTTTTAGAGCTGTGTCGAAGCACACGGTGCGGTTCTTCCCGGGTTCTAAGACCACCTTTTCATCCACCAGCGTAAGCACCTCAGCGACGGGGGGCAGGTACTCTTCGGTCAGGGGGGAGAAGATGCTGAGGTTCATCTTCACCTGCTCCTCAGAGCCCCTGTTGTCAAAAAGGTACCAGAGGGTGAGAGACAGCGCCCCTCTCTGTCTGCCACCACCACGATCCCTTTTACCGGAAAAGCCATAAAATTTACCGAGGGGGTTGTTGTCAATTTTAGCAGACCTCACCCTTCCGGTGGCGTTGAACATGTAGCCCACTTCGCCAGGGACGTTCAGGCCTATACCCTTTACCTCTCCCGGCTCTATGACAAGTTCTCCCTTAAACAAAAATTTATCCCCTGGCAGAAAGATTCTGCCCTTATATTTCTCTTTGTTGTTGGGAGGTTCCAGGCAGGCGGATAAAAATATCAGAGTTAACAGAAGAATGCCCCCTGTGCGCATATTGTATCTCTCACACAAGATTGATGTCCAAATTTGGTAGATACTTATTCATAAAGCTTGGTGAGCAGGTATAGGGATACGTACCGGTTTACCTAAACCACCTGTTTTATTTGGAACTCATTAGACGAATATAGATCGCACCCAGTCCCCTTTCCTCTCCCTCCTGCTCTGGGATGCTTTTGCCTTCGCCGGAGAATATGCTTTTCATCAGCTCCTCTGAAATTTCTCGGGAGACTGGCGGTTTTAACCTTTGCATGCGCGCTTACATGTCTTCCTTTATGATAATCGCTATACTGCTATCAGTCATTTATAAGGATAGCGTTCTTTCGCTTTCAACTTCTATGATATTATGG
>Ga0256830_1002369_pt1 | contig 12481 bp, 14 predicted proteins | sample 128326metaG_FD_190537 | JGI IMG/M metagenome (GOLD analysis project Ga0256830, IMG submission 190537) | Hydrothermal vent microbial communities from Lau Basin, Pacific Ocean - 128-326 | ecosystem: Environmental > Aquatic > Marine > Hydrothermal vents | place: Pacific Ocean: Lau Basin | collected...
ACAATCCATCTGCATTACTGATTATCCTCTCCCGGTCCTCCAGCCTCTCCACACACTCAGGGGGAAGGGAACCCCTGGAAAGCCATGCACCGCAGAGAGCGCCGGTCATTGCGGAGATGGTATCAGCGTCACCACCAAGGCTGATGGAAAACCCTATGGCCCTCATAAAGTCATCGCCGTATCTGAGGAAGCAGTATATCGCTGTTGGCACCGACTCTTCTGTAAGCACACCATTGCCCAGAAGACGGATCACCTCCTCCCTGGTACAGCCCCTCTTCAGGAGACCCATAAGGGCATCAATCTTTCCCCTCATCAGGTTGGTCTTCATGTACTTGATGATCTCCCCCGGTATCTGCTCCCTGCTGCCCCCCTGAAGTATCATCCCCACGGAAAGGGCAATCGCCACTGCACCATCTATTGCAACGGGATGTGTATGGGTGACCGTGCTTGCCCTGGTGGCGGCCTCCACTATCCGCTCCCTGTCAAACCAGTACAGTAGTCCAACAGGGGCAACCCTCATGGAGGCCCCATTACCCTTTGACCCCTCCCTGAATACCATTGATGTTGCCCTCTCAATGGGAACACCCGATCTGATCAGTGACAACACCCTGAGCGTACCATATCCGTAGCCCCTTTGTGGATTAAGACCCTCAATAAAATGCCTTGCCAGATCCTCAGGGACAACCTCACCCCTCTCTATGATGCTCTCGGAGAGGTTGAGCATCATCTCTGTATCATCGGTATAAAAGAGGGGGGCCTTGCATGAGGGTTCATAATCTCCCGGTGGCATCCCCTCAAAGGCCGCACCAAGGGAGTCCCCGAGGGCAAGACCAACAAGACAGCCTCTGAACCTCTCATTCATGCCCGGACCTGACAGGACTGATCTCCATATAATAGGAATACAACTCCGGGTTGTTGGACGGACTGATCTCTTCCTTGAAGGCTATCCCCACAAGATAGACCTCATGGTACTTTATTGACCAGACAATGTCACCCGTCAGTATGCCCATCTTTTCAGTACCATCCCTGTCTATGAACCTGATCTTAACCTGGATATCCTCGCCACTTCTTATTGGTTTCAGAGAATACACACCCATCCCATGAAGGGATATATTGTCAACCATGGTGGTTACCGGTCCCTCCTGCTCCGCTGCTGCACCGCTGAGCTCTGCGATGGCGAATATGGGGAACCGCAAGGAACGTCTTCTGCTCTCATACATATGAACCCCCTATCAGTCCTTTCTCCCCATCCCCTGCATCAGTACCTCTCTCATTATCTCCACAGGGGGGGTTATGCCTGTCCATATCCTGAAGGCAAGCACACCCTGCCACAGAAGCATGCCAAGCCCATTAACAGCCCTGCAACCAATTGCCCTGGCCTCCCTGACAAGGGTGGTATCCCAGTAAATCAGATCGTATATAACCTGATCCTTGCTAAGGAGTCTAAGGTCAACCGGTAGCGGATCCTCCTCCTTTAAACCAAGGGGTGTGGCGTTTATTATCAGATCCGATGACCTGATCCTTGACAGGGAGTCAACAAAGACCACATTGTCTCTGACCCCTTTGAGGGCATTCACCAGTGAGATGGCCTTGCCTGAGTCAATGTCAAAGATGCACACCCTTGAGGCCTCCATGACAAGATAGTAGCCAATAGCCCTGGCTGCACCACCTGCACCAACTATGAATATGTCCTTACCCTTCACCTCAATCCCGGCCTCCCTCAGACTTTCCATGAAACCCCTCCCATCTGTATTGTATCCCCTCAACCTCCCATCCTCATTCTTCACTGTATTCACTGCACCGATGAACCTGGCCTCCTCATCTATATCATCAAGAAGGGGTATAACATTCTCCTTGTGGGGCACTGTCACATTGAATCCGGCAAAGTTCAATGCCTTCAGGCCCTTGATTGCATCCTTCAGCGCCTCTTCCCTTACCGGCATGGCAACATAGCAGTAGTTAAGTCCAAGACGGTCAAAGGCGGTGTTGTGCATCAATGGGGAAAGACTGTGCTCTACTGGATAACCTATCAGGCCTGTCACACGGGTCTTTGCATTAATCATCATCTATAACCTCCAGTGTATTTAATAGTCCATCGGGTGTTGAGTCAAAGACCCTTACGGGTCTTCCGAGGATATGCTCAATATCCTCCACGGAGACATCATCAAGGAGCAGATCTCCTGTCTCTCTCAAGACCACATCGGGCATAAGGATGAAATCGTACCCTGAAGCTATATCCACCATGGATCTTATTATGTCCCTGCCGGTCAGAAGCCCTGCAACTGTCACCTCTTCACCGAAGAAGTTGTTCTTCACCTCTATGAGATCAATTGTTACAGTCTCTTTCAGTCTTTCTATGAACCCTTTCAGAAAGGGATAGAATGATGTTGCAGTGAAGGTCACAAATCTTGCCCTCCTCCTCAACCGGGGAGGAGAGACATTTTTTGCCTTGTGCAGAAAGAGTGGAACCATTCCCACACCGTTTTCAATCTGTGGGAAATCCCCGTAGTATTTCAGGGGTGGAAATCTTCTCTCTGCCTTTATATAGAGCTCATCCGCACCATGTACAAAGGCATCACCGTATCTCTTGAAAAACCTCCGCTGGAAGCCGTTGACAATCTTGACAGCCCTGAGGGCATCATCCCTGTCAAGCCCACGGATATCTGTCTTTACAAACCTGGTCAGCCCGACAGGCACCACAGCCACAGACATGACATAGGGATAAAACCTGTGCAGGTCCTTTATGGTATTTATGAGGTTGTCACCGTCATTGTATCCGGGACAGAGTACGACCTGGGCATGGATCCTGATACGATTGTCAGTGAGCCATTTCAGTTCATCCATTATGTCTGTGAGGTTCTTGTTTCTCAGCAGTTCAGTCCTCACCCTGTGATCTGTGGAATGCACGGATATGTACAGGGGGCTTAGCCTCTGCTGGACGATCCTTTTCCTGTCCTCATCTGTGAGGTTACTCAGGGTTATGTAGTTGCCGAAGAGGAAGGACATGCGGTAGTCCTCATCTTTTATGTAGAGGGTCTTTCTGAGCCCCTTTGGAAGCTGGTTGACAAAGCAGAATATACATCTGTTCTTGCACCTCTTTATCTTGAAGGGTCTGAGGACAATGCCCAGATCCTGCATCTCCTCCTTTCTGACACTTATCTTCTGGACCCTCTTTTTTCTTCTCACCCTGATATCCAGGACCCCTTCGTCTGAATAATACATCAGGTCTATCATGTCTCGTATCTTCTTCCTGTTGATTGAGAGGATAACATCACCTGACCGGATGCCTGCCCGGTCCGCAGGGCTGCCCTCTATGACATAATCCACTATATTGCCATTGACTGACATCTAAGAAAGCCCCCTGTAGATATAATGTATTCCAGAGACAACCGTAAGGAAGGCTGTGATATAGATCAACACCTCTTCCATCCCCAGGAAATCACCCTGCAGGTTAATGACAAGGAGGATATACACAAGAAGTATCAGCTGTGAGGCATTAGCAGCCTTGCCAAGAAGGCTTGGCTCCACCCTTGCCCTGTGGGTGAGAAAGTACAGTATGAGCCACCCTGTGATTATTATTATGTCCCTGCTTATTACAGTGATTGTGAGCCACTTGGGGACAAAGCCGTATACCGCAAAGAGCACGAAGGATGTTACAAGGAGGAACTTGTCTGCCAGAGGGTCAAGGAACTTGCCAAGTTCTGTCTGCTGGTTCTTCAGCCTGGCTATCAGCCCGTCCAGGAAGTCTGTGACAGCAGCAACGAAAAATATATAAAGTCCATAGTCATAACGCCTGTATATCAGAGAACTCACAAATAGAGGAATCAGAACTATTCTCAGAGTTGTCAGAAAGTTCGGAACATTAATATAGGACAAAACGCACTCCCCGCTACGGAATATTAAAGGGTATCCCCTTAAAGGACAACCCTACTGCAGCCCTTTTATAACAATCCAGCCCCTTGTCAGTCTCGTTAATAATGTGGTTATATAGATGCAGGGCATGACAGTGTTCAAGGGAAAAGCCCATCTCTTCTGAGACTCTTATTGCCCTTCTCAGTAGCCTTCTGGCAACGCCCCTTCTGTTTTTCATGGCATAGTACTGGCTGATACCGAGGAGGTAGTATATCCTTCCCCTGTGATCCCCGGTGATCCTGAAATAGTGGTTCGCCCTCTCAAAGCACTCCTTTGCCCTGACAAGCCTTCCTGTCATCAGATGGGTCTGTCCCAGGCTCCAGTGTGTATAGGCTGAACTCACTATGTCACCAATCCGATCATACAACCGGAGGGCCCTCCTGAAAAACCTCACCGATTCCCTGTAATCCATTAACATCCGATGGGCGTTTCCGATCCCGCAGTAGGAATAGGCCAGCCCGAAGGTATCCCTCTTCTTTCTGAATATCTCATTTGCTTCGGTGTAGTACCTCAGGGAGTCCTCTGTCAGACCCGAGACCCTGCAGGCACCACCAAGGGCGTTCAGGATATAGCCCCTTGCGATATCATCACCTGAAGGGTTATTCAGGCGCAGGGCCTCTTTTAATAATTCAATCGCCTTCAGGGGCTCACCCTTGTATCTGTATGCGCCTGCCATTGACCAGAGCGTAAAGGATATGGCCTCTCTGTCATCGCTTCGTCTGTAATACTTCAGGGACCTCTGGAAATGCCTCAGCGCCTCCTTCCACAGCCCCATACCTCTCAGGGCAAGGCCGATCCCCACATTTGCATCATGGTAGGCAGGATGGTCTCTGAGCCTCCTGGCATGTTCCCTGGCATCCCTGTAGTACTCTGTGGCGCTGTCATATCTGCCCAGCATCCTGTAGCAGTGGGCCATACCCATAAAGGACTCAAAAAGACCTGACAGGTCATCAACACCCTCAAACTCCCTTGCCGCCCTTCTGTAGAGCTTCAGGGCATCTGTGAAATGGTTCCTCTGTAGCAGGTCCTCCGCCCTGTCCAGGATGGTGTACGCTAATCCCTTATCTTCAGAACACCTGCTGTCCACAGATCCACCCATCACTCATCCACCCTTTATCATCCTTACAACCTCACCATAGTCGTCACTATTGAAGAAGCCGGAGCCCATCACAAGCACATCTGCGCCGGCATCAATCACCTTCCGGGCATTGTCTGTCTTTATCCCGCCGTCAACCTCAATGAGAAAATCAAGGCCTCTTCTATCACGCATCTCCTTCAGCCGGATGATCTTCCTCAGGGACTGCTCAATAAATCCCTGCCCACCGAATCCAGGGTTCACAGACATTATGAGGACCAGGTCAACCAGATCAAGGATCTCATCAAGGACCATCACAGGTGTGGCAGGATTTATTGATACCCCTGCCTTTGCACCTGATTCTTTTATGAACTGTACAGTCCTGTGCAGATGCACCGAGGCCTCGTAATGGACGGTTATATAGTCCGAGCCTGCCTCGGCAAAATCCTTGACATACCTCTCGGGCTCAACTATCATGAGGTGTACATCAAAGGGAAGGGATGTAACCCCCCTGATGGAACGTAGGACCTCCTGTCCTATCGTTATATTGGGAACAAACCTTCCATCCATTACATCCAGATGTATCCAGTCTGCACCGGCCTGCTCAGCCCTCTTGATCTCCTGGCCAAGCATTGCAAAGTCAGCAGACAGGATTGATGGTGCTATCAGAGCCATTTCAGATCCTGCTCCTCCTTGTATTTAAGTTCCAGTCTGACCACATCCCCCCTGAATACAATCTTGCCAGGCCTGGGGATCTGTGATGAGATTATGCCACCAAAACCGGTAAGCTCAAGTTCAAGCCCCAGCCTGTCAGCCAGGGACTTTGCCTCGTCAAGCCCCATGGTGGTAAAGTCGGGACAGACGTAGGGTACCCTGAACTTGCCTGCACTGACCACAAGGGTGACCTTGTCAGAGCCCTTCTCCTCTGCATTGGGTTTCTGGGCGATCACCATGTCTGTAACAAACCTGTCATTATGCACCTTAATGATCCTCTCTATCTTTATGTTCTTCTGTATTGCAGACTCACGGGCCTCATCAACAAGCATGCCAACAAAGTTTGGCATATAATACCGTTTGGGCCCCTTGCTTACAACCACCTCCAGGGTCCTGCCCTCCTTGATCTTCTTGCCGGGAGGGATATTCTGTAAAATAATGTGACCTGCTGGCACATCCGTACTGAACTCCTCTGCCTGTACCTTCAGATACAGCCTCTTTTCAAGGATTACCCTGTTCGCCTCTACAAGGTTCTTGCCCTTCAGATCAGGCACTGTCACCGTCTTGCCGGCACCCATGACCCTGAAGGTTACATAACCGCTTATCATGGTAAGCAGGAAGAAGCTCAGGACATACAGGCCTATTCTGATCAGGGATCTCATCTCCTTGACAGCCTCACAGCAAAAAAACCGTCCATGTCATCTCTCTGGGGGAAGGTATAGAAAAACCCCTCTTCTGTGAAAAACTCTCCGAATCTGTCCATCCTGTTTATAATATAAAAATCCCTTTTTTTATGCAAGAACTCTGATATCACCTCTGTGGTCTCCTCAGGTTCAAAGGAGCAGACAGAATACACCAGCAGCCCCCCTTCCCTGAGATATCTGCTCACACTCAGGAGCAGATCCAGCTGTCTTTGCTGGAACCTGACAAGCTGCTCAGGCCCTCTGTAACGGTACTTCAGATCGGGGTTGCGCCTTATAACCCCGAGAGAGGAGCAGGGACTGTCAAGGAGTATCCTGTCAAACCTGCCCTCCCAGTTCATCATCCGCACATCAGCCTCAACTACACCTATGGAACGGTACCCCCCCTTCAGTACATTGTCTCTGAGCCTGTCAAGTCTTTCCCGGCTGACATCAACGGCTACAATGGCCGCCTCATCGCCTGTCAGCTCTGCAATATGGGTTGTCTTCCCCCCAGGTGCGGCACAGGCATCAAGTATGTTCATTCCTTTTCCTGCATCAAGGAGGCAGGAGATCATCTGGGATGCCTCATCCTGGATGAATACATCACCGATCATTCCCTCTATATCACCGAAGTCATAGGGTGGCATGATCTTTATCCCTGCCTGTGAGAAAGGGGTATACTCTGCATTGATTCCCTTGTCAGTTAAGATTTCAAGTATCTCCTCCCTCCTGTGCCTTAACAGGTTGACCCGCAGGACCAGGGGTGGTATCTCGTTGTTTGCCTTTGCAAGCCTCTCTGTCTCCCTCAGGCCGAATCTCCTGCTCCACCTCCTTATCAACCATAAGGGGTGAGAGGTCAGAACCGAAAGGGCCTCTTCAGCATCCCCATCCGGCACAGGAACCTCCCCTGCCCTCAGGAAGCTTCTCAACACCCCGTTCACAAGGCCTGGATTCCTGCCACACATTTGCTCAACCTTTACGGTCTCATTCACCACTGCCCAGTCAGGCACCCTCATGAATATGGCCTGATAAAGCCCTGCCATAAGATTGTAAAGGGTGGACTTTTTTGTCCTTCCTGGCCTGGAGAGATATCTCCCGAGTATCCATTCCAGATAGATGGCATTTCTTAAAACGCCATAGAATATCTCCTGCAGTAGTGCCCTGTCTTTCCTGTCGAGATACCTGCCATACCTGTTGATGCACTCCTTCGGCTTGCGATGCCTCTGAAACACATCCGTCAGGGAGCAAACAACAAGGAACCTCGGGTTTTTTCTTTTTCTATTATTATCCGGATTCATTTCTAAAATACAGTCTGGTACGGAAGTCCTTGACCTTCAAAGACAATACCCTGATATACCTCTTTTGTATATGAGCTTTTCTATCACGGGTTTTGGGTATCTGCTTCCACTTGACAATAAACTCTATTTTATCAGAAAATCTATTATAGTTGGGGCGTAGACAAATGGCAAGTCAGGAGACTTTGGATCTCCCATCTGGTGGTTCGAGTCCACCCGCCCCAGCCAGTAGATGACTATAATAACACAACGTACAGATTGAAACATTTAGACACTATATTAAAAAACCTCGCAACACTGGGGCCTACTGGTTATTGTCCCTTTGCACCTGGCACTGTGGGAACCGCTGTAACGGCGATACTCTGTCTGCTCTTTGCTACCAAGGCCTCCGTGCTTTTTATTACCCCCCTCCTATTCGTAATAGGAACCATTGCCTCGGACAGGGCAGAGGGAATCTTTGAGGAGAAGGACAGTTCACACATAGTCATTGATGAGGCAGCGGGATTTCTGGTCACCATAGCATTCCACCCCGTTACACCCCTGATTGTGCTGATCTCCTTCCTGCTCTTCAGGTTCTTTGACATCCTGAAACCACCACCCATAAGGGCAATTGAAAGGACCCTGCCCGGTGGACTGGGGGTAATGGTTGATGATATAATTGCAGGTATATACTCAAACCTGCTTATAACTGTTATTATATCAGTAGTGTCCAAAATAATCTCAGAGATATAAAACAAGGCAGGGTGCCGAAGAAAAATAAGCACCACACCTTATTCACAGTGAGCAGTAAGCAGTGAGCAGTTTATGGGTGAATAGGTGGATGGGTAGATGAGTAAATGGGTAGATGGGTTAGTAGTAAGCAGTGAGCAGCAAGAAAGGCCTTCCGAAAAATCGCAGATTTTTCGGAGTATAAAGAGGTGGTTCATCATGGCATTGATGCAATGGGATTTAATTAATAAAAGACAGAGTCTTTTAGGACTTAAGTGTATAGATAAGGGTCTTGATGTAAGATACATGAGGTATTGCTACATGGCATTCTTCACCACCTCTGGGCCTACAGGGTTTGTTTCTTTACTTGTTTTAGTGTATAACGATAAAAATGAGGTTACTTTATTGTTTAATCCTGTGGTTGGCTTATTTTTATGAGGTGCCCTGCCTTGATAATTATTTATCTATGTTATTGTATATAAAATAGGCATGCTACCAGACAGGGAAAGAATAATCCAGGCTGTCCACAGATACTTCATTGAACACTCCCTCACCCTTTCCGTTGCAGAGTCCTGTACAGGCGGGTTGATCATGCACCTTGTGACGATAACACCCGGGGCAAGCAGGTATTTTATTGGCGGTGTTGTTGCCTACTCTGCTGATATTAAAAGGTCGCTTCTTGGGGTGCCTCCCGATACTATCCAGACCCATGGAGTGGTCAGCCAGGAGACCGCCCTTGCCATGGCCTCAGGGGTAAGAGGGATAATGAAGGCAGACATAGGAATCTCCACAACAGGCAACCTTGGCCCGGAGGTGCTTGAGGGCAGGGAGGTGGGGCTTGTATGTTTTGGCTACAGCAGTCAGGGCAAAGAGGCCACCAGGGTCTTCAGGTTCAAAGGGACAAGGGAGGAGATAAAGGAGAGTGCTGCACTCTATGCACTGCAACATCTGCTTGATTTTCTTGAGGAATGAGATGTTTCATTGCCATAGAGATTGACGAGGAGGTCAAAAAGGCCGTTCAGGACCTGATTGACCAGCTCAGGTCCACGGGAGGGGATGTAAGATGGGTAAGGCCTGAAGGCATGCATATCACACTCAAATTCCTTGGTGAGATAGAGGACAGACTTGTAAATACCATCAAGAATATATTAAAAAAGATAGGCGAGAATCACTCCGTTTTTTCACTGACCCTTGCAGGAACGGGTGTCTTTCCTGATTATTCAAGACCCAGGGTCCTGTGGGTGGGCATTAGAGGCAACGGTGAACTTCAATCGCTTTATGAAGACATAGAAGAGGCAATGCTCAACCTGGGCTTCAAGAAGGAGACAAGGGGCTTTAACCCCCATGTGACTCTCGGGCGTATAAAATCCCTGAGGGAGCTAAAGGAGACATTAGCCTGTCTCAGGAGATACAGAGGGCACAACTTTGGTAAAATAGATGTTAAAGGGATTTCCCTTATGAAGAGTACCTTAAAACCAACAGGGGCGGTTTACGAGAGGATATTTACTGCCCCGCTGAAAAGGAGGCGAGATGAATAAAGACAAGGTAAAGGCGCTGGAGATGGCCATCTCCCAGATTGAGCGTTCCTTTGGTAAGGGCACGATCATGCGTCTGGGCTCTGATAGTCTGATAGAAGGGATACAGGCCATACCCACGGGGTCCCTCTCCCTTGATATAGCAACCGGTGTGGGTGGATTTCCAAGAGGACGTGTAATAGAGATATACGGCCCGGAATCCTCGGGCAAGACCACCCTGGCGCTCAGTGCAATCGCACAGGCCCAGAAGGCTGGAGGTATCGCGGCCTTCATTGATGCTGAGCATGCCCTTGATGTGAATTATGCGGACAGGATAGGCGTGAATATTGAAGACCTCCTTGTCTCACAGCCTGACACGGGTGAGCAGGCACTTGAGATTGCAGAGGCACTGGTAAGAAGTGGTGCGGTGGACATTGTTGTGATAGACTCTGTTGCGGCCCTTGTTCCAAAGGCAGAGATTGAGGGAGAGATGGGAGACAGTCTGCCAGGGCTGCAGGCACGTCTCATGAGCCAGGCACTGAGGAAACTTACAGCGGCAATATCAAAGTCCCACACCACGGTCATATTCATCAATCAGATAAGGATGAAGATCGGGGTAATGTTCGGGAACCCCGAGACAACCACCGGTGGTAACGCCCTGAAGTTCTACTCCTCCATGAGACTTGATATCCGGAAGATTGACAATCTCAAACAGGGTCAGGAGATGATCGGCGGAAGGGTGAGGGTGAAGGTTGTAAAGAACAAGGTGGCACCACCCTTCAAGCAGGCTGAATTTGATATCTACTTTAATGAAGGCATCTCAAGAGAGGGCGAGTTGATAGACCTTGGCGTCCAGCATGGTATAATTGAGAGGGCCGGGGCCTGGTACAGCTGTGAAGGCACACGCATAGGCCAGGGCAGAGAGAATGCAAAGGAATACCTGAAGAACAACCCTGAACTGGCCGATAAGATAGAGGAGATGTTGAGGGAAAAATTCAATCTCCCAAGGAGGAACAATGCAGATCAATGATCTCCTCAAAAAGGCCTATAGCATGCATGCCTCGGACCTTCATCTAAAGGTGGGCTCACCGCCGATTATGAGGATTGATGGTGAGCTGGTTCCCATGGAAGGCGAAAGCCGTATCAGCCAGGAGGACGCTATAAAGGTGGCCTCTGCCGTGATGAGCCCCAGCCAGAGAGAGCTCTTCAAACGGAAACTTGATATTGACCTTGCCTATAGTGTGCCTGGTCTGGGAAGATTCCGCTGCAATGTATTCATCCAGAGGGGCACCATTGGCCTTGTCTTCAGGGTAATACCCATGAAGGTACCAACCATTGATGAACTCAACCTCCCGGAGGTGCTCAAAAAGGTGGCCCTTGAACCAAGGGGTCTCATACTTGTCACGGGAACCACCGGCAGTGGTAAGTCCACCACACTTGCCTCAATGATAGATCACATAAACACGAACAGGACGTACAACATCATTACCATTGAAGACCCCATTGAATATCTGCATCGTGACAAGAAAAGCATCATAAACCAGAGGGAGGTCGGCTCAGATACGGAGAGCTTCAGCAAGGCCCTGAGGGCTGCCCTTCGCCAGGACCCGGATGTTGTACTTGTGGGTGAGATGCGTGACTTTGAGACAATCCAGACAGCACTGATTGCTGCTGAGACAGGACACCTTGTCCTCAGCACGCTCCATACCACCGATGCCACAGAAACCATCAACAGGATAATAGCCGTCTTTCCGCCATACCAGCACAAACAGGTGCGTATCCAGCTTGCCTCTGTGCTGAGGGCGGTAATCTCAATGAGGCTCGTCCCGAGGGCCGACGGAAACGGAAGGGTACCTGCCGTTGAGGTTATGATTACCACAGAGACCATAAAGGACTGCATCCTTGACCCTGAAAAGACAAAACTCATACCGGATGTGATCGCAAAAGGAAAGGTACACTACGGGATGCAGACCTTTGACCAGTCACTTTACGACCTCTACAAGAGCGGTCTTATCACCTATGAAGAGGCACTGAGAAGGGCATCAAACCCCGATGATTTTGCCCTGAAGGTGAAGGGAATACAATCCACCTCAGACATGACATATGAAGAGCTGCAGCAACAGGAACAGACCGAGGACATCCCTATTGAAAGATTCTCCGAATGAGGCAAAAAGGTACGCACTGAAACTGATCTCAATAAGACCCCGTAGCAGAAGAGAGCTGCACCAAAGGCTGCTCCGCCGTGGCTACAGGGATGTAACAATAAGACAGGTCATCCAGGACCTATCAGAAATTGGCCTGATCAATGATGCGGCACTGACGGAACAGCTCATCAGTTACGGATTGAGGGACAAGGGTCTTGGTATCAGAGGCCTTAAAGAACTGCTCCACAAGAGGGGGATTGAGAGGGACCTGATTGAGAATGCAGGTCTGGAAGATATTGACGAGTATCCTCATGCCCTTAAGATCGCTGAGAAACTAAAAAAGAGAAGTTCCCACATCCCTGCAGACAAGCTGAAAAGAAGGATAATGGGTTATCTGCAACGAAGGGGATACTCCTATGATACAATAAAGGAGGTG
>Ga0256830_1002370_pt1 | contig 12481 bp, 12 predicted proteins | sample 128326metaG_FD_190537 | JGI IMG/M metagenome (GOLD analysis project Ga0256830, IMG submission 190537) | Hydrothermal vent microbial communities from Lau Basin, Pacific Ocean - 128-326 | ecosystem: Environmental > Aquatic > Marine > Hydrothermal vents | place: Pacific Ocean: Lau Basin | collected...
CCACCACTGCGGCGACGGCCCACAGCTGGCTGTTGCTGTACACCAGTATTCTGCGGCCGCCGGACTCCATGCTCAGCGATAACTAAGTAACAGGCAACTATCGTGCCTAGGGCAGCAGCGCCACGGCCTCGAGGCCGGTGGTCTCGGCCAGGCCGAACATGATGTTCATGTTCTGCACCGCCTGGCCGGCCGCCCCCTTGACCAGATTGTCGATGACCGCCAGCACCACCAGCGTATCGCCGTCGCCCGGCCGGTGAACCGCGATGCGGCAGTGATTGGCGCCCTTGACGCCGCGCGTCTCCGGGTGTGCGCCGGCGGGCAGCACGTCGACGAAAGGCTCGTCCCGATACTGCTGAGTGTAGATCGTCTGCAGCGCTGCGGCGCCATCCGTCAGACGCGCATACAGGGTGGCGTGAATGCCGCGGATCATGGGCGTGAGGTGCGGCACGAAGGTCAGCCCCACCGGCTCACCGCCGACGGCTTCCAGGCCCTGCCGGATTTCCGGCAGGTGACGGTGTCCCGGCACTGCGTAGGCCTTCAGACTCTCGCTGGCCTCGGCCAGCAGCGCGCCCACACTGGCCTTGCGGCCGGCACCGCTGACGCCCGACTTGCAGTCCGCAATCAGGCTGTCGCGGTCGATCACGCCGGCTCTCAGCAACGGCAGGAAGCCGAGCTGCACGGCGGTGGGATAGCAGCCCGGATTGGCCACCAGCCGCGCGCCGGCGATGGCCGCCCGGTTCACTTCCGGCAGGCCGTATACCGCTTCCGCCAGCAGCTCGGGGCAGGCGTGCTCCATGCCGTACCAGCGCCGCCAGGTCTCCGGGTCGCGCAGACGGAAGTCGGCCGCCAGATCGATGACGCGCACGCCGGCCTGCAGCAGCTGCGGCGTCAGGGTCATGGCCACGCCGTTGGGGGTGGCGAAAAATACCAGCTCACATTGGCTGAGCCGTTCCGTATCCGGCTCGCTGAAGGCGAGATCTATATGGCCGCGCAGGTTCGGGAACAGGTCGGCCACCGGCAGACCCGCCTCGCTGCGCGAGGTGATCACCTCCAGCTGCGCCTGCGGATGAAGCGCCAGCAGCCGCAGTAACTCGACGCCGGTGTACCCGGTGCCGCCCACAACGCCGATCCTGATCATCTGTCCTTCCCGTGTCTGCCGTCGATTCGCAAGCATGCCGGTATTGTCCGGTTTCGCCGCGCCGCTGTCCACGCGGCAGACCGTCATCCATTTGCATGGGCGGCGCCGAAAAAATAGTATGGGCGGCCTCTACGCCTCAGCGGATACCTCAGATGCTGCATCACCTGCGCCGATCGGGCCGCAACCTGCTGTCGCCGGATGCCTGGAAGATACGCATCCTGTTCTGGAGCGGCGCCGTCATCGTCGGTCTGGTGGCGACCGGTTTCGCTATTGCCACAGAACAGGTCAACCACCTGTTCCACGACATCATCGCCTGGTCGGAGTACGCACCTTTCCTGCTGTGCCCGCTGGGCCTGGTGCTGGTATCCTGGCTGACGCGCACCTGGTTCCCCGGCTCGCAGGGCAGCGGCATTCCGCAGACTATTGCCGCCCTGCAGATGAGTGAACACGTCGCGCGCACCCCCCTGCTGTCATTCAGGATCGCGTTTGGCAAGATCCTGCTGACCCTGCTGGGCCTGCTCAGCGGCGCCTCCATCGGCCGCGAGGGCCCGACCGTGCACATCGGCGCCGCCATCATGTTCTCGCTGGGCCGCTTCGCGAAATTTCCGCACCACTATATGGACCGCGGCCTGATCCTGGCCGGCGGCGCAGCCGGCATCGCCGCCGCCTTCAACACGCCGCTGGCCGGTATCCTGTTCGCCATCGAGGAAATGGGCCGCTCGTTCGAGGAGCGTACCTCCGGCGTGCTGCTGACCGCCGTGTTCCTGGCCGGCATCACCGCCGTCGCGGTGCAGGGCAACTACACCTATTTCGGCACTACCTCGGCCACCCTCGATCCGTCGCAGATGCTGCTGCCCATCCTGGTGTGCGGCATACTGGGCGGGCTGCTGGGCGGACTGTTCAGCACCGTACTGATCCACGGCTCGCGTGCCGTTGCGCCCCTGCTGCGCTCACACCCGGTACGGGTCGCGGTGGTGTGCGGACTCGGCATCGCCACGGCCGGCCTGCTGTCGGGCGGCGCCGCCTACGGCACCGGCTACGACGAAGCCACGCTCATCATCACAGGCAGCGGAGAACTGCCCGCCGGTTACCCGTTCGCTAAGATGGCGGCCACCGTCTTTTCCTATCTCAGCGGCATCCCCGGCGGCATCTTCGCACCATCGCTGGCGGCCGGCGCCGGCATGGGCGCGGAAATTGCCGGCTGGCTGCCGGACATCCCGGTGGCGGCCGTGATCGTGCTGGGCATGGTGGGCTACTTTACCGGTGTAGTGCAGACGCCGATCACCGCCTTTGTCATCGTCATGGAAATGACCGACAACCAGGGACTGCTTCTGCCCCTGATGGCGACCGCCTTCCTGGCCTATGTCACTTCGCGCTTCGTGTGCCCGGAACCCATCTACCGGGCTCTGGCGGAAAACTTCCTGCCCCGCGTGGCGGAGACGCCACCGCCTGAAACGACTGTGGGGAAAGGATAGCTTCGTTAAGCCGCCCGGGAATTAACGGTGAAGGACACCGGGACGCGAAGGAAACCGGGCTTCGTTTGGCCGGCTGCCCGGAATACGTCAACGACCTTTCGGGAAGCGGCCGCCGAACCGGCCCGGTGGGGTTCGCTTTGCTCACCGCCACCCTGCGCTTCGTTCAGCGGCGCTTGCGGTGCTGATGGAGGGAGGGAAACGTGAACCGACGCGCGACTACCGCGCCCGGCGCATACGGGTTACCATTTTTGGATGAAAGCGAAAGATATTGCCATTGGTCTGTTCGGGCTGTTGCTGGTCGGTGGCCTTGCATTCGTGTGGCTGTCGCCGAGCGGCCTCAGCGAGGCGCCCGATATCAGCGTCAAAACCATCGAAGGCGAAACCATCCGCCTGGCGGACCTGCGCGGCCGACCGGTGCTGGTGACGTTCTGGGCCACCAGTTGCCCGGGCTGCATCAAGGAGATGCCGCACCTCATCGAGCTGTACCACGACCTCAACCCGCGAGGTTTCGAACTCATCGGGATCGCCATGGCCTACGACCCGCCCGACCACGTGATCGCCATGGCGAAGTCGCGCAACATTCCTTACCCGGTGGCGCCGGACACCGACGGCAAGGCGGCCCGGGCTTTCGGCGATGTACGTCTCACACCCACATCCTTCCTGATCGCGCCGGACGGCCGCGTCGTGCACCAGAAGGTCGGTGAAATGGACATGAGCCGGGTGCACGAATTGATCGAGGACATGCTGCCGGCCGGCAGCGGCCGGACCGGCCCCGGGCAGCGCTGACATGCTCTGGGTCAAGGCATTCCATATTATTTTCATGGTCACCTGGTTCGCCGGCCTGTTCTACCTGCCACGCCTGTTCGTCTACCATGCCGACTGCGACGACCGCATCGGCCACGAACGCTTCGTCGTCATGGAACGCAAGCTGTACGCCATCATGACCATTGGCGGTGTGCTGGCAATCTTCTTCGGTCTGTGGTTGCTGGCCGGCTGGCATTGGCCGCTGACAGAGGCCTGGCTGCAGGTCAAGCTGGTGCTGGTGGCCGCACTCATCGCCTACCACCTGTACTGCGGCAGGCTGGTGAAAGATTTCAGGTCCGGCAACAACCGCTTCAGCGGTGTTTTCTACCGCTGGTTCAACGAGGTGCCCGCAATCGCATTAATCGCCGTGGTGTTGGTCGCCGTTGTCAGACCTTTCTGAAGCATGCTAGATTGCCAGTCCGCCGGCCGCCGGCCGGATCCCGCTACGGTGTGACCATGACTCGATTTATCAAGTGTATCGTCCTGAAGCGCGAAGCCGAGGGACTCGAAGCCCCTCCGCATCCCGGTGAGCTGGGTCAGCGCATCTTTGAGAACGTATCGAAGGACGGCTGGAAACAGTGGCTGGAACGACAGACCATGATCATCAATGAAAATGGCCTCAGTACGGCGGATCCGCGGAGCCTGGAGCTGATCGAACAGCACATGATCAGCTTCCTTTTCGGTGAAGGCCAAATGGGCCAGCTGCCGCAGGGATTCCAACCGCCCGGCGGCAAGAAATAACAGTCTCTCTGCCGCAGATTGCCGTAGCCCGACGCAAAGGCCATGGCTGTTGCTTCGAACGGGGTTATTTAGCGCGCAAAGGCGCGTCGTTTCAGCAACAGCAAATGTCGCCACTATGAGGCATTTCCCTCACGACTGATCCATTGGAGAACCCGGCCTGTCCAGGCGGAACAGCGGCGCAATCACGATGTTCAGCCTGCTGTGCGCCTCGCGCAGCGCCGTCTCCACCTGCCGCGGTGTCGACGCGCGGGCGAACAGGAAGCCCAGATAGCTGCCGCCTTCGGGCAGGGGCACCAGTTCATAGCCTTCGCGTACGCTGAGAATCAACTCCTCTATACAGGGCACGCGTTGCGCCGCCAGCACGCCCTCGACCCGGCGCAGAATGCCGGCGCCCGGAATCGGCAGCATCAGCACGCCGGCCGCGCCCTCCATGGCCTGCACCTCGACCGGCCGACCCAGCGCGCGCTGCAGAACCAGCGTTTCCAGTTCCTGGCCGGTGCCGAAGCGCAGCAGGCGCGCACACTCGCCGCCGATGGTACGCGAGGCCACTTCCATAACCCAGGCCCGGCCTTCGGCCACGCGTAATTCGGCATGCACCGGCCCCTCGCGCAGACCACAGGCCCGGCAGGCACGGGCCACCGTGCTGACCAGCAATGACAATACGTCCGGCGGATGACGCGATGGTGTGATGTAGTAGGTTTCCTCGAAACAGGGGCCGCGCATGGGGTCGGGCTTGTCGAACACGGCCAGCACGTCCAGATCGCCATTGTGCAGCAGGGCTTCGACCGCCACCTCCGGACCGTCGATGAAACGCTCGACCAGCAACCAGCGCCGCTCCTGTTCGGGCAGCTGCCCTTCCCGCGACAACAGCCGCTCTATGCGTGAACAGGCGTTGAGGCATTCATGCGCATCGTCGGCGCGGATCACGCCACGGCTGGCCGACAGGCTGACCGGTTTCACCACCACCGGGTAGTCCAGGCCCTGCAACTGCGGTGGCAGCGGCCGGTCGAGATCGATCCGCCTGTGCGCCGGCACCGCAACACCGGCATCGTGCAGGCGGGCCCGTGCAAGATCCTTGCGCCGTGACAACCGCGCCGCACCGGGCGGGTTGTGGGGAAGACCGAGAGAAGACGCCACCTTGCTGGCCAACTCCACCGCTGCGTCGTCGGTGGCGACCACGCCGGCGACGGGATTATCGCGGGTGGCACCAATCAGCCGCCCGACCGCTTCAGGGTCGTTGAGGTCGACATGCACACCGGAGGCCAGCGCACCGATCAGCGAATGACGGCCGGGCGAAGCCACCAGCGGCTCGACGCGCAGCGCACCGGCAGCCTCGAGATAGGCTGCGATGCGATAACTGTTCGGGGGTGTTACCAGCAGCACCCGCGGTCGCGGGTGCTGCGTGTAGGTTGACGGGGTAATAAGCGGCAGTGAGAAATGCGGGCCAGTCAGGCACAGCCTCCACCCGCGGCACCACAACCGCCACAGGTGCCGGACCCGCCGGTGGCGGCAAACACGTTGTTGAATACAAAGCTGGCACCGGTCGGACGTTCCACATAGTCGATCTCGACGCCGCGCAGGTAATTCAGCGCCACTACATCGACGTACAGGTTGAACCCTTCTTCTTCCAGCACGCAGTCATAGGGCGTACGGGTGTCAGTGAAGGTCATGCCGTAACTCATGCCACCGCAGCCACCGCCGGCCACAAACACGCGGATCGCTTCCAGGTCGTCCTCGATGCCGTTGAACAACTCCGCCATTTTCTGCTTCGCCGCCGCTGTCAGGCGCACGTCCGCCTCACCCAGGCTGGATACGAATTCGGCCGTCTGGCTCATGCTGCACTCTCCCTCGATTCCGCTATCGGCGGCCAGTCTAGCACGGCGATTTGAGCGCTTCACCCGCCGGACAGTGGTTGAACCGGGCCGGGCACAGGCGCTTAATTATAAATGCGAATGATTTGCATTTTGTTTACTTATCTATATAATAGCCCCACACCCGATTCGGAACCCTATCCAGAAACTGGAGGAATATTGTATGAAACTCAGTATGTTGACTCCTATTTCCGTAACGCTGGCCGCACTCGTCGGGGCCCAGGCCCAGGCGGCTGACATGCCCAGCCGGGAAGAAATGTGGCGCATCATTCAACGGCAGCAGCACGAAATCGAGACGCTCAAGCGCCAGCAGCAGAGCACGGAAGAGAAGGTCGAGGCGACCGGTGAAGTTCTGGACAGCCTCCAGACGGCCGCTCCGGCCAGCGGCACCGTGTACACCGAGCTGGGCGCCAAGCATGGCCCGTTCGAACACGGCAAGGCCGGCAAGACTGTCGTCGGCGGTTATGGCGAACTCCATTACAACAACCTGGATACGGACAGTGGCAACAAAAAGGAAATCGACTTTCACCGCGCCATTCTGTTCCTGGGTCACCAGTTCTCCGACGACATCCGCTTCTTCTCGGAAATCGAATACGAACACGCCGACACCAGCGCCAACGGTGCCGTCGAACTCGAACAGGCCTACCTGGAATTCGATCTGAACGACCGCCACAGCGCCCGCGCAGGCCTGTTCCTGGTACCGGTGGGCTTCCTTAACGAGACCCACGAACCACCCGGCTTCTATGGTGTGGAACGCAACCCGGTAGAAACGAACATCATCCCCACCACCTGGTGGGTGGGCGGCGCAGCCCTGAAGGGCGAGCTGGCTCCCGGCTGGGGCTATGACCTCGCAGTGCACGAAGGCCTGGATACCGGCGCCGCCAGCAACTACGCGGTACGCAGCGGGCGGCAGAAAACGAGCGAAGCGGACGCCAGCGATCTTGCCGCCACCGGCCGTATCAAGTGGACCGGAATCGCGGGCGTGGAAGTGGCCGCCAGCGTGCAGTACCAACAGGACGTCACCCAGGGACAGGATGCCGGCGCAGGAAACGCCTGGCTGTATGAAGCGCATACCGATATCAGACGCGGCCGCTTCGGCCTGCGCGCGCTATACGCCCTGTGGGATCTCGATGGCTCGGGCCCCGCATCGGTCGGCGCGGACGAGCAGAAGGGTTTCTATATCGAGCCTTCGTTCAAGGTGACGCCGAAACTGGGCCTGTTTGCCCGCTACAACCAGTGGGACAACCGCGCCGGCAACGGCTCCGACTCGGAGAAGAAGGAATACCAGATCGGCCTGAGTTACTGGCCGCATCCGGACGTCGTGCTCAAAGCCGACTATCAGACCCAGGACAACGAGAACAGTTCGACGGAAGAGGACGGTTTCAACCTCGGCGTCGGTTACCAGTTCTGATCTGTCATAGCGACCCGAGGTCAGGCACAATACGGGGCGCAGTTGCGTCCCGTATTCCTGAGCGAACATGAACCGACTCCTGCTTCTCGTTGCCCTGCTTGGTCTGCTGCCGGCCCACCTGGTCGCGCGCGGCACCTACCAGACGCCGGATGAATTCCTCACCGGGGTGTTCGATGGGCAGGTGCCCGGACCCCGTGTCCTGTGGCTGACCGGCGAGCGCAAGGCGGCAGCCAAAAAGATACTCGGACACAGTTACCCCAGCCTGCGCGTCCGTTACTGGATGCGTGATGCCCGCAGCGCATGGATACTGGAGGAAATCGGCAAGGACATGCCGATCACGTTTGGCGTAGTCATAGAAAACGGCAGACTGGCGCAGATAAAGGTGCTGGTATTCCGCGAGAGCCGCGGCGCGGAGATCCGTCACCCTTTTTTCACGGAACAGTTCGAAGGTGCGGCACTGGACCGGGAATTGGCACTGGACCGCCCCATCGACGGCATCTCGGGCGCCACCCTGTCGGTGCGCGCCATGAAGAAGATCGCTGCCCTGGCCCTCTACCTGGATACACAGGCACAGCTTCAACATGTCACGCCATCACCGTAGAAAACACCGCTTCAAGCTGCGCTCGTTCTACATATGGCACCGCTACATGGGCATCACGGCGGCGGCTTTCATGGTGCTGGTCGCCGTCACCGGGGTGTTCATGAACCACACCGAACGCCTGGGAGTCGACGACAGCTTTGTCGACGATGACTGGATACTGGACTGGTACGGCATACAGACACCCGACAACATGACCAGCTTCAGGGTGGGCGATCGCTTCGTCACCCGCATGGGCAAGCATCTATACCTGGATCTCAACGAGTTCGAAGGCCGTTACCGTGAACTGACCGGTGCCGCGAAGCTGACCGACATGCTGGTGGTTGCGGTCGACGACAGCATCCTGCTGCTGACACCCGAGGGTGAACTGGTCGAACGGTTGCAGGCCGAAGACGGTGTACCGGCCGCCATGCAGCGCATTGGTGTCGATGCCGCCGGCGACCTGGTGGTGGAAGGTGCTTACCAGCTGTACACACCGGACAGCGATTTCCTGCGCTGGCAGGCCTGGGACGGTGACCGGTCCCGCATCCGCTGGGCACAGGCAGAAGCGCTGCCCGCCACCCTGCAGCAGGCGCTGCAACGACACTACCGCGGCGAGGCGCTGCCGCTGGCGCGGGTACTGGCCGACCTGCACACCGGCCGCTTCTTCGGCCGCTTCGGTCCCTGGCTGATCGACCTGTCGGCGCTGCTGCTGCTGCTGCTGTCGCTGAGCGGCAGCTGGATGTGGTACAAGCGCCGCCGCTGACCGATACGGTACCAGGCCGGGTTTTCCACCGCCCTTCCTCCGCGACGCCCCCGTGGCACGGCGTGAGCGGCCGTGAGAAATAATGCTACCTGCCGGCCCGCACCAGGCCGCCCAGCCCCCCCTGTACCAGGTGACGGTTCAGCAGGGCCCGCACCGACCCCGCTTCCTCCAGCGTCCAGACTTCATCGAGCAACGACTGCGCCTGGCTCAGGTTGAAACTGCGTATCACCCACTTGACCCTCAGCAGGCTGGCCGCACTCATGCTGAGTGAATCCACCCCCATGCCCATCAGCAACAGGGCAGCGGCGGGGTCGCCGGCCATCTCGCCGCACACGCTGACCGGCTTGCCGTGCGCGTGCGCGCCGTCGATCACCTGTTTGATGGCGCGCAGCACGGCCGGGTGCAGGGCGTCGTAGAGGCCGGCCACACGCGCATTGTTCCTGTCCACGGCGAGCAGATACTGGGTCAGGTCGTTGCTGCCGATGGAAAAGAAATCCACGCGCCGGGAGACGGCATCCACCTGGTACACCGCCGACGGCACCTCGACCATGATACCGATCGACGGGCAGCTCACGTCCTCACCCTCTTCCACCAGTTCCCCGCAGGCGCGCTTGATGAGGCCGATGGCTTCATCGATCTCGCCCACGCTGCTGACCATGGGCAGCAGCAGGTGAAGATTGTTCAGGCCGGCGTCGGCACGCAGGATGGCGCGCAGCTGGGTAAGAAAGATCTCCGGGTGGTCGAGGGTGATGCGGATGCCGCGCCAGCCCAGGAACGGGTTGTCTTCCTCGACCGGAAAATAGGGCAGCATCTTGTCGCCGCCGATGTCCAGGGTGCGGATGGTGACCGGCGCCGGCGCGAAGGCTTCCAGTACCTGGCGGTAGATGCGGCGCTGCTCCTCTTCGCCGGGGAAGCGGTCGCGCATCAGGAAGGGCACCTCGGTGCGGTACAGGCCGACGCCTTCGGCGCCGCTGCGCAGCGAGGGCGTGATGTCGGTCAGCAGACCGGTGTTCGCATACAGCGGAACGCGGTGACCGTCCGGTGTCTCGGCCGGGAGATCGGTGAGTTCCCGCAGGCCCTGTGACAGTTCGGCCTCCTCGCGTTCGAGGCGCGCGAACTCTTCGCGGATGGCCCGCGACGGTTTGACGAACACGCGCCCCTCGTAGCCGTCCACCACCAGATCCTGGCCTTCGAGGCGACCGACCGGCAGGTCGTCCACGCCCATGACAGCGGGAATGCCCAGTGCACGGGCCAGAATGGCCACGTGCGACGCGGCCGATCCGCGCGCCGACACCACGCCGGCCAGGCATTCGGGGGGCACCTCGGCGAGCTGGCTGGCGCTGACATCCTCGCCGACCAGGATGGTGCGCGGGAAGTAATCGGCCACCACGGGGCGCGTGCTCTGCAGACGTTCCAGAATGCGCCGCCCCAGGTCGCGCACGTCGCTGGCGCGCTCACGCAGGTATGGATCCTCCATGTCCTCGAAAGCTTGTACGTGCCCGGCGATGGTATCGCGCAGGGCGCCGGGCGCCCAGTTGCCGCCACGGATGCCGTCGATGGTGCGGTCGACCAGGTTCTCGCTGCGCAGCATCAGAATCAGGGCATCGAACAGGGCGATGTCCTCGGCGGGCAGGGAATCGACCATGCGCGCCGACATCTGGCGCATATCGCGCTCGACACTCGCCACCGCAGCACGGAATTCGGCAATCTCGGCCTCCACGTCCTGCACCGGCCGGTCCGGGATGGCGTCGAGGTTGGCCAGCGGGTACACGACCCGCGCCGTACCGACCGCCGCGCCCGGTGTGCCGGACAGCCCTTTCAGCGCGTACTGCGCCTCGGTGGATTCCTGCAGCAGGCGGGTGATTTCGCCGCTGGCCTCGGCGTGGGTGATGGCACCCGCCAGTTGCGCGGCCAGCGTCACCAGGAAGGTTTCCTCGGTCTCCGCGAACCGTCTGCGTTCCTGCTGCCGCACCACCAGCACACCCAGTACCTTGCGGTGCTGGATAATGGGCACGCCGAGAAAACCGTGATAGGTCTCTTCACCGATCTCGTCGGTGTAGACATAGGCCGGGTGGGCCGCCGCCTCGTCGAGGTTCAGAAGCTCCTCGCGGCGCGCCACCTCGCCCACCAGCCCGCGATTGAAATCCAGCCGCACCTGGCCCACGGACGACGGATTGTAACCGTCGGTGGCCATCAGCACGTATTGCCGGTGCTCGTTGTCGGTCAGGTAGACCGAGCAGACGTCGACCAGCATCGCCTGCTTGACGCGCCTGACGATGATAGCCAACGCGCGCGGCAGGTCAGGGGCACTGTTGACCTCCTGTATGGTTCGACGCAGGGTATCGAGCACAATCTGGATCCAGTTTGCAGGGTGGCGGGCTGCCGCACAGCCCGCGCAGGACTATCCGCCGACCGGACGCGGCGCCTGTCCGTCGGGAAACACCAGCGGCGCCAGTTCATTCAGCGCCTGCCTGTACACATGCCTTTTAAACGACACCACTTCGCGCAGCGGGTGCCAGTAGTCGACCCAGCGCCAGTTGTCGAATTCCGGCTTCTCGCTCAGGTCCAGCCGCACGAACCGCTCCTCGCCGATCAGCCGCAGCATGAACCACACCTGTTTCTGGCCGATGCAGAGCGGCTGCTGGCTGCGGCGGATGAAACGCTCCGGCAGACGGTAGCGCAACCAGCCGCGGGTCGACCCCAGCACCTCGACGTGCCCGGGTTCGAGACCTATTTCCTCACCCAGCTCCCGGTACATGGCCTCCTGCGGCGTTTCACGCTCGCGGATACCGCCCTGGGGAAACTGCCAAGCGTCCTGGCGGATACGGCGCGCCCACAGCAGGCGGCCCTCCCGGTTAGTCAGGATGATCCCGACATTGGCGCGATAACCGTCTGAATCAATCACTTACGAGCATACCAAGCAAGAATTACCTGTTGTCCATTGTCACACAGGGCCGGGGCGCGGGCAAATCAGCGATTACTGATTTACCTTTCCCGGCGCCGCGACTATGCTGACCCGGACGTGAACCGATTTCCGGAGGAAATGCATGGCCTTAGCGCTGTTCGATCTGGACAACACCCTGCTCGCCGGTGACAGCGATTATCTGTGGGGCCAGTTCCTGGTGGAGAAGGGCATTGTCGACGGCGAGTATTACGAGAAGGAAAATCAGCGCTTTTACGATCAATATCTTGAAGGTTCGCTGAATATAATGGAATTTCTCGCATTTCAGCTGCAACCGCTGGCAGCCCATCCGCGCACCCGGCTGGAAGCCTGGCGGTCAGAATTCCTGGACGAGAAGATCGAACCCATCATGCTGCCCTCGGCAAGGGCGCTGCTCGACCGCCACCGCGCACAGGGCGACACCCTGGTGATCATCACCGCCACCAACCGCTTCATCACCGAGCCGATCGCGCAGCGCTACGGCGTCGAGCACTTGCTGGCCACCGAACCGGAGATGGTCGACGGTGAATACACCGGCGGCGTCAGCGGCACGCCCTGTTTCCAGCACGGCAAGGTGGAACGTCTCAAGGCGTGGCTGGACGCGCGCGGGGAGACGCTCGACAGCAGCAGCTTCTACAGCGACTCGCACAATGATCTGCCGCTGCTGGAACTGGTCGACCGGCCGGTGGCCGTCGACCCGGACGAGGTGCTGGCACAGGAGGCGCGCAAACGCGGCTGGGCTCTCATGAGTCTCAGG
>Ga0256830_1002371_pt1 | contig 12477 bp, 11 predicted proteins | sample 128326metaG_FD_190537 | JGI IMG/M metagenome (GOLD analysis project Ga0256830, IMG submission 190537) | Hydrothermal vent microbial communities from Lau Basin, Pacific Ocean - 128-326 | ecosystem: Environmental > Aquatic > Marine > Hydrothermal vents | place: Pacific Ocean: Lau Basin | collected...
CTGGACAATAATATCTATGCGATTGCGCCGGAAGCCAATGGCCGTATCTGGGTGGGTAGCCGCTCCGGTGTGGTAATTCTGGCACCTAATCGTGGTTAGTGGGATTTTTGTTTAAATTATGGATGATGCGCCACGGTGTTCGTGGCGTGATAGGGGGAGGATGTTGTGAATATAGATTCTAGGGGTGCAGCGATCGCGGTATTGGTAGTCGGGGGACTGGTGGTTGCTGCCTACAATTTTGGTACCCGGCAGGCCGACAAGCAGCCCGCGCCCGCGGCTGAGTCCAGGCAGGTTTCTTCGGGAGTTCCTACCGGTGCCATGCCCCCGGGGCATCCTGGCCCGACAGGCAGGGACTTGCTGTCCAATGGACAGGGGCAGGGTTCGGCGCGTTTTGCACATTTTCGTGTGGGTAACCGCAACGTCAAGGGCATGATGGCCACTGGTGACGAGGTCTGGGTGGGCACCTCGGGCGGGGTTATTCGTTACGATTTGAAGACCGATGACTACAAGCTCTACGACGTGAAAAGCGGCAGCCTGATCTCCAATGGCGTGTTTCACGTCAGCAAGATCCGCGGCAAGATCATGGTCGGCACCTACGGCGGCGGGCTCTCCGTATATTCGCCGGAGCAGGATAGCTGGAAGAACTACAACATCCCCGATGGCCTGGCCGATCAGTTCGTGTACGACATCGCCGAGGACACCAACGGCGACTATTGGATCGCCACTTGGTCCGGCGTGAACCGGGTGCCTAAGGGGAATCTCGATGAGTCCGACGGTTGGGAAACCTTCACCGTGGAAAACACCAATGGAGGTCTTCCCAACGACTGGGTCTACGGTGTCGAGATCGGCAAGAATGGTGAAGTCTGGTTTGCTACCGAAGGTGGGCTGGCCCGTTTCAAGGACCGCAAGTGGACCAACTGGAAACATGAAGACGGCCTTGGTGCACCTTATGAGAAGGTGAAGGACGATATCGCCTTCACCAATGACCCGGCCAAGGCTTCCAAGCATCACGCGGCACAGAAGAAGGAGCAGGGCCTGAGCGATGTGAAGGTGGGATACAATCCCAACTACATCGTTTCCCTGGTCGTGGACGAGCAGGGAGACGTGTGGGCTGGCACCTGGGGTGGTGGCCTGTCACATTTCGATGGCGAGAACTGGGAGACCTTCACGGTGAAGGAAGGCCTTCCGGGCAATCATGTGTTCATGCTGCGCAAGGAGCGCGGCGGCAGCCTGTGGATAGGCACCAACAAGGGCCTGGCGCGGCCCAGCCCGGATGGCAAGGGTTTCAAGGTTATGACCAAGGCCGACGGCCTGTTCGCCGACAATGTGTTTTCCATGGCCCAGGCCTCGGATGGCAGCCTGTGGGTGGGCAGCTTTGGTGGCGTGGCGAGAATCCTGGATTACGAATAAGTCGAAGCCCTTCCGTATTTTTTCTGAACTCAAGACCCTGTCGAGGTTTACCCCGGCGGGGTCTTTGCGGTTTCATGGACCGACGAAGTGGAGGCGTTGAATATGAAAGGCCTGGGCCTGAGCGGATTGTTGGTATTGTTGATGCCGGTGTTGATGTCCTGTTCGCCGGCCAAGGAGTCGGTGTGGATCGCCGGTTGGAAGGAGTCCAGCTCAATGCAGGTTCCTCGGGCCGGCGCCGCGGTGGTAGTGCACAATAATTTCATTTATATGATTGCCGGCGTGGATGGGAAGAGCTTCCTGCGGAGCACCGAGTACGCCCCCATTCTTGCCGATGGCAGCGTCGGTGAATGGAAAAGCGGGCCTGCGCTTATCGAAGAGCGGGGTTTTACCGAGGCAGTGGAGCACAATGGTTACCTCTACGTAGTTGGTGGAGGTAACGGGCCCAATGGCCACAATCTGCTACGAACCGTCGAGCGCTCCAAGATCAATGCCGATGGCAGCCTGGGGCCGTGGCGACGGGAAGACAATCAGACGGTACTGCCCCGGCGTTGTACCAAACTGAGCGTGATCGGTGACTATCTGTATTCCTATGGCGGTTTCGGTGGCGCGCTGCTGGACAGCGTCGAATATACGAAACTGAATGATGATGGCAGCATCGGGGAATGGAAGGTCGCGTCAGAGCCGATGACACTGCCTCGCTATGTCAACAGTGCTAAAACGGTAAATGGGCAGGCGCTGGTCATTGGTGGACACGATCAGGACAAGGGGGTAGGCATTCCCGATGTGGAGTGGGCGCGGCCGGACAGCGGTGGCGATATCCGGTCCTGGAAAAAAACCAGCCCCATGATTACCGGCCGATATGGCCTGGCGTCCGCCAGCTTGGGTGATACGGTCTTTGCAATCGGCGGCTTGACGGGGTTGGAATATCTGAGCAGCGTCGAGCGAGCGACCGTAATGGCAGCCGGTGGTGTGTCGGCCTGGCGGGAGACCACTCCCCTCAGCGTGCCGCGGGCCACCTTCAGCGCCGTCGTCAACAATGGCTATCTCTATGTGCTTGGGGGTACCAATCGCGATGGTTACCTGCGTAGTGTGGAGTTTGCTCGAATCAACGACCAGGGAGACCTCGGGTTCTGGGGTAGTGTTCAGGACAGGGAGGCATACCAGGCGCGCCTGAAGGCCATTGTGGATTCCAGCCCCCCGTTGCCTAACCGGGGAGTGGTAAAGCAGATACTGCACACGGAGATGTACAGCTACGTCGAGGTCTTGAGCCAGGGGCGCCGGCTGTGGCTGGCGGGGCCGCGGGTCGATTTCCCGCTGAATACCCGGATTCGGTTCAGCAAGGGGGTGAAGATGAGCAATTTCTTTAGCAAGGAATTGCAGCGGCCGTTTTCCGAGGTGAATTTCGTCAGCCGGATAGAGAAGGAAGACTGATACGGGCTTGTTGCCGTGGGGTGCCGGTGGGCGTTTCCCTGGCGGCGGGCCAAGCCGACCTGCGGGCCCATAACGGTGACACTGTTCGGTATCGGCGTCACTGGCCCTGGGCGGTTGGCGCGTCTTCGCGGTGCTGAGTGCCGGCCAGTCAGGCGGGGCCGTCCCCCCAAATTTCTTGGGGCAAACAAATCCCCCGCAAAATATGAAGGCTACCCCGTAGGATACGGGGTAGCCTGTTGAAGTTACCGGGTCTTGGTGTAAAGCCCTGTCATTTGGTGTGGCAGGTAAGGCAGAGCGCGCTTGGCCCGTTTTGCACGATGCCGGTGGTGCCGGCATGCGTGCCGGCGACGCCGTTGTTCACGCGCAGGAAGCTGGGGCTGAAGCGGGTACCGGGGCCGCCGGAGGGGACACCGTGCGGATCGTGGCAGGACGCGCATTCCACCTCGTAACCATCACCACTGTCATACAGCCGGACCTCGTTGACGTCGGCGTGGCTGTTGCCGTTGAGGTCAAAGAATGCGATGCCGCCGACGCCGCCACGAGACTGCTTCACGTTTGGATCGTTGAAATCCCCCTGGCCCGGTTCCGGGTACAGGATGCCTATCGGGTGATCGTTGCGCAGGTCCGTGCCGAGCATGAAGACCTTGTAGCTTTCAACGCCAATGGCGGATGCGTGGCATAGCGCACAGGTGTTGTCGGTATTGCCTATGGCCAGCTCTGGCCCGAGGGTGGCATGCGTAATGGGCGGCGGCCCGGGGAAACCCGCTTCACCCCATTTGTTCAGGAACGCGTCGTTGGAGTTGCCGGTGACGTTGTTCGACATGCCACTGCCCATGGGGTCCAGCCCGGAACCCGGCATGTTCAGTACCGAGTCGATGGAGATGGTGCCGTCGTGGCATGACAGGCAGGTCAGGGAACTGGGGCCTGGCAGGCCGATGGGGCGGTTCAGTGTGCGGGGTTTGTCGTAGATGGTGTAGTTGCCGGGGTTGACCGTACGGTTCCACAGCGGCGCGTCTACCTGGGTGTTGCCTCCGTGCGGCGTGTGACAGTAGACGCAGATGGCCCCGTAGTTGTTGCGGAACAGGTCCATCACCGGGGCATTGGGGTTGTAACTGATGGTCAGGTTGTGCCGGGTATTGGCGATACTGCCGATGGTGCTGGCGCTGGAATTTGGATCCCAGCCATCGGCGATGCTGTAACTGCTGATGACCAGGAGAACGGCGCTGGCTGATATCCCTATTCTGGTTTTCGGTTCCACTGGTAACACTCCCTGTAATTTATTATGTCAACGGGCCGAGGTGCTCCTGCACGTGGCCACGGGTTTTTGACACAGCCGGTAACGCGGTCGAGGCGTATGGCTTTATAAGCGTGGTTTATATCACGCTGGCGCGGCCTATTGCAATCCGAGGGGTTCTCCCTATTGCTTATTTTTGGTTAGGTGCTCACCGCCGAGGTAGCCCTGGTCCGGCCTGAGCCGGCTCGGTCTGAATATATCGACCTTGCGGTAGAACTGGTCGACCATGTACACCCGGTCGTCCTCGTCCACCGCAATGCCGGCGGGCAACAGGTAGACGCCCGGGCCGCCACCGTTGCCCCTTCGGCCGACGAACATCAGCAGCCTGGCCTTGTTGTCAAATATCTGGAAGTTCCCGAAGGCCGCGTCGACCACGTAGATGTTGCCATCGCTGTCGGTGGCTATGCCCTTGGGACGGGAAAAGTTGCCGCTCTTTCGCCCGACGTTGCCGAACGCGAATTTCAGGCTGCCGTCCGGGTTGAAGGCCTGAACCCGGAAGTTGCCGGTGTCGGTGACGTAGATGGTGCCTTCGGAGTCGGTAGTCACCTGCAGGGCCAGGTTGAATTCCCCTTCCTGGGTGCCGCGGGTACCAACCGTTTGTTTCAGTTTGCCGGTCTTGGCATCGAAGATGTACAGGTGGTGCTCCTGGGTATCGATGCCTCCGGTGTCGATGACATAAGCCGTGTTGCCGTCCGGGCTGACGGCCACGCCGGATGGCCGCTTGAGGATGGTGCGGTCACCGAACGCGCGCAGAAACTCGCCGTCACGATCGAATACCACGATGCGCTTGCCGGAGTTGTCCGCGACGAACACCTCGTCCTGGGACGACACCGCGATGCCGATGGGTTTGCGCAGCGCCCCGGGGCCTTCGGTGCCGAATATCTTGAAATCTTTGCCGGGCACGTCGAACATCAGGATTGCACGTTTGACCGTGTCGGTAACATAGACCCGTCCCTTGTGTGCCGCCACACCGTAGGGCTTGCCCAGTGCCGTGGCGGTACCCATGGTGCCGGTGGCGAACTGCCTCAGCTTGTCGGCTGCCGAAATCTCCTTTACGTCGAAGCTGCTGCGCAGCGTGCGCTCGAAGGTGAGGCGTGGTTCCTCGGGCGGCGGAGGGAAAACCAGTTCCCGCTTCGGGCCCTTGATTTCTTCGCTGGCGCAGCCCGCGAGAGCCAGGGCTACGCCGCCCATCAGTAGGAAACGATACAGTGTGTTTTTTATTTCGTGTGACAGGTGAAACATAGGACCTCTGCGTTGGCTCTGAGTAGCAGTTCTCTCGATGGGTCATGCACGTTGTGGCATGTCATGCATTCCACGTTTCCGTTGTACAGCTTCACTCCATTGCTGAATCCGTCCGGCGTGTCCGGGGCGCGGAAGTCCACGTCCCTGAAGTTCAGTCCCGCATATTGCATGGATATCGGGTGGTCGTTGCGCAGGTCGGTGCCCAGCATCTTGACGGTGATGTCATGAGCGACCTGGCCGTTGTGGCACTTGCCGCAGCTCTCGATATTGTCTTCGGGGTTGATGCGCATGTGCATTGCGTTGTCCGTCGACGGGTCGAAGGTGGCCGGGCGGAATACGACCATGTCGACGGCCATGGTCCCGTCGTGGCAGGACAGGCACAGCATGCTGATGGGGTTGGGGCCACTGCTCTTGTTGTCGAGGCTGGGGCTGTCGTAGATTTGATAATTGCTCAGTGCCGGAACGTAGCGGTTCCAGCCGTCGATGCCGCCAAAGTCCTGCGGGTTGGCGCCAGCCTCTTCCGGCGGGATATGGCAGTAGACGCAGGAGTAGCCGTAGTCCGAGAAGGCAACACCGGCCATTGCCACCACGCCTGCGCGGTCGTTGAGGCCCGTGAAGTCGTGCTTGGAACCCAGGATGGGGTCGTCCGCGCCCAGCACCGGGTCGCCGACGATGGCCGCCTGGGCGAATACCACGGTTGCCCAGGCAAACCCGGCCAGCAACAGGGACAGGAAGACGAACCTTCCACCAACGCCCGGTTTGTTGTTGCGTGCTGACATAATCGATGTTCCAAACAGTAAACGAGCGTTCGGCAGCGTGAAACCGCACCGTCCGTTCGTCGATAATCCAACTGTGCCTCCTGGCGTGTCCGCTATGCGACAATGGCAACTGGCCCGGTTATTCTTGCTGTTGTAGGGGGAGTCTGCTGCGCGTGCGCGGGCTTTAGAGTAGCGTAAAACTTGTTTTTGCGCCACAATCCGCGCACTTTTGGTCTGCTTTCCACCCCAGTGTTTTCAAGGCCTCGGGGGACGCCCGGTTGATTTTGGGGGGTATCGGATGGGTCTTGGCGGGCTGGCCAGGGTAATGTTGGGTTCTTGTCAGTAGTAGTGCCCAGTGATCCACGAATGTAAGGGAATAGGTATTCGGATTGTGATGAACAGAAAATACGCCTGGGTCATGGCTTGTGTATTGGGTGTGAGCCTGGGGGTGCTGAATGGTGTGTACGCCGCGCCGGCCATACAGACCAAGGAAAAGAGTGTCCCGAAGCTTTACTTGAAATATTGTTCGATATGTCATGGTGACCAGGGGGATGCGCAGACTCGCGCCCGTTCCGGCATGAGCCCGAAGCCCCGTGACTTCACCACCGCGCAGGCGGCCATGGAGCTGACCCGCGAACGCATGATAAAGGCGGTGACGGATGGCCGGCCGGGTACCGCCATGGTGGCGCACAAGCGTGTGCTGACCGACGAGCAGATCGCCGGTATCGTGGACTACATTCGTGCCAATTTCATGCAGTTGCCGGAGGCCGGGGAGTCCGGTGCCCCGGAGCCGGTGAGCCCCGGCGAAAGAATCTATATCGATCACTGCCGTGTGTGTCATGGCGACGAGGGAAACACGTCCTATTGGGCCCAGAACGGCCTGAATCCACCGCCGCGTGATTTCACCTCTCCCGAGGCGTTGGGCACGTTCACCCGCGAACGCATGATCCGCTCCGTGACCGAGGGGCGTCCCGGCACCGGTATGATGCCGTTCAACACGCGCCTGTCGGAGGCGGAGATTGCGTCGGTGGTGGCTTATATCCGCTACAAGTTCATGGGCGTGAATCCCGATACCGATACCGGCGCCGCGCCCCTGGCGCAGGTGAATCCCGATGTCGTCGAGGCGTCGGCCGAGGCCCCGGCCGGGAAAGCAGCGCCTTCCGAGGCCCCGGCGGCCAAGGTGCCCGATGCGCCGCAGGCTCCTGCTTCTTCACCGCCGCTGGGGCTGGCGATGCCGGGCGATCAGGCCGCGTCGCCCGCCTCGCCGCTGCCGCAGGCCGGGGGCGCCGATCACATGAAGGTGGACATGAGCCTGCCGTTTCCCGACGGGCTGGCCGGGGACTTCGTCGCGGGTCGCGAGTTCTACATGAAGAACTGTTTCGTCTGTCACGGCGTGAAGGGTGATGGCAATGGCCCGCGGGCCTATTTCAACACGCCGCGGCCGCGCAACTTCACCAGTGAGGCCTCGCGTTACATCCTGAATCGTCCGCGTCTGTTCGACGGTATCACCAAGGGGCGCCTGGGCACGGTGATGCCGGCCTGGGGCAAGGTGTTGTCGCCGCAGCAAATAGCCGATGTGGCGGAATTCGTGTTCCAGGCATTTGTTCGGCCGGAGCCCCCCGGGCCTGCCGATGCGGCGACCCCCGGCACGGGCGCGAGTGACAAAAAAAAAGCCGGCTGACGGCGGCTGACGGGGTATCGCTCGCCGAAGGGCAGGATTCCGCCCATGAACGGGGGCGAGCGATCTACAATTTTCGTTGTTATTTTTGTCACGGATATTCCGGCGACGCGAAAACCCTGGCGGCCAGCTTTCTGGACCCCCGCCCGCGCAGTTTCATCGACACCGATCCGGCCGACATCAGCCGGGAATCCATGATTGAAACGGTCACCAATGGTCGTGCCGGCACCGCGATGCAGGCCTTCAGGAATACCATCGGCGCGCAGGAGATCGCGTGGGTAGTGGATTTCGTGCGGGCCGAATTCATGCGCGACAAGGCCGCCAATACGCGCTACCACACCGTCGAAAACGGCTGGCCCGAGCACGAGCAGTACGCCGATGCGTTCCCGTTCGCACTGGGTGAAATCCTGCTGGATACCCCCGACGCCCAGCTCAGTCCGGCACAACTGCGCGGCAAGCGGATTTTCATGCAGGGGTGCGTGACCTGCCACGACCGGGCCAAGGTCGCGGACGAGGGCGCGATCTGGGATGCTCGCCCGGTGTCTTTTCCGCGCAACCGTTATTCGCATCGTGCGAGTGAACGCTCACCCGGGGTGGACCTGGTCAGCGGAGCCTCGCCCTATGCCCGCCATGAAAAGGCCCCGGTGCTGGAGGGACTCACCGAGCAGGAACGGCTTGGCGAACGGCTCTTTCAGCAGAATTGTGCGTTCTGTCACGCGCCGGATGGCACCGGCAAGAACTGGATCGGCAGTTTTCTCGAACCCCATCCGCGCAACCTGACGGATGCGGAATTCATGGCGGACATGTCCCGTGCGCGGCTGGCCAGGGTAATCCGCGAAGGCCTGCCGGGCACTACGATGCCGGCCTGGGGGAGCGTGCTGGACGCGACGCAGATCGCCGCGGTGGTCGCCTATGTCAGCCGGGCGTTCTACCCGTTACCGGAGGACACGGGGCCGGGCGCGACAACGGACTAGATTTGCACGTAGGCCCAGCCCTGGCGCTGGCGCTGGATGACCTCGCCGACGGCGGTAGGCACGGTCTTCGCTGCCGGCAGCAGTTTCACCGTGATGTTCTGTTCGCGTTGCACGCGGTTGATGGCCCGTTGGCAGGCCCTGAAGGCCACGTTGTCGTAACGCGCCTGCAAGGCCTGGATGCGTTCGGCATAGGGGCTGGTGCGGGTGCGCAGCAGATCCAGCCCGCGGCCGTTGGCGAGGATCTCCACTTCGACGCGGTTGCCGTGGGGTAGGCGCCCCTCCAGCAGCCCTTCCGCCTCGTCGAGCACGGTCTTCAGCCGATAGGGGTCGGCGGTGGTGACATGCAGCAGCACCCGCCAGGTACCGTCGTCAGCGGCCTCGGACGGGCTCAATTGGGCGTTGCGGGCGATATCCAGCAGTTCGTGGTTCGGTGACTGATAGCCGTGCAGCCCCCAGCCCAGCAGGGTGCCCACCACCAGCATGATACTCGCGGCAATGCCGGCGCCCAGCCAGTGATTACGGGGCTTGGGCTGCTCGGGGGCGGGTGTGGACTGGTAGGCATGGCGCAACAATTCGCGCACCTTCTGCAATTCGCAGACGCGGGCATTCAGTGTCTCGTCGCGACACAGGGCTTCCAGCAGTTGGGCCTTCTCGGCCTCGCCCAGTTCTCCGTCCACATAGGCATTCAGAAACTCGTCTGAAAATGTCTCGCGCGGGTTCACGATATTCTCCTGATTCGGTTGGCCTCGCCGGACTCCCGGCCGTGGCCCTCACTACGATGCTCTTTGCTGTGATCCAGCAGTTTCTCGGCCAGCGCCTTGCGTGCCCGGCACAGGCGGCTCATCACGGTACCCATCGGTATCTGCAGGATATCGGAGACCTCCGTGTACCGAAGCCCCTCGAGGTCCACCAGCGTAACGATCTGGCGCTGCGCCGTGGGCAGCTCAGCTATCGCCCCCTGGATGGAAAGCTTGAGCCGCTGCTGTTCCAGCCGGTGTTCGGGGGTGGCCTCGTCCAGCTGCACGAAATCGTCGATGTTCTCCATCGGGCGCGTGCGGCGGAAGTGGTCACGCCAGCAATTGGCCAGTATGCCGAACAGCCACCGGTCCACGGTACTCGGATCCCTGACCTGGGCGAGATTCTTCAGCCCCTTCGCCAGCGCCTCCTGGGTCAGTTCGTCCGCCAGGGCCGGATCGTGGGTCCACGAATAGGCCAGGCGATAAAGGCGTGAGCGACAATCACCCACGGCTTTCTTCAGCTTCCGGTTTCTGGACAGGCAGTCCAGCGGGTTGAATGTCGTTGCCATATTTTTCACTCCCTTGCGTCCACGAATATGACGTTTGATGTCACCGGGTTATTCCAACCCTCCGCTATTTTATTGCGCCGTGCAAGGCCTGCGGACCCGCGGCGTGGAATAAAACCCGGGGCTCATGCGTCAGACATGTCAAGGGTGCCCACCGGGTACCCGGGAGCAGCGCCGGAAAAGGTGGCGCAAACAATAAGAACGACGGGTTGCGTTTATTCAGTAATCGAGTGAGGAGGAGCAAGAGATGTTTAGACATATCGCCAAATGGCCGGTGCTGCTTGCGGCATTGCTGCTGACGGGAGGCATTCAGTCAGCGTTCGCGGAGGAAAAACCCTTCGCCGAGAAAAAGATCGTGTTGCAGATTTCCGATCCCAACCCGTTCAAGCAGACCCTGGTGCTGAACGTGGCCAACAACCTGCTCAGGGAGTATGGCACCGAGGGCGTCGAAATCGAGATCGTTGCCTTCGGCCCCGGCCTGCGCCTGTTGTTTGCCGACAACGCCAACAAGAGCCGTATCCAGGGCCTGAACGCCAGCGGCGTCGAATTCCGCGGCTGCAGCAATACCAAGAGAAACATGGCCAAGAAACTGGGTTACACGCCGGAGATAAATCCCATCGCCAAGGTGGAGGGTCCCGGCGTGGTGCGCATCGTCGAACTGGTGACCGAGAAGGGGTACACGCTGGTCAAGCCATAGGCGCCGGGTTCGAGGCCAAGCAACAAGCAATAAGAACAGGCAAACAATAAATTTCTAGGGAGGAGTATCAATGAAACAGGCACTGAAAAAGGCTGCCGTGGCCGCGGCGTGCGCCGGCGGACTGGTGGTGACCATGCAGGCAGAGGCCGCCAACTGGTTGATGTTGCAGGGCGCCGAGCCCCCGTCGACCGCGGGACGCGCCAAGGTGTGGGGGTTCATCCAGCCGGAATACCAGCAGACCAGCGGCACCGAAATCGCCGCCGGCCCATGGAAGGGGCAGCGGCCCATCTTCAACTCAATGCGACCGGACCTGAAGGCGCGCAAGGGATTCAACACCATCCGCGCCCGTGTCGGCGTGCGGGGCGTCGGCATGCCCATCGACCCCAAGGTCAACTACTTTTTCCTGGCCGAGTTCGGCAACAACGGCATCACCCGCCAGGGGGGTGGCAGCGTCAAGCTCACCGACGCCAGTGTCACGCTGAACCACATCCCCGGCGCCCGCGTGCGTGTGGGTACCTTCAAGACACCGGGCTCGGAAGAGGGGCTGCAGGCCATCCACGTGTTTGATTACATCAACTTCACCGGCGCCGTGAACGGCCTGCTGCTGGAGCGCTTCTTCAACGGCGACGGTTCCGGCACCTACGTGAAGCCGGCGGCGGGGCCGGGCACGGCCGCCGACTCCGGCGACCCCAACCTGCCCAACGGCCCGGTCAGCGCGTTCCGTGACACCGGTATCCAGGTGTTCGAGACCTTCAAGAACAGCGGCTGGGAGCACAGCTACGCGGTGATGGTCGGTAACGGCAACGGCATTGCCCGCGGTGAGAACGACGGCACCCGGGAGCTGTATCTCTACTGGGCATCCGAACAGGTGTACGGCGGCCGCGGCCCGCGTCGCCAGGGCTGGAAGATGTTTGCGTGGAAACAAAGCGGCAAGCGTATCCTGACCACCGAGGGTGAAGGCCAGTACGACCGCGAGCGTGCCGGCCTGGGTACCACCTATCGCAAGGGCAAGCACCGTGCCGCATTCGAATACATCACCGCCAAGGGCATGATATTCAATGGCACCGATGGTGGCGCCGTTGCGGGCAGCCTGTCCAACCTGCCGGCCGGTGCTGCGGGCAAGTTCAACGGCAATGATGATGTCGGGGGCGATGGCCAGGTCGTTGCGTCGTTCAACGTGGAGACCAAGGGCGAGGCCGACGGATACTACCTGCACTACGGTTTCGCGCCGAACCAGCGCTGGGAGTTCGACCTGCGTTACGACGTGTACAACCGCATGACCGACGTCGCCGCCAAGGAACGCCGGTTCAAGACCTGGACCCTGGGCATGCAGTATTTCTTCAACAGGAAGAGCCGGGTCATCGTCAACTACGAGATCCGGGACGCCGAGGCGCCGAACCTGCCGGCCGCCAACAATGCCAACAAGATCCTGGGTGGCATGGACAACCGGCTGGCCGCGCAGTTGCTGATCATCTTCTGAAACTTCGCTACACACGACACCGCCACAATAACGACAACCGAGGCCAACGGATGGCCGCCCCCCTCAGCCCCGGCCCCGCCGGGGTTTTTTTTGTCCGGACGCCGGCCGCTGGTTTATCGGCACCTGATGCCGGCAAACCTTTCGCTTTGTGTCCCCAGCCCTTACCATTGGCGGCTCGAACAATAACGGGAGTGGTACCAACATGATAAA
>Ga0256830_1002372_pt1 | contig 12476 bp, 8 predicted proteins | sample 128326metaG_FD_190537 | JGI IMG/M metagenome (GOLD analysis project Ga0256830, IMG submission 190537) | Hydrothermal vent microbial communities from Lau Basin, Pacific Ocean - 128-326 | ecosystem: Environmental > Aquatic > Marine > Hydrothermal vents | place: Pacific Ocean: Lau Basin | collected...
CCGGGAGCCGTTGCGATCGCTCCGGCGCGCGCATTGGCTGGGAAACACCGGAGACGAACTGCCCCCCCGAATAAAACGACATTTTCACGGACGCATCTTTCGGATTCAATTTGAACCGGTTTCAGTTTGGGAACCACTAAATCAAACCCGGCACTCGACCGACATTTTAAAGAAAGCCCGGGTGGTTGCTGTGGCCGGCATCGCCCAGCCGCAACGCTTTTTCACGATGCTGGAGCGTTTAGAGGCGAATATCCTGAAAAAATCCGCGTTCCGGGATCATTACAAATACAGAAAAACGGATTGGCAGACTTTGCAACAACAAATTCGTGATTTCAGGGCTGATGCGATTGTGACCACAGCGAAAGATTGGATGCGGCTCGAATCACTCATACAACCGGATGAAGGAACCGTTTGGGTGTTGGATATCGGTGTGCAGGTAGAGGCTGAAGTTCTAAAAACATTTGTAGAAGAGGTGCGGAAGCGGCTGGCGTAGTGTCTTCGGCGCAAGCGGAAGCCGCCGGAACCGGTAGGCCCACTGCGATGATTTCGGATGAATGGCCTGCCAGCCGGCAAGAGAACAGCAGAGGCATCCCACGGGCGGATGAAAGCCCATTTTAAATTCTTGATCTTTTTATAAAAATGGCCAATTAAAAATTTCTTGCGATACAGAGGGGTTTTTTGTATTTTAAACGCTGAAATGCAAAGAGTTATCGAAAGAAACGGTGGCGCTGTTTTAAATTTGAATGGCCCTCTTTAACATCAGGAACGTCAAACCGTGGAGTTGAGCGCGTGAGCAGGCCGAAGTACTCGATTCTTGTCGTGGATGACGACAAGAATATTTGCAAGATGATTGAAATCAATCTGCGGAAAACCAAAGAATACGAAGTCCGCACCGCCCTCAATGGTGAATCCTGCCTGAAAGCCATTCGCGAAGAAATTCCTGACCTGGTTCTGTTGGATATCCAGATGCCGGGTATCGATGGCATTGAGACCCTGAAACGCATTCGGGATGAAGACCCGCGTATTCCGGTCATTATGATGTCTGCTCATGGGACCATTGAGAAAGCGGTGCAGTCCATGAAACTGGGCGCGTATGACTTTATCACCAAGCCGTTTCCGGCGGATCGATTGCTGGTGACGGTAAAAAATGCCCTGATGACCAGCTCGCTGAAGCGGGAAGTGGATGAACTGCGCACGGAACTGAAGAAAAAATATCATTTCGATAATATCATCGGCCAGAGCGGCAAAATGCAGGAAGTGTTCCGTGCCATGGAAAAGATCATCGACAGCAATGTCACGGTATTGATTCAGGGCGAAAGCGGCACGGGCAAGGAGCTGATCGCTCGCGCGATTCACTATCAGAGTAAGCGGGCCAACAAGCCGTTCGTGGCCGTCAATTGTTCCGCGCTGCCGGAATCGCTGTTAGAAAGCGAGTTGTTCGGGCATGAGCGCGGCGCGTTCACCGGTGCCACGGGAAAGCGCATCGGCAAGTTTGAAGTGGCCAACGGCGGCACCATTTTTCTGGATGAAATCGGCCTGATGACCCAGGTGACTCAGGCGAAGTTGTTGCGCGTTCTGCAGGAACGTGAATTTGAACGCGTGGGCGGCAACGAACTGGTCAAAGTGGATGTGCGGGTCATTTCCGCCACCAATGTGGACCTCGAGGAGGCCGTCAAAAACGGTTCGTTCCGCGAGGATCTATACTACCGGATTTCGGTTTTTCCCATCAAACTGCCCCCTCTGCGTGAACGCAAGGAAGATATTCCGCTTTTGGCTGCACACTTTCTGGACAAATTCTCCAAGCAGGAAAACAAGAACATCGAAGGCATCGCTCCCGATGCCATGGAATTGCTGATGAATTATCACTGGCCCGGCAATGTCCGTGAGCTGGAAAACGCCATTGAGCGTGCGGTGCTGTTAGCCAACAGTAACGAGATTACGCCGAAAGATTTGCCGCAGAATGTACGCGCCATCGGGGAGCGCAAAGTGTACGAAAAAGAAAGCACGCTTTCGAGCTGGATTGAAAAGTTGGAAGAGGAAGCATTGCGGCAGGCGCTCCTCGAATGTGAAGGGAATATTTCTAAAACGGCCAAGAAGCTCGGTATTGGCCGGGCAACCATTTATCGTAAGGCCAAGAAATACGGCCTTCCGATGGTCAATAAATAGCGTCAATCCATAAAGATTGTTTGCTCAGAAGGTCAATTGAGGGCGGTCCAAGAACATGAGCATCCCTTCCGTATGCTGTGATCGGAAATCCTGAAGTCAATGTCTCTGGGTATCCGATAGAAGCATACGGCACACGAAAGGGGAGAAAATGTGGGTGGACGGCCCTTTTTTGTTTATGCATTTTTGCCGGTTTGTTGGCGTCATCCTGAAACGCCTGAATGTGATTAAACCTCATTGAACCTGATGTGACAGGTGTGGGGGAATTCGCATCGACGTGTCGCTGTCAGGATCAGTCGGTTCCTACCTTACCTTAAATAACCTCCTATTTCCAATTCAGCAGCAACCTTCTCTCGGGGTAAAGGCAGAGGATTTGTACGAATTGTAACATTTTTCCTGGACAAATTGAGGGGAAACGCATCATCCGATGTATGGGCAACCTGGAAGCCATCCCTTTCTTTCGGCCTATTTTTCAAAATCTTTAGCGAATGTGTTCCCAAATTCGATTGAAAGCGAGTGGCAGAAAATCCGTTCAAGAAGTCTCAAGTTGATACAATGTTTCACGGAAGTACAGGAAAAGAGCCTCTCGGTGAAAATTGTTATCAATTTGTATTATTTTTAAGCTTAAAATTAAAATTTTACAACGCATTTCTATCGATGAGGTGGTATAGAATTTGCTTGAAGGTCGCCTGACAAATCAACTGGGGATTTTCACGCATCATAAAGAATGGGCAACATGGACAGCAAGAACCTTCATCGGCTTATTCCGCGCATTTGTTCGGGGGATTATACACAGCAGGAGTTGATCAGTTTTGTCAACCTGGTTCAAAAAATATCGCTGAGTTATCTGAAGTACCAGGAAATCATCGGCAAGCACATTCGGTGGGAACGCCGTGAACGCAGCAATGAGCTTGAAGACATGGCCATCGATTGTGTTGCCGGTCTTTTTATGCGCAACGAGCATGGCGATTTTATTCAGCTCAAACGCTATTTTGAACCGCATTTGGAGCAAACCCCGCCGCCTGATTCTGTTGAACTCCTCATCCTGTTACGTCGCCTGGTGATCAAAAAAACCAAACAGGAGCTTTCCCGCATTTTTAAAGAACGGGATCCTGAGGGGGCGAAGATCATCCGCAATATCCGCGTTGCGGTGAAAAACGCCAAGGATCTGGGCACTTTCCGCGAGATGGGCAAAGAGTACGTGTTTTTCCGCAAAGAGGTTTTTGCCGGAGTTGAAGCCGCGGGGGAAAACGGCTACGATGGTTATGCGTATGAGAAAAAAGAAGAGGAAATCGATCCGGTTTATTTGCGGAAAGACAAGCCCACCATCCCGGAAAAGGTGCTGCGAATGGCGTATCTGGATGATTACAATCCAAAAGATCACGTTTCCACCAGTATCCGAAAAATGCTTCGGGTGGTGGCTGAGGACGAGCGCTATCAAAATTGCCTGCCAACCGATATCATTGCCAGGCTGATCCGGCATACCAATCTGGAAGTGGTTCGCAGTCGGCTGCTGGCACAGATCGAGGAAAAGTCGCCGTTTGACTATGTGAAAATGCAAGAGATCAACCAGGCAAAACAAAATGTGCTGCGTAAGGTCCGGGCGAAAATCGAGAAGCAGTATGTTGCCTCCGGTAAAATCAGTCCGCAAAAAGGCGACATCTATTACCGGACTCTGGCCGATGTGCTGGAAGATATCACGCACAGCAAGAAAATCGAAAGCTATTATCGGCACTTGCGCAAATATATGCCTGAGTTGACCCAAAAGCAGTATCGCCGAGAAGAGCGAACGATTTTCGAATATCTGGGAAAACTCACCAAAAAATGGTACCGTGAGTACCTAAAAGATTTGCTTTGATTTTACGCCAACGATTATGTATGTTTGTATATTCAAGTGTGACAGGAAGCAAGCAACATACATAATCAGGCGCGTAAAATCACATGCAAGAATTGAACAGAATCAGGCGGCTGCAGGATGAGTGCCCCAGCGCCAGGACGATTGAGGAACTGTTGCTGAGGGCGCATAAGTTTCCAAAGGTTTTTCGCGAATTCGAGCTGCACATGCTAATGTGTACTCGCTGCGGGGAAATCGTGAAACGGATTCGGTTGTTCTATGAAATCCTTGAGCGGGAAATGAGCGAACAACCGAGTCCTAAAATCGTTCAATTCGCCAAGACGCTGGAAGCGGACGTGCAGTCTTAAGGAACGAGGCGCTGCTGCTTTTCGGGTCATATCAGGCCTCCCCCTTTTCTTCTCGCAATCATGGATGCTCCGCGCGGTCAAACGCCGATACGTGTGGCTCCCGTTCTCGGGCTGTAGGGAAATTGTATGAAGTTTTCGTCAAATTCAGTCCGGGTTCTTCGAATTTTGTCCTGGTACCGATTGCCCCTTTCAAAATTTACTTGACTGTACCTATAAATGTGTTTATTTTAGATTTGCTTTGAATTCACCCATAACCTCCCTGAGAGCAAATCTGACTTCCAATGATGGAAAATCCTATTATTCTTGTCGTTGATGCGGACCCGAAAAATCTGCAAATTTTGCGAGAAGGGCTCGAAGCATCCGGGTTTACTGTCCTCACAGCCGTGGATGGTCAGGAAGCCTGGGAGAAAGTCTATACCGAGCGTCCGGACCTCATTCTATCCGAGGTAAGCCTGCCGAAGCTGGATGGTTTTCAGCTCCTGGAACGGATAAAGCAGGAGCCGACGACCTCCTCCATCCCAATTATGTTCTTAACCAACCGCCGAGAAATTCAGGACCGGGTGCGCAGTCTGCGTGGCGGCGTCAAAGATTACATGATTAAGCCGCTGCATGTCAAAGAGGTGGTGGCCCGGATACGGATGATCCTGCGCCGGATGGAGCGAATGCGGCAGGACGATGTGGAGCCGACGCGCAAATTGGTCGGCCGGCTGGAAGAGTACAGCGTGGCCGATCTGATAGAAAATTTCGGTGTCGAGCGCAAGACCGGCGTGCTGAACGTGTATAATGAAAACAACAAGAACGGCGAAATCTATTTTCGGAACGGCGCTGTCGTGCACGCCACACTCGGAACCTTGAAAGCAGAAAAAGCAGTGTATCAGATGCTGCCCTGGCGGCGGGGCCATTTTATTATGACTTTCAAGGATGTCCAGGTCGAGGATACCATTTCCGTGAGCAATTTAGGATTATTGCTTCACGGATTTAAGCGCATCGAAGAACGGGAAAAACTGTTCAAAATGCTGCCGTCGCCGGAAACCACGTTTGTGCTGACCGACAACTTCCGTAAGATCCTGAGCAAAAAAGAGCTGAGCGCGGAAGCCGCCAAGTTTTTGACCTTGATCGACGGCAAGCGCGATATCATGCAAATCATCGATGAAAGCTCGTACGATGATCTTAAAACCCTGGAACGGCTGGTAAAGCTTTATCAGCAGGGCTTTATCAAACCGGGCAGCGCCGCTGAAGCGAAGCCGGCGGAAATCAAAATCGCGGATGTTGAAAAAGACAAGTCCAAAGCCCGGCCTGAGAAGGAAAAAGCCGATAGCGAAAAAGGTGCAGCACAGCAGTCCGGGGCACCGGAAAACGGCGCTTCAACGGTTTTCAATATTCGCGATTGGGCGAAACAGATTGAACTTGACGAAGACGTAAACGAAGAAGAACATTCGAAAGCCGAGGAATCCCGGGACACAGCGGAGGAGGCTCCGGAGGAGCCTGTAGTCAACGAAGAGCCGGAACCTGTTTCACCGGACTCATTCACTGCGCCCCCGCCTGAACCCAGGCCTGCGGAAATAGCCAATGTCTCCCGGGAATCGGAAACGGTAGCGGAAATGTCGGCGGGAAGCACCGGTTCCAACGGCAGTCCTATCGCTTCCGATGAGGAACCCGGCCGAGAGACGGTTTCGGTCCATGCAGAAACGGAGGCGGTCGCGCAGCCCAGCGGCGCCGATGCTTCATCTTCACCACCGGAGCGGCAGGAGACTCTGAGCTATCCGGAGCCGTTGGCCATCAATGCATTCCGGCCGGATCTGGACATTTTAGCGGCAATTGCCAAATTCCAGCCCGGTGAACCGTCCAGTGCGCTGGATCCGGTGGGAGGAGATGAGGATGAGCCAACGGATGAAATCTTGATTCCGAATATCCCCAAAGCCGTGCCGGAGGAGATCGAGCAGGCGTCAGCCGAGAAGGAAAACGAAGTCGATGCAGAGGAAGCACTGGCAAACAACAACCTGACGATCGATATCGATTTGCTTTCACCGCGGAAACCAGAGGACGGCGAGGTCGCACCGGAGACCGATGAAAAGGTGATTCCGGCCGATGAAACCGCAGCAGCGCCTTCTCCGGAGGCGGACGGTCAAAAAGACGAGGCGGGGACCATTGAGCCTGAGTCACCGCCGCCGAGACCGATTAAAACACTGCCCAAGCGCGGATTGCCCAGAATTCCATCCGATACCGGATCATTCCCGGATATTGAGCATATTTTTAAACCCGAGGCTGAAACCGAGCCGTCCCGGGGCATGGAGTTGGATCCGGAAATATCCCGACGGATGGAGCGGCTTCTGGAAAAGCTGGCCGCCACGGCACTGGCGCCGCCGGCCAAATTTGTCCTGATTGGTGCGAAAATCGATTACATCGAGAAATTTTCCAATTTTGTGCTGGAAAACGCACCGATCCAAAAATTTCAGAGCAAGGTGTTTGAATATCTGGGAGTCGGAGAGCGCGAGGTCGGTGAGCAGCGTCTGGTGGTGGTGGGCGTATCGATGGAACAGCAATTCACCCAGCTTCTTGACAGTCTTGCGGATGGGTTTGCGGGGTATGCGCTGCTGATCGAGGCCAATTCGCGTGTCAATCTCGATTATGTCAGCTATCTGTATAATGCTTTGAAAAAGAAATATAAAAAGCCTTCAGCGATCGCACTGATCGAGTCGAAAGGGGTTCGTAATTTTTCGGTTGAAACTGTTCGCGATTTGATCGGTGCGGATCGGCTGGATTTAATTCAGAATGTGGACCTCGATGATCCAACCAGCATGTTGCAGTTTTTTCAGGCCATGCTGGCCGATCAGAACCTGAAGCGGTGGCAGGAATCAAACGAGGCGTAAGCGCACCGAAAATTCGGATTTCACCTCGAGAGCAAGAGGATGGAAGGGCGACGCAAAATTTTGATTGCGGATCATTATGATTATGATATTCATGATTTGCGCAAAGATTTGATTGCGGAAGGCTACGAGGTTCGGATCGCCAAAACAGCCGGGGACGTGATTCCGTACGTGGAAAGCTTTCGCCCCGATCTCGTGTTGATCGAACCTCGCCTGCCCGATTTTGATCCCGCCGAGATGCTGCCCCGTCTTCGCGAAGCGGCAGCGCCGAAGATGATCCCCATTGTTTTTGCGAGCCACCCGCGTTCCATCGATGAGCGGCTGAGCTGGCTGGAACTGGATGTGGACGACTTTCTCTACAAACCCTATGAAGTAGAGGAAGTCCTGGCGCGTCTGGAAATCCTGATCAAGGAAGCTCAGAGTGTGCAGGACGCCACTCAAATGAGTACCCCCGGGTTCAGCGGTTCCCTATCGGAAATGGCGCTGGTGGATTTGTTGCAGACCCTGGAAGTCGGGAAAAAAACCGCCGTATTGAGCCTGCAAAAGGGCGGCCGCGAAGGCAGGGTTTATGTCACTCAGGGCGAGGTGGTGGATGCGGAACTGGATCATCTGGATGCCCGCACCGCCTTGCTGCGGATGTTTACCTGGAATGAGGGCCAATTTTCTGTTTCCATGATGGAACATGACCGGACGCGCAGCATTTTTGTGGATACCCCGGATCTGATATCCGAAGGGGTCACGCGGCTGTACCGCTGGGAACAGCTTTCCAAAGATCTCCCCTCGTTGCAATCGGTGGTCCTGAAAGCTCCGGACAAAACGGATGTTCAACTCACCCGGGATGAGCAGCACATCATGGAACTGATCGACGGTCGCAAACGCATGATTGATATTATTGAACAAAGCAAATTCGATGACATCAAAGCGCTGCGGCTGTTCAAAGGGCTGTTCGAAAAAGGCGCCGTGATGGAAGCGCCTTTACAGAACATGGTCATGACCCCGGAGTATCTGGAAAAATTCAAAGTTTTTCCTGAAAACGGCAATTCACGCGTCCAGGTCATGGAAGGGGTATTTTCCGCCCTTTTTCGAAAACCGCAGACCGTGACTCTGCAGAATGACCGACGCCGGGTGGAACGCCGTCGGGGAGAACGGCGCAAGTACGACCGCCGGCGGGGATACGGACCATTGCCGCACCGTATCTGCCTGAATCGGAGTGAGCTGTTGCTCATCCGTGAAAAATTGCTGTCCGGAGTGAAACATCAAAATTCCTCCGAAAAGACGTCGGGACAGGAATCTCCTGTGGTCAGTGAGGCGGTGCATGCGAATCGGTGAGATCGCGATTGTCGGTGCGAATGCAGAAGAAGAGCGTGCGTTTGTTCGTTCGATCGCCGATACGGTGGACGTGCAAAACGAACGGCTGACGTTCGGGCAGTACCATATCAATGATCAATTGTTGCTGCATCTGTACGGCATTTCACTGCAAGAAGATGAAAACGCCATTTCATGGGATTTGATCTCAGCCAAACTCCTTGGATTTGTCGTCCTTTTTCGATGGGGGGATGTTGAATCCTTTCGCCGATGTCAGAAGCTGGTTGATACGCTGATCAATCGGTATGATGCTGTGGTGGTGGTGGCGGGACACACCGAAGGCCGAATTCCTCCCCTTCCGGCCGCATTCGATCTCGGGATTCCAATCGACAAGCACGGCTCGTTTATTTTTTGCAATGTCCACGACCCGGACAGTGTCCGAAAGGTGTTGATTGCCCTGGTGGATTTGATCCTCGATCAAATCAGCTGAAAAAGGAGCTTGACTCTATAAAGGCCACCGCCGTATTTTAAGGGGTGGCTTTTTTTGTATCCAGGCTTTCAATGAAGGGGCCAATGAACTGAACCTGCGATGCCGGGAAGGATTCAAAAAGCGCCCGGGAATGGGAAAATCGGAAATTGCCGTCTGGGGGCTGTTTTGTCACAGCTTTTAGGCTTGACCAATGCGGGTCGTATTTGGATTTCAAAGATCCGGATACCCGGATTGGGTCAGCATGGCGTGTTGTAAAATGTCGCGAAACAGAACACATTGAGGGTGCAGGAATTGAAACACAGGAGCAATTTATGAGCTTACAGGTATATGATTCGATTATGGATACCATCGGTCGGACGCCGCTGGTCCGATTGAACAAAGTAACGCGGGGGATGAAGGCGCAGGTGATGGCGAAGGTGGAATATTTTAATCCGGGAGGGTCGGTTAAAGACCGTATCGCCAAATTTATCATCGAAGCGGCGGAACGTGAGGGCAAACTCAAAAAGGGCGGCACCATTGTGGAGGCGACGTCCGGAAACACCGGCGCCGGTCTCGCACTGATCGCGGCGGTCAAGGGTTACAAAGCGATTTTCACCATGCCCGACAAGATGAGTCAGGAGAAAATCCGGCTGCTAAAAGCCTATGGTGCGGATGTTATCGTGTGCCCCACGGCCGTGCCGCCGGATTCCCCGGAAAGCTATTACGAAGTGGCGAAAAAAATCGTGCGCGATACGCCGAACGCCATTCTCGCCAATCAATATTTCAATCCGGAGAATCCGCAGGCCCATTACGTAACCACCGGCCCGGAAATTTGGGAGCAAACCGGAGGGAAAATTGACTATTTTGTCGCCGGCATTGGTACGGGCGGAACCATCAGCGGCACGGCGAAATTTCTCAAAGAAAAAAATCCAGAAATTAAAGTCATCGGCGCCGATCCGCAGGGCTCGATTCTGCGCGAATATTTTTACACCAAAAAATTGATTCCAGCCACGCCGTACAAAGTGGAAGGCGTCGGCGAAGATATCATTCCGGGCACGCTGGATTTCAGCGTGATCGATGAAATTTACACCATCGGCGACAAAGAGGCGTTTCAGACCGCACGGCGCCTGGCACGGGAAGAGGGCCTGTTTGTGGGTGGTTCGGCCGGACTGGCAGCGGCCGTGGCGCTGCGTGTGGCAAAAACGTTGCCCGAAGACAAGGTCGTTGTGGTGCTGCTGCCGGATACCGGTGAACGCTATCTGTCCAAATTTTACAACGACGAGTGGATGCGCGAAAACCGCTTTCTGGAAATCGAACAGATCACCATTCGCGAAGTGCTGGAATCAAAACACAGCGATCTGGCGCCGCTGATTTCGGTGACGCCGGAAACGTCGGTGCGGGTGGCGTTCGACACCATGGAGACCAACAATATTTCACAGTTGCCGGTGATTGAAAACGGACAGGCCGTTGGCAGCCTCGAGGAAAGCAACATGATGAGCCGGATTCTGGAGAACCAGGATCTGATCACCGCTCCCGTACGCGAAATCATGGACCCCAGTTTTCCGATTCTGGAAATCAATGATACCATCGATCAGGCCAAAAAGGCGTTCAGCAAGAGCGCTCCGGCGATTCTCGTCCGAGACGGGGATCAACTGGTGGGCATCATCACAAAATCGGATCTGATCTCATTCATTGCCATGTAGCCGAAATGCGAAAATCAGCCGAACAGGAGATATGAACCATGGGATTTTCAACCGATGCGGTGCACGCCGGCCAGACCCCTGAACCGCGTACCGGCGCGGTGATTACGCCGCTGTTCCAGACTTCGACTTACGCGCAAAAGGGGCCCGGGGAACATACAGGATATGAATACGGCCGAACCCAAAATCCGACCCGTGAAGCTCTGGAGCAAAATATCGCCGCCCTCGAAAGCGGAAAATATGGCTTTGCTTTTGCCAGCGGCATGGCGGCGATCAATACGGTGGCGCAACTGTTGAAAGCAGGAGATCACGTCATCGCCACGGAAAATGTTTACGGCGGCACATACCGCTTTTTTACAAAAATCATGGAAAAGTTCGGCCTGCGCCTGTCGTGGGTGGATACCAGCGATCTGGAGGCAGTGCGCACGGCCTGGCGGCCGGAAACGCGGATGGTGTTCGTGGAAACGCCGACCAATCCGATGCTGGTGCTGTCCGATATCGAGCAAATTGCGCGGCTGGCGCGCGAGCGTGATGCGCTGCTGGTGGTGGACAACACGTTTTTGAGCCCTTATTTCCAGCGTCCTCTGGAACTCGGTGCGGACCTGGTGTTGCACAGCACCACCAAATACCTGAACGGGCACAGTGACGTTGTCGGCGGAATCGTTGTCACCCGCCGGGAAGATCTCGCCGAACGGCTGGCATTTTTGCAAAACGCCGCCGGCGGCGTTCCCAGTCCTTTTGACTGCTGGCTGGTGCTGCGCGCCACCAAAACTCTGGCTCTGCGCATGCGCGCACACGCCGAAAACGCCTTGCGGATCGCTCAATACTTGCATGACCACCCGAAAGTCGAGCGTGTGCTGTACCCGCATCTGCCTTCGCATCCGCAGCATGAACTGGCTTTGCGTCAACAAAAAACACCGTATGGCGGTTCCGGCTCCGGCGGCATGGTCACGTTTTTCGTGCCGGATTTTGCCACCGCTCAACAAGTGATGCGCCGGCTCAAACTGTTCATCGTTGCTGAAAGCCTCGGCGGCGTCGAAAGCCTGGCCTGCCACCCGGCGTCCATGACGCATGCCAGCGTTCCACCGGAGATGCGCGCGAAAATCGGCATTACCGACGGGCTCATCCGGCTGTCGGTGGGTGTCGAGGATGTGGACGATCTCATTGCCGATCTGGATCAGGCACTGCGAGAATGATCATGCTTCGATGGCTGTTGAGGGGAGGGCTGATTCTCTTTCTGCTGGTCACGACAGCGGGCGCACAGAACCGGTCTATCTGGCGAAACTTGTCGGTGGCTCCATTTAACATCTACCACCAGCCGGAAGATTCCCTCAATGCCGAAGCGGTCGCCCGTATCCTGCGCGAGGAATTTCCGCTGGTTCAGTACGATTTGGATGTGGCGTTGGATACTCCGGTCGGCATTTTTATCGCCCCTTCGTATCAGAGCTATTTGCGGCTCACCGGAGGGGCGATCCCGCATTGGGGGGAAGCCGTTGCCGATCCCCAGAAGCAGATCATCGTGCTGAAATCGCCGCGCTGGGCGCGGAGCTCGGGAACGTTGAAAACCCTGGTCATGCACGAAGTGATGCACATTGTCCTCGGCCAAATGACCGATCACGCCCCGCTGCCGCGATGGTTCAATGAAGGAGTAGCGATCTATTTCTCCGGTGAACCGGGCTATCTCGAGGGCAGGATCATTTCCCGCGCGCAGGTGGCCAATCAGCTCATTCCTCTGGATGCCATCGATGCGGTGCTGACCTTTCAGCAGGG
>Ga0256830_1002373_pt1 | contig 12471 bp, 13 predicted proteins | sample 128326metaG_FD_190537 | JGI IMG/M metagenome (GOLD analysis project Ga0256830, IMG submission 190537) | Hydrothermal vent microbial communities from Lau Basin, Pacific Ocean - 128-326 | ecosystem: Environmental > Aquatic > Marine > Hydrothermal vents | place: Pacific Ocean: Lau Basin | collected...
TTTAACATGAGGGGGGCATGTAACCACTCCTTTGACTATGCAACCCCTTGAAAAGAAGCGAAAAATCAGGCCCAGCGAGCGTGTTGGGCCCGGCGGCAGCATGTCCGTTTGGCTAAAAAGCCGGATTTCTACATTCGCCGACCCGTATCACTGTTGTATAAATAATACCTGTATAGGTATAACTTTTTATGTGGTCTCACGTGGCCTGATGTCAGATAAGCCAACAACAGCAGCAGCTTCGAGACGAACAGGATTAACGGAATGGGCACCATGAAAGTCGTAATATTAGCTGGTGGACTCGGAACACGTTTGAGCGAGGAGACGATAGTCAAGCCCAAACCAATGGTCGAGATCGGCGGCAGACCGATTTTATGGCATATAATGAAAATCTATTCTCACTATGGATTCGGGGACTTCATAATATGCCTCGGATACAAGGGCTACATGATAAAGGAATATTTTGCCAACTATTTTTTGCATCAATCTGATGTAACGATAGATCTTAACAAGAACAGTATGGAAGTGCATGATTCAAAGGCGGAAGCGTGGAAAATAACACTTGTTGATACTGGTCTGAAGACGATGACGGGTGGCAGAATAAAAAGGGTCCAAAAGTTTATCGGTAGTGAGAGATTTATGCTTACATATGGTGACGGAATAGGAAACATAAACATAGCCGACCTGCTGAGCTTTCACGAGCGACACGGAAAAGCGGCGACGGTAACCGCGGTCCAACCGTTGGGAAGGTTTGGTGCTATGCGCCTTGACGTCGAAGGCAGTGTACTTACCTTCGAAGAAAAGCCTAAAGGTGATGGTTCCTGGATAAACGGCGGTTTCTTTGTCTTGGAGCCCGAGGTTTTCGACTATATAGAGGGTGATGATACTTACTGGGAACTTGAGCCCTTGGAGAATCTTGCAAAATCCGGGCGACTGGTGGCATACAAACATCATGGTTTCTGGAAACCTATGGACACGCTCAGGGACAAGACAGAGTTGGAAACGCTATGGAATACGGGAAGAGCCGACTGGAAGGTGTGGGAATAGGTCGTGAACATCTTCGGCGGAGTTTATAGGGACAGAAAAGTTTTAGTCACCGGACACACTGGTTTCAAGGGCTCTTGGCTCACCTTGTGGCTTAAGGAACTCGGGGCTGACGTTCTGGGATATGCACTTGAACCTCCCACGAATCCAAGTCTTTTTGATACGTTGGGACTCGAGGAGAGAATTACACATGTTGTCGGAGATATTCGTGACGAAGCCAGGCTCCTTGCCGTTTTCAAGGATTTTCAACCGGAGTTTGTCTTTCATCTTGCAGCGCAACCGCTGGTGAGGTTGTCATACAGGGAACCGAGGCTCACGTATGAGATAAACGTCATCGGTACGGTCAACGTGTTTGAATCGGTCAGAAAGACAGACTCTGTAAGGGTTGTTGTCAATGTCACAAGCGACAAATGTTATGAAAACAGAGAGTGGGTTTACGGGTATAGGGAAACGGATAGACTCGGAGGATACGATCCGTATAGTTCAAGCAAGGGTTGTGCTGAGCTCGTAACTTCCGCTTACAGGAACTCGTACTTCAATCCCGAGCACTACGGAAAGACCCATAATGTAGCACTGGCGTCTGTGAGGGCTGGTAATGTAATTGGTGGAGGGGATTGGGGTGAGGACAGGCTTATCCCTGATTGTATAAAGGCCTTATATGAGAAGAGACCGATTGTGATACGATATCCTGACTCAACACGTCCTTGGCAACATGTCCTTGACCCACTTTATGGTTATCTCTTGCTGGGGTGGTACCTCTACCGGTGCGGTGCGGCATTGGGAGAGGCGTGGAACTTTGGCCCAAACGATGATGATGTGAAACCGGTCAGTTGGATAGCAGAACGTATGACGGAGATGTGGACTAACGGCGGTGGATGGGTTGTGGACGGCCGAAGCCATCCTCACGAGGCATATTACTTGAAGTTGGATTGTTCAAAGACCAAGTCAAAGCTTGGTTGGCATCCAAAATGGAATCTGGCCCAGTCCTTAGAGAAAACCGTTGAGTGGTACCGGGCGTTTTTTAATGATGACGATATAGTTAGCTTAACGATTGACCAAATTAACTCACATGTTAACACTGTCACCGATGTTGGTGGTATGACGAAAGGTTGACATAATTATGAATTGTAGGTTTTGTAACACAACACTCACGCATTTGTTTGCATCACTTGGTTCATCTCCCTTGGCAAATTCCTATCTAACGAGAGAACAGTTGTATAGGATGGAGCCTTTTTATCCGTTGGAGGCATACGTTTGTGACAGCTGTTTTCTTGTGCAGTTGGAAGAGTTCGAACCGCCAGAATCCATTTTTAGTGACTATGCTTATTTCTCTTCTTACTCCGAAACTTGGTTGCAGCATTCCAAGACATATGTGGACAAGATGATAAGAATGCTTGGGTTGGACGGTCGTTCAAGTGTCATCGAGATTGCCAGTAACGACGGCTACTTGCTGCAGTACTTCATGGAGGCAGGAATACCCGTTCTTGGAATTGAGCCTGCACGCAATGTGGCAAAAGTTGCAATCCAGAAAGGAATACCAACCGAAATGGTATTCTTTGGAACGGAGACCGCTAAATCGCTGGTGTCAAGCGGAAGAACGGCTGATCTTCTACTGGGGAACAACGTCTTGGCTCATGTTCCAGACCTGAATGATTTTGTAGAAGGGCTGAGGATACTATTAAAACCACACGGCCTCATAACCCTGGAGTTTCCACACTTAATGAGGTTGATGGAACAGTCTCAATTTGATACAATTTACCACGAACATCTTTCCTACTTTTCCCTGATTACCATCGATAAAATATTCGATACACACGGCCTGACAGTGTTTGATGTAGAGGAGTTGCCTACTCATGGGGGGTCATTGAGAATTTATGTAAAACACAAGTCAAGCAACGATACAAGACAACCAGTGAGTGATAACGTGTATCGTATTATGACGAAAGAAGCAGAGGCAGGACTTGGCAGAATAGAGACATACCTCACTTTCAGTGAAAAGGTTAGATCGGTCAAAAGAGACATACTGAAGTTTCTAATCAACGCAAAGGAGTCTGGCAGGACCGTTGTGGGTTACGGTGCACCTGCAAAAGGAAATACATTGCTCAATTACTGTGGTATCAGAACAGACTTTATCGAGTATACGGTCGACAGGAGTTCTTATAAACAAGGCCGCTATCTTCCAGGTAGCCATATTCCTATCGTTTCTCCGAGCAGAATAAAAGAGACGAAGCCTGATTACCTGTTCATCTTGCCATGGAACATCAAGGATGAGATTGTCAGCCAGATGGGCCATATTCGTGAGTGGGGAGGGAAGTTCGTGGTTCCTGTGCCGAAAGTAACCATACTATAAACAGATGCAAGAATATAGTGGGGACAACATTCACATTTATGATGCGGTACGGGCCTGAGAAGCGATGCTGTACCGGTATGCGCTAACGGAGCCAAAGAAGCGAGCGGTCCAGAGTGTACGGAGTGGAGAAAGTCCGGTGGGTATGGATTGGAACCTTGTATCGGGTTCCGGGCAGATGCGCTTTGAGGTCATCGGATACATCGACTCATCCACGAGCCGCTGTATCGTGTTCGGGGATACACCAATAAGGAGACTACGAGTACGCAGCCGTGACGGTTCTGCTATTGTGCGACGATTATAAATATGCATTGACATAACGAAAAACCAGTATTACAGAACTCGGAAGTTGTCGCTATGATCTTCAGGGAAACCAAGCTTAAGGGTGCATACATAATCGAGTTAGAACCTGTAGAAGATAAAAGGGGATATTTTGCTCGTACGTTCTGTGTAGAGGAGTTCAGAAGACACGGTATCAACTTTGAAGTTTTACAGTGCAACATATCGTTTAACAAAAAGCGAGGAACTCTAAGGGGAATGCATTATCAGGTTGCTCCCCATGAAGAGGCAAAGCTTGTTAGCTGTATAAGCGGTGCCATATATGATGTCATAGTGGACTTAAGGGCGGGCTCTCCAACTTATTGTCAGTGGCTTGGAGTAAGACTCGCCGCTTGTTCACCAGGTTCGACGGGCTACAAGATGTTATATGTTCCTAAAGGTTTTGCTCATGGGTTTCAAACACTGGAGGATAACAGTGTTGTTTATTACCAGATGTCAGAGTTCTATCATCCCGAGAGTGCTTCAGGGGTGAGGTGGAATGATCCGGCTTTTGGCATAGAGTGGCCGGAAGTCGAGAGGATGGTGATATCGGACAAGGACAGTAGTTACAGGAACTTCTCTCCATGAAGAGGGTTTTGTTGACCGGAGCCACGGGCTTCATCGGCCGTTATGCAATTCCCTTGCTACTGGAAAAGGGTTATGAGGTTCACGCCGTCTTTCATGCTGGCCGCCCAACTGTTACTAACGTTCCACAGCTTTTCTGGCATCAATGTAACCTTATGGATACCGCTCAGCAAAGGAGAATAATGGAGGAAGCCAAGCCAACTCATTTGCTACACTTTGCTTGGTATACAATCCCAGGGAAGTTTTGGACATCCTTTGAGAATCTTAGATGGTTGCAAGCCAGCATAGATATGCTGATGAACTTTACTGCACGTGGAGGTGAACGTGCGGTTTTGGCTGGCTCATGTGCCGAGTATGACTGGTCATATGGCTTCTATTCCGAGGATGTGACTCCTTTACGACCGTCTTCGCTCTATGGTGCGTGTAAGCATTCCCTGCAGCAAATACTGAGGTTTGTCTCGCAACAGACGGGGCTAAGCAGTGCGTGGGGAAGGATATTTTTCTTGTATGGTCCATATGAACACCAAAGCCGGTTGGTGCCGACTGTAATAAATTCAATACTGAGAGGATGTGTGGCCAAATGCACACATGGCCGACAGATTCGAGACTTCCTTTTTGTCGAAGATGTCGCTTCAGCGTTTGTTGCATTGCTTGAAAGTTCCATTGAAGGACCTATAAACATTGCTTCCGGACAACCTGTCGCTATTCGAAAAATCGTCAAGTGGATTGCCGAGTACCTGGGACAACCCGACTCAGTAGCTTTGGGGGCGTTGCCTGCTCCCGCGGCAGAACCACGATTTCTGGTTGCTGACGTCAGCAAGCTGAAATATGAACTGTCTTGGTTTCCAAAATACTCGTTGGATAAAGGGTTGGAGGCGACAGTGACGTGGTGGCAGAAAAACAACTCTTTTAAAATGGACAAGGAGTGTAGAACATGAGAATTATAATTGATACAAGTACAAGAATCCTTAGAGTGGAACGTGACGGATCGTTCCATGAACTACCACTTTATTCTGATGAGGCATTTGAAATCATATCGCAACAATGGGTCGTCGTTGGCTGGAACCAGAAATATCCTTATACGTTCAGTTGGCTGGGGCGTCCGATTATTCAGCTTCCCGAGGACCTGATAAGAATTCAGGAGGTAATATTCAGGGTGAAACCTGATGTTATTGTGGAAACCGGTGTGGCTCATGGCGGTTCACTCGTTTTCTATGCTAGCTTGTGTAAGGCAATGAACAAAGGACGTGTCATCGGGATCGACGTTGATATCCGTCCTCACAACCGCAAGGCGATTGAATCCCACGAGTTATTTCCGCTTATAACGCTCATAGAAGGGAGTTCGACAGATCCGGTCGTAGTAAGTATGGTGGAAAAGCAAATAAGGCCTGGAGATACAGTTCTAATCGTTCTTGACTCGTGTCATTCTAAGGAACATGTGCTGAAAGAACTCGACACTTATCATAAGCTAGTGAGTCAAGGGTCATATATAGTAGCTGCCGATGGCATCATGAGGTTTCTTCATGACGTGCCTCGAGGCAATCCAGAATGGACTTCAGACAACCCTGTCGAAGCGGTACGTGAATTCGCCAGTAAGCATCCCGAGTTTGTCGTTGAACAACCTGAGTGGCCGTTTAACGAGAGTACGTTGAGAAAGAACGTAACCCACTGGAATAACGGTTTCCTGAGAAGAGTTTAGGAAGGGGCTGTACGTTTTACAGCACGACGCTGCCATAGAAACTAATGATGAGGGAGCTGAGTATAGATGCCTAAGGTTTCGATCTGTATCCCTACATATAACCAGGGAAGATATATAGGAGAATGCGTGAGGAGTGCATTAAATCAGACACTGGATGACATTGAGGTGATAGTCTCGGTCAACCATTGCACTGACGACACCGAAGAGGTGCTCAAAGGATTCTCGGATCCCAGGCTTGTCATAGTCAAGCCGCCTGAGTTTCTTCAGATGTTTGACAACTTTAACTTCTGTATCTCTCATGTTAAGGGGCGGTATTTTACATTTCTTTGTTCTGATGATATCCTGTTCCCAGAATTTGCTGCGTTGCAGAGCATGGTGTTAGATGAACACCAAAACGTAGTGTTTGTTCATTCAGCTGCAGAGCTGATCAACAAGGATGGAAGGGTTGTCGGCAGAGAGAAGTCTATTCATAAGAGTTTTGTCCGCAAGGGGACTGAGGAGATACGTAGATACATATACGGTCCACGTTGTGTTGGAGACACAGCAATGATTCGCAAGTCCGCCTATGACATGGTTGGAGGTTTCAAGAGTTTAAAAATCATAGGGGACTGGGATTTGTGGTTGAGATTGCTGCAGGTAGGAGATGTAGCATACAATCAACAGACACTGCTGAAGTATCGTTATTGGCTTGATGAGGAGGGAACCCGGTCTCACACTCAGAGACTTCTGACTCAGGCTGAAGAGACGATCGCTTTGTATGAAGAGTATGAACCTAAGTTGCTTGAGAAACATCATGATCTAAGAAACGACTTTGCAAGGGCGCGCGAGAGACAGGCGTTGTCGTTTGTGTTTTCACTGGCTTCAGTGGATGATATCGAGTTGCGGGGTAGAATTGCAGATGCGATTCTCAGGCTAAGCAACAGCTGGCGTGTAAGACTTGTGCTGAATGCCTTGAATATCGGTGCTGGACCGGCCCTGTTGCTGTGGCGGAGCTTTAAACTGGGTCTTAGACAGAAGGTTAAGGCCCTGTTGTATCCCAATTAATGATTTTCATGAAACGGTGAGCTCCCAGACCTTGAACAATCCGAATCACGTCACTTCAACTTCGCTGTCCGCTGATATATCTCGGCGTGTTACTTTAGGTTCCTTGGCAGTCATCATAGGTCAAGGGATCAATGTATTCAGGCAGATAGTACTTGTCCCTTTATGCCTTTGGGTTTGGGGGGTGCAACTGTATGGTGAGTGGCTCGCGCTCTATGCCATGATCGCATACTTGTCCATTCTGGATTTCGGTATGCAGATGTATGTGGTGAATAGGCTGAATCAGTGTTATTCTGTAAACCGGTTGAGTGATTACAACCGGATACTGCACAGTGCCCTCGTCCTGTATTTAAGCATAGCAGTCGTGGCCGGCATTTTTATTTCAGGATTCATCGTTAGTGTACCAATCGAGCAGTGGTTAAATTTTGATTTAATGGACCATTCAGTAGCCGCCGTGGTTGCTATTTTGTTGGCTGTACAGTTGATCTTTTCGATTCCTCAGGGACTCATTCTTGGGTTGTATAGAACCTTCGGTGAATTCCCGCGCGGTGCAACAATAAGAAATATTCAACAGATTTTGATTTTCGGCCTGATGGCGCTTACTTTACTGTTGGGGGGGAATGTTGTACATGTAGCGGCGATACAGTTGATTCCATTGGCTGGGGTTACAGCGTTTGTATTGAGCGACATTAGGCGGAGGCGTCCAGAAATTAAAATCGGATTTAAAGAAGCTGACTGGAGCCTTGCAGTCACATTTTTGGGACCAAGCCTGCTTTTCTTCTTGATTCAGATATCGGGGGTGGTCACTATTCAAGGAAGCATGCTCGTAGTGAGTACCCTGGCAGGTTCCGCATATGTCGCCGTATTTGCAGTCCATAGGACGTTGGCCAACTTCGTACGTCAAATTGTAGGAGCTCTTACAAACGCCCTCTGGCCGGAACTGACCAGTCTGGAGGCGATGGGTGATTATTATAGACTAAGGGATGTCCATAGATTATTTGTCAAGGTGTCATTCGCTATATGTGTTTTTGCCGGCATATGGCTTCATTTTGTTGGCAGAGACATAATATCCCTATGGACCAGGGATAGGATATCTTTCGACCAACAACTTTTCGATGTTTTCCTGCTCTATTTGATACTGCAGGCTCCATGGCTTGCGAGTTCTGTTTTTCCGGCAGCGTTTAATCAACATCGCAACCTTGCCGTCTGTTACATAGTCTCATCTGTTTTAGGCCTTACGCTTTCGGTGCTTTTATTCAGGTTTTTCGGAATAGCTGGAGTTGCGATGGGCGTATTGATCGCTGATTTGCTTGTGTGTGGATGGATTGTTCCTTTTCAGACATGTAGAATGCTGGGTGAAAGCATTCGTAGATTCTGGTTTGAAGTGGTCATGCGAGGCCAACCTGTAATACTCGCGGTGTGGGGCTGTGCATGGGTACTCCAATCGATAATGCTTTCGTCAGCAGGTAGAATTCTGACCATCGGCTTAACCACCGGATTGCTGGGAATGGTTTTAGGATATGTTTTTTGGCTCGATAAAACTGAAAGGCTGCAGGTCTTGGGTGCCGGAATGGCTCTATGGAATAAGATGATGAACCGTACTTGGTAGCAATGCCTGAATTGTAAGTTGAAGAGACGCTTATAATCCGCTGAACATAAGAGAGTTATCAAAAGTGAGGCACGAGTTACAAGGGAAGGTTGTGATATCAACTGGTCATGCCCGCCTGCACCTCTTCTATGCTGCAATAGTTGCGCAGGAGGCAGGCCTGCTGTCCTCTCTTCTAACGTCGTTTTACCTCAAGGAAAAATGGGCTTCATTAGTTGAAAGGCTTTCAAAGCTTTCGAGAAAGGCTTTCTGGAAACGTCTCTTGCTGTGGCGGGATTATAGGCTCGATGAACAGGTGGTCGTGTCCCTCGGGTCGACTGAACTTATATCACGGCTATGCATGTGGTCGAAGCCCAGGATTCCGATCAAAGAGCTTCGATATTGGATCGAGAGAATAGACTCCCTGTATTATGGGAAAATGGCCAACCGTTATATAAATCAGCATGTTAAGCTTATACATTCACGGTCGGGCTTTTCCCGTGCCGTCATACCACATGCACATAGAATAGGGGCAAAAGTGCTGCTGGAGCAATCGATCGCCCATCCTGCTTTCACTCGCAAGATGTTGCAAGATGAATACGACAAGTGGAATATTCCAACTAAGCATAGGGTCTACGCATCTCCTGAAAGAGAAATGGAGTGGGATATAAACAATTGTGATTATATACTTACAAATTCGGAGTTTTGTGCAGGCACTATAAGGCAGCATCTAAAGAGACAAAAGCCGATCTTGGTTGTTCCTACCGGAGTCGATACGGATCATTTCAGGCCGACTGCAACAGAAAGGAGGAGAGATTTCAGACTTCTCTTTGTCGGAAATGTTGATGTGAGAAAAGGGGTTGCCTATGCTGTTGAAGCTTTAAAGAAACTAAAACTGCCCAGAACCAAGCTCTTGATTGTTGGAAGGAAGTCGATCGATAGTCCTCCGGTATTCGATGAAACAAACTACGCCGTTGAGTATTTACCTCATGTGCCATACACCATGATGCCAGAAATATTCAGAAGTGCAGATGTTTTTGTCTTCCCGTCCCTGAGTGAAGGTTCAGCACGTGTCGTAGGTGAGGCTATGGCAAGCGGCCTGTGCTGTATTGTGACTCCGAATGCAGGCTCGATAATCAGTGATGGAATCGATGGCTTTATAGTTCCACCCCGTGACATTAACACTCTCGCAGAAAGGATTCTACAGGTTTACGAGAATCCAGATTTGGCTGCCGAGATCGGCATGTCTGCCCGTAAAACGGCTGTTGAACGATTGACATGGAGACATTATCAGGAAAATCTACTCCGTGTTTATATGAACATTCTATCAACTGTTTGATCCGAGCTAAGGTGTAACAGTGTTTAGCTGTTAAGGCAAAGAACTGCCAATAGAGGCATCCGTCAAAAATGAACAAAAAGATTCAATGGACCATATTTGCAATCGCAACAATGATGCCACCGTTCTTGATACTGAAGTATGGCTCTGGAGCCTTGGTAGGTTTAGTGTTATTACCGGTCCTGTACTTGATGTTCTTTCGTCCCGTAATCTATTTTCTGCTGGTTTTGACCGTGTTTAACAATATACCATATGGGCTTCAGGAAAAAACCCGTATCCATATCGGTTCTTTCCCGGTTACAATTCCAGAGCTTCTGCTTGGTGGAGCATTCATTTCGTGTTTACTCTTCTTTTCTTTGAGGAACAGGATATGAACAGTTCTTTGGGGCGCCCTGTTTTCTGTTTCCTCGCCATCATGACGATTTATGCAGTGTATGGGTATGCCAAGGGACATCCTGTGTATTTGATATTGCAGGAGTACAGATACCCCCTCTATTTTACCGGGACCTACTTTGCAGCACTGTATCTGTTCAACACAAGACTGAAGCTTCAAGTGTATTTGAAACTGACGATACTGTCTGGCGCTGTTGCTGCTATGATACTGGTATTCAAGGTGTTCAGCGGCGCTAATGCGGCTATATATGCCGAGGTCAGACCTTTTGATCTTCCTAAAAATATAATATTCGACATGGTATTGGTACTGCTTTCATTCAATTTCTACACTTCGTCGTTTGTCAACAGGTGGATTTCGTATTTCCTGGTGCCTATAGGGTTGTTGGCACTGATCGTGAGCTTTACTCGTAAGCTTTGGATTGTTGCCGTTCTAATCCTCGTTTTTTTTCTTTTTTTATATCTTTATCAGGCGTTTAAGGTCAGGAGGGGGGCCTTCCAGAGGTTCCTTATGGTTTTCTCGATGGCGTTTTCGCTGTTCTTGACCTTCGGTATAGTTGTTTTCCTGCTGCCAAACATTTTTGACCTCATTGTTTCAAGATACGTTGAATCATTAACGCTACATGATATGTCGATTCAGAACCGTTTGGTCTATATTGTTGAGCCTCTGAAATATTCCAAGTCACTATACTTCATGGGGACAGGACTTGGATTCGACGTACTGTTTTTCAACCCGGAACGTCTCAGCTTCCTCCTGAGCCGGGGTATTACAAAGAGCACCTACATGGAGAATGGCTACGTCTATTTTATATTGAAAACCGGCATCTTTGGTTTCATAATATTCAGCTGGATGATGCTGAGGGGGATTAAAACGGCTTTTGTCATTTTTCGCAGAACGGAAGACGGTTTTTACAGGGGGACTTCTCTATGGTTGATTTCCTACCTGATTATAATACTGGTTGCTGGCAACTTCGACCAGAGCTTCAACAACTTTATGGCTGCACCTTCCATAGCCGTCCACCTCTCATTAATTGAGCATCTCCGGCAGCGTTTGAAAGTTAAAGCTGTAAGAGCACATGTTTGCAAAGACTAACAAGTATACCACCGAAGAGCTGACGGCTTTTGTTTCTGAGCCGGCATTTGACGAAGGATCAGCGGTAAGATGTGATCCAAATTGGCCCAAGATCTCGATCGTGACACCTTCGTTCAATCAGGCTGTTTTTCTCGAAAGAACCATTCTGTCTGTATTGAATCAGAACTATCCTAATCTCGAGTACATCATCATAGACGGCGGCTCAACCGACGGCAGCGTGCAAATCATAAAAAAATATGAAAAGTATCTAGCCTTCTGGGTGAGTGAGCCTGACAGGGGACAGTCGCATGCGATAAACAAGGGATTCGCTATGAGTAGAGGCGAAATACTTGCATGGCTCAACTCTGACGATACATATTTACCCAACACTTTTCACATTGTGGCGGATTACTTCAGGCGAAACAAGAAGGTTGACATGGTTTACGGCCGATGCAACATGATAGACGAAAACGATGTGATCTTTCAGGAAACAAAGGTTGTTCCATTCAATTTTCGCGATTATCTATTGGGACTCTTTGTAATCCCTCAACAGTCAAGCTTCTGGAGAAGAGAGATATTCTTTGAAGTAAACGGGTTAAACGAGGAAAACAGGGCATGTATGGACTACGAACTTTGGGTCAGATTTGCAGAAAGGGGTGCTAACATTAAGCATGTCAATTGTTTTCTGGCAAACTTCAGGCTTTACAGACAGTCAATTTCCGGTGCTCAAAAGTATCAGAACGAGTATTTCCGGATACTTAAGAAGACGAGAAAAGAGCTGCTGGGTTTTGAAGAGGACCAGCTCAGAAAGCTATACAGGCAGATGCTGCTGTTCGTCAGGCATCCGCTTTGCCTGTCGAGATATTACTTTTCGATAATTAGGCGTGGAAGGCTTTCTGCCTCAATATGACGGGCAATCCGATGGAAAAGAGATATCGTTATCTCATCATCCAGAACATAGTCTCTCCGTATAAAGCCTTGTTGTTTAAGGCAATGAAATGTATTTCTGATGACCCATTCAAGGTCTTGTTCATTGCTGAAACGCGAAGCATGAGAG
>Ga0256830_1002374_pt1 | contig 12461 bp, 16 predicted proteins | sample 128326metaG_FD_190537 | JGI IMG/M metagenome (GOLD analysis project Ga0256830, IMG submission 190537) | Hydrothermal vent microbial communities from Lau Basin, Pacific Ocean - 128-326 | ecosystem: Environmental > Aquatic > Marine > Hydrothermal vents | place: Pacific Ocean: Lau Basin | collected...
AGTAAAAAAAGTTATATGGATTTTTACAAATGATAAAAAGATATGGCTGGCGGAGAAAGGGAAGCCCTGGCTTATCGTTGACTTTGATTATGAAATAGATGTTCTTGAAGGTATAAGTTTCAGACTTTCAGAACTTTTAAAGGAAGAAGGTATAAAGCTGTGAAGGATTCGGAGGTAAGGCTTGACGATTGTGAGAGGAAAGCATTAAAGAAAGCCCTTAAAGATTTCAAAGGTGAGGTTTACATATTCGGTTCAAGGCTTGATCCTGACAAAAAGGGTGGAGACATAGACCTGCTTTTAGTACCTTATGAAAAGGTAAGACCCTTAGATCTGGAAATAGAGGTGCAGACAAAATTCTTTATGGAGTGTGAGGAAGATATAGACGTCCTTGTTTACAGGGATACGCCCTTTTTCAGGGAGATAATAAAGGGTGCAAAAAGAATTAGTCTTGAAGAGCTTTAGAGATCTGGAAAGAGCAGTGTTTCTTTTGAAAAGTTCCCTTGACGCTTACAAGCCTTACGATCCTTCTAAGGAATACTCTCCCGAAGAGATGGAGTATTACGATTCCCTGAGTTTCAGATTTGAGAAGACGGTAGAACTTGCCCTTGCCCTTTTTAAAAGCCTTGAGATATACCTGTTCGGAGAGCAGAGTGATACACTAAGGACAAGACTACTGCGACTGCAGAGAGCGAACTATGTTGATAGTGTTGATTTCTGGATATCCGCAAGAATACTTAGGAATAAAATCGCCCACGCTTATCTTCCTGAAGAATTGAAGGACATATATGATGATATAGTAAAGCTTGGGAAGGAAATAATAGAAAAGGTTCAAAATCTAAAAGCTAAGCTGAATGAGCTCCCGTAAAGTGGTTCGTCTTAGTGATTGGGAAGTTAAAGCCATAAAGGATATTGCGGAAGAGGTGTTCGGTGAAGGAACGAGAGTATTCTTATTCGGAAGCAGGACAGATCCGAAAAGGAAAGGAGGAGATATTGATCTATACATCATTCCCGCAAACATGGAAAATCTATTTGACAAGCGGATAAAATTCCTCTCAAAGTTAAAGCTCAGGATAGGGGACCAGAAAATAGATCTCGTACTTCAGGAAGATCCCCAAAGGCTTATAGAAAGGGAAGCTATGGAAACAGGTGTTGAGCTTTGAATTCGGAAGATAGGTATAAGATTCTTTATGAAGAAACAAGCAAACACATCAAAAGACTCAGGTCCGCTTTTAATAATTTGAAAAGTAAGGCAGGTTTCCCTCTTGACAGTGCTAAGGTGGAGAGCATACTGAAAGATGACAAACTTGTTCCCTTTCTTGATCAGATAGCTTATAGATTTTCAAAGATACAGGATAACCTCGGGAAGTTAATAAGAATGTATATGTTTTTAAAGGGTGAGAATGTGGAAAACTTAACCATGATAGATGTTCTCAACCTTTCAGAAAGATACAATCTCGGTATCAACAAAGAAAAGTGGTTTGAACTGAGAGAGCTTAGAAACCTCATAGTTCATGAGTACGAAAGTCAAACGGAGAAGATAGCTGAAACAATAAACAGAATTTACAATGAATTAAGCTATCTGGACAGGTTATTAGATAAGTTGAGGATAAAGTAATGATAGAAACAATAGAGGATCTAAGGAACTTCATAAGGGATTTCTTCAAAGAAAGGAATATAAAGGTAAAGGTAATACTTTACGGATCAAGAGCGAGGAATACTCATGCACCCTTCTCTGATATAGATATAGCTCTTATCTCCGATGAAGATTTGTCAGAACATCTAACACAATTGAGAGAAATTATAGAGGAGTCTAATTTACCCCAAAAGGTTGATATAGTTGAGCTATCAAAGGTTTCTCCATCATTAAGGGAAGAGATATTGAAGGAGGGAAGGATCTGGATAGATTTAGAAAACTGAAAAATGATTTTGAAAAGGCTATTAAAAGACTTGAGGAGGCGGTGAATAAGGCTGTGAACAACAAAGGAACCGAAGACTATACATTCTACAGAGATTCAGCCATTCAAAGATTTGAAATAGCCTTTGAACTTATGTGGAAAACCGTTAAACTTTTCCTTGAAAAGGAAGGTATAATCTGCAGAAGTCTGAGAACATGTATAAGGGAGTTATTCTCCGCAGGTTTTATACAGGAAAAAGAAGCACGGGAACTCTTAAAAATGATTGACTACAGAAACATGACCGTTCATACCTATAACGAAGAAACGGCTGAGGAGATTTTTAGGAAGTTGCCGTTGTATGTTGATCTGTTCAAAAACACCTTTGTGAAGTTAAAGAACTAATGATAGGAAGTGAGGTGTTAGGAAAATTAAAGGACAGGTTAGAAGGTGATGTACATCTCAGAGAGGTTATAAAAGGTAGCACTACCTTTCTGATTTTAAGAATCATTGGAATGGTAGTAGCTTATGCGTTCACTCTCCTGGTAACAAGAAAACTCGGAGCTTCTGCTTGGGGTATATTTGCCCTTTCCTTTACAGTTCTCCAGATAGCTTCCGTCTTATCCCGCCTCGGTCTTGACGGAGCACTTCTTAGATTTATAGCCCAATACAAAGTTCAGGGAAAAGGCAAAACAGCCTTTTCTATCTATCTTAAAAGCTTAAAGGTGGTTATACCCCTTTCTATTTCGCTCACTGTATTTCTATATTATCTATCTCCCGTTATAGCTGAGAAGGTTTTTAACAAGGACTATCTCTCAGAATACCTTCAGATCATGTCCCTCGGAATACTGCCCTTTACATTGCTGTTTATAAATTCGGAAAGCCTCCGTTCTTTAAAGAAGATAAAAGAATATACATTTTTCCAAAGTATTTTTCCCTACTTTTTGGCTTTTATCTGTGTATTTATACTTTTTATAATCTCCTTTAATTTAACAGAAAAGGAAGTGGTTTTATCCTTCGTGTTTGCGATTTTTATAACGTGTATTTTTAGCTTTTTATTTCTTATTAAAGAGCTTAAGAATCTTTCCGGAAACTTTGAAGACGTCCCTTTAAAATCTATACTTTCAGTTTCTCTACCTATGTTCATGTCCTCTTCGCTCTTTATGGTAATGTCGTGGACAGATATAATAATGCTTGGAATATTCAGAACTCAGGAGGAAGTAGGTATATACAACGTTGCTGTAAGGCTTTCAATGATAACCAGCTTCACACTCGCAGCCATAAACTCAATAGCAGCACCCAAGTTCGCGGAGTTGTGGGGGAAGAAAGATCTTGAAGGACTAAAAAAGGTAGCCCAGCAGTCCACAAAGCTTATATTCTGGACATCAGCACCTGTTTTGATTTTGTATTTACTGTTCCCTTCTTTCTTTATGGGGCTTTTTGGGGAAGAGTTTAAGGAGGGGGCTTTGGCGTTGGTAATATTGACAGTGGGGCAGTTTGTGAATGCAGCCACAGGTTCTGTAGGTATAATTCTTATGATGACTGGAAAGCAGAATACACATCGCAACCTTGTGTTTGTAACAGTTTTAAGTAATGTTATATTAAATGCTCTTTTAATACCTCAGTATGGTATGTATGGTGCTGCATTGGCCAGTATGATTGCTAATTTCTTTGGGAATATCTGCGGGGTTTTTTTCGTTAAGAGATATTATGAATTTTATACTGTAAGTGGGATAGTGAGGTAATAGATGCTTATAAAATTAAATGGAAAGCAAGTAAAGTTGCCAGACTTTTTTATGCCTGGTGCTGGGAAAAGTGGTACAACATCCTTGGCGCGCTATCTCGCACAGCACCCTGAAATATATATACCAGCATTAAAAGAACCTCAGTTTTTCGCTTTTTGGGGAGTTGATTTTAAAAATCATTATCCAAAACCATTTCCGTATGTAAAAGAGCTTGACGAATACATATCATTGTTCAAAGACGCTAATGATGACGAACTTATTGGCGAAGCCTCAACTTGGTACTCAATACCTTTAACTGCTCAAAGGAGCATAGATAATATTAAGAAAATATATGGAAAATATACAGAAAATTTAAAGTTCATATTTATCATAAGAAATCCTATTGAGAGAATATTTTCTGCCTATCTTATGTATTACGAGATGGGAATAGAAAATTTGCCATTTGAGGAAGCTATTTCTTTTCAAGTCTGCGAGACAAGAATAAATAATGGTTACAGATTAGAATTAAACTATATTAATAACATGTTAATTGCTAATGTTATTGAAATTTACTTTAAAGAATTCCCAAGAGAAAATATAAAAATATGCTTATACGAAGATTTAAAAGAGAAGCCATTGTGGTTGCTTAAAGATATTTTCAGATTTTTGGATATCAATGACAATTATATTCCCCCAAACTTAGGTGTGCCTTACAATCCCTCTGGAATACCCAAATCTCCTTTGCATAAATTAGTATATAGATTGCTTATATCATATAATCCTTTAAAGCCTCTTGCAAAAAAACTGCTTTCAGAGGAAGTATCTTATAAAATAGCACACAAATTGAGAAAAAACTTTTACATTAAGCCTGAAATTCCTCCAGGCGTGAGAAAGAAATTACTGGATATTTTCAGGGAAGACATATTAAAACTCCAAGATCTTATAGACAGAGATTTGAGCCACTGGCTGGAGGAATAATATGAATAAAATCAAAGTAGGCGTCATAGGTCTTGGATATTGGGGTCCTAATTTGGTTAGAAATTTTTACCAACATCCTGAAACAGAGGTAGTAGGTATATGTGATCTATCTTCAGATAATATTGTCAAGGTGAAGAGTAAATATAAAGACATAAACTTTGCTACGACCAACTATAAAGAACTAATAAAGCAGGATTTAGATTTAGTTACAATAGCCACACCACCCGAAACTCATTACGAAATCGCAAAAAATTGTTTAGAAGCAGGCAAACATATACTTGTAGAAAAACCATTTACAAAAACAACTAAAGAAGCAGAAGAGCTTATAGAACTCTCAGAGAAGAAAAATCTCAAGATTTTTGTTGACCACACATTTGTGTTTCATCCTGTTGTAAGAAAGATGAAGGAGATAATATCAAGCGGAGAACTTGGGGAAGTGTATTACTTTGATTCCGAAAGGGTAAATCTGGGACTTTTACAAACAGGTGTAAATGTAATATGGGATCTTGCAGTTCATGATATATCAATATTACTTTATCTTTTTCCTGATATAGAATTTGTAAATATCCATGCTTTTGGCTCAAAACACATTCATCCTTACTTCGAAGATATAGCTCATATAGTTCTTGAGGGAAATAATGGATTTATTGCCCACATTCATGTAAGCTGGCTTTCTCCTGTAAAGATAAGAAAGGTTATAATAGGTGGCAGCCAGAGGATGCTGTGGTGGGACGATGTTCATCCCTTTGAAAAGCTTAAAATTTATGATAGTAGAATTGAGGTTGATTTAAGAAAACAAGACCCATTTTTCCCAAGCTATATAAAGGGCGATGTAAGGATACTTGCAATTGAAAATTATGAAGCTCTGCAAAAAGAGGTAGATAGCATAGTGGATTCTATACTCAAATACAAGGAACCAGAAGTCGAAGGTATTGACGGACTTAAAGTTGTCAAAATACTTGAGGGTTGTGAAAGGAGTTTAAAGAGTGGCGCAGTATTCAAATTATAGTTATAAAATGAAAGGAAGAACATTTACTGTTGTCCTTGATGGATCAGGAACAGCTACTGCTATTTCTGTAATAAAAGGATTAAAAAAGCAAAATAAATATAAAGTAAAGATAGTGGCAATGGATATGAATGAGATGAATGCGGGGCGTTTCTTTGTAGATAAATTTTATGTAGTTCCATCCGCATCTGCTGAAAATTTTATCGAAAGGGTTTTACAAATTTGTGAAGAAGAAAAAGCAGATATCTTTGTTCCTATTATTGACACTGCATTCCTAAAGCTTTCTCAAAACAGAGACAGATTTAAAGAAGTTGGTGCATTCCTGCTTCTTGCTAACAAAAAGGCTTTGGAAATAACCTCAGATAAATTAAAGACACATGAATTTTTCATGGAAAATAATATACCTGCTCCGCGTGTTTTTAAAGGGGATAAAGATCTTGATTTTCCAGTTTTTGTTAAGCCACGTGTGGGCGGAAGGGCTTCTATAAATGCATTTAAAGTAGAAAACAGTAAAGAGCTTGAGCTTTACCTATCTAAAATTCCTGACCTTTTAATACAGGAATATATAGAAGGAGATGAATTTACGGCGGATTGTTTAAATTCCCTTGATGGTAAGCGTTTTATAGAGTGTATTGTAAGAAAAAGGGTTGAAACAAAAGGCGGAGTTTCCATAAAAGCTGAAATAATTAGTGGGGACATTGAGAAGAGGATAAAAGAATACATAGCTTCTTTCTCTGTTAAACTGGAAATTCCAGGGGCTTATAATGTTCAGGGATTTGTAAGAGATAATGGTGATATACTTTTTACCGAAATTAATCCTCGCTTTGCTGGTACTCATGCCTTTACTATAGAAGCTGGTCTTAATTCAATAGAGTATATCTTAGACATGTTTTGTGGAGTAGATCCTGATGAAATAAAGGGAAGTGTTAATATAAACTATAATCTCAAAATGGTAAGATACTGGGATGAAATTTTTATAGACGGCGAAAAAGTTTTCAATCCCTGGAATCTATGGAGATAAACTGTGGAGTTGACAAGTGTATTGATGGATTATAGGTTGATAGTATGGGACTTTGATGGGACAATTGTTAAATTAAACGTAGACTGGAATAAGGTAAAAGAGGAAATTCTTAAAAATTATAGCGATTTATTGAGTGGGAAAGAGCTATCATCTATAAATAAAATGATTTATGAAATTAGGAAGTATACGTCCGACAAAAAAGTATTTAATATTATTGAAAGATATGAATCCGCTTCAGGAGATTATTAACATAATTAAGATGCTAAAAAGAAATGGGAAAATACAAACTATTTTAAGTGATAATATGAGTAGTACTGTGAAACGAGTTTTGCGTGAGGTTTCTATTTATGACTGTTTTGATCAGATCGTGTGCAAAGATTCTGTTAATAGATATAAACCCGATCCTGAAGGAATTGGAAAGATTTTTGAACAGTATAATATTGGCAAGTCTGAAGCTGTTATGATAGGTGATAGTTGGAAAGATAAGGAATTGTGTTATAGATTTGGAATAACGTTTGTGGACGTTGAGGAATTAGCAAGCCATGGATAAAACAAAGTATTTAGATCAGATAGCCGAGTTTTATAATGAGAATGATTTTGATTACATCCTACTTTATTATGCTCTAAAAATATTTGAAAGTGTAAAATATGGAAGTGAATTTTTAGAAATGGGTTGTTCTATAGGTCTGTCTACCAAATATCTACTTAGATATGCAAAAAGTATGGATGTAGTTGAAGGGAGTACAAAAAATATAGAGAGAACAGAAAGGCGGATAAATAGAGATAGAAGAGTTAAATTCTATAATGCTTTATGGGAGGACTTTGAATATCCCGAATATAAATACTCAGATATAATCTGGTTTAGAGGGATAGAACATATAAAGGATCCTTTACCAGTTCTGATAAACATCAAAAAGGCTTTAAAGTTAGGAGGAAGAATACATATAACTTTTCCAAATGCTTTGTCTCTTCATAGAAGGTTGGGAGTTTATATGGGAATAATAAAAAGCCCTTGGGAATTTAGTGAAAGAGATATAAAATTGGGTCATTATGATATGTACGATAGATTTAAAGTGGCATCATTATTAAAGGATGCTGGATATAAGATATTAAGTTTTCATGGCATCATACTAAAACCACTGCCCAACGATAAAATGATGGAGCTTTACAAAGAAAATCCTAAATTAATAGAAGCATTATTTGAAATAGGTAAAGAGCTGCCAGATTACTGTGCAGAAATCTACATTTGTGCTACACCAGAAGAGGTAGAAGATGAGAATAAAAGCAAAAGTTGAAGGGGATAAAATTATAATCCCTAATTCATATAACCTACAAGACGGTGAAATTTGGTTAGAAATTGAGATTTTAGGCACCAGCTCAGGGGAACATTTAGAACTCTGGGAAGAACATTTAAATGAGGAGAAAAGAAAGGAAGAGCCTGTAGATATAGACACTATTGAAGTGATTTCTCAAGAACTCGGATTAAAAGGTATAAAAGTGGAGGATCTTATAAATGGCAAACTCTAAGTTCGTTATTGATGTAAACATACTATTAGATTTCCTTCTTGGAAGGAACGGCTATAAAGAAGCTTCTAAAGTTATTGAGTATTTAGTTAAGAAAAAGAATGGTTATATTAGTGCTTCATCCATACCAGTAATATATTTTATGATTTCAAAGTATAGGAAAGAGCTCTTGAAGTTCTTACCAAAAATATTAAGCTACTTTACCATATGGAAAGTTCCTTCCTACGTAGATTGGGAACATCCCTTGGTTCAGAAGGATATAGAAGATTACCTTATTCACACAACTGCGGAAAGTTTGGATGCTTTTGTTATAACACGCGATAAAGAGTTTCTGTCCCTTTCTGATAAGGCTATAAATGTGGAAGACTTCTTTAAGCTTATACTGAAAGAAAACAAAGAGAAACATGTTCCTTTTCTTGATTTAAAATCTCAGAATATAAAAATTTTCCCTAAGGTAGAGAAGAAGTTAGACAGAATAATCAACAGTTCTCAGTTTGTATGTGGCAAGTATGTGAAAGAATTTGAGGAAGCTTTTGCCAGTTATTTAGGGACAAAATTCTGCATTGGTGTGAACTCTGGAACGAGTGCATTAATAGTAGCTTTAATGGCAGTAGGTCTAAAGCCTGGTGATGAAGTGATAATGCCCGTCAATACTTTTATAGCTACAGCGGAAGCTGTGTCTATATTAGGAGGTAAGCCTGTATTCGTTGATATACATCCAGATTATTACACAATAGATGTGAATCAGATAGAAAGTAAAATTACCAACAGAACTAAGGCAATTATCCCAGTTCACCTGTATGGACAGTGCGCTGATATGGATCCAATTATGGATATAGCACGTAAATATAATCTGTGGGTTATAGAAGATGCTTGTCAAGCTCATGGAGCGGAATACAAAGGAAGGAAAGCGGGAACTATAGGTCACATAGGATGTTTTAGCTTTTATCCGGGTAAGAACTTGGGTTCTTGGGGCGAGGCAGGAGCTTGTGTAACTAACGATGAAAAATTAGCAGATAGGATGTATAAGATTCGTAATCATGGAGGAATCAAGAAGTATCAACATGAAATATTAGGTGGGAATTTCCGTATGGAGGAGATACAAGGTGCTATTTTGGGTGAGAAATTATATTACCTTGATGAGTGGAATGAAAAGAGAAGATATATAGCACGATTGTATTTAGATCGCTTGCAGGATTTGGAAGATAATGATTTGTTGAAGCTTCCGCATGAAGCTCCTTATAATAAGCATATATATCATTTATTTGTTATTACTTTAAAAAGGAAAAATAGGAAGGTAATATTAAGTGAACTTAAGAATAACTCTATTGATATAGGAATACACTATCCTACGCCGTTATATAAAATAAAAATTTTCAATTATGATATTAATAATGAAAAAGGGCAATATACTATTGCTGAATTAATTCAGGATAATATAATAAGTTTGCCTATTCATGAACACATAAAAGAAGATCAAATTATTCTTATTCAAAATATTTTACGCCATGCTCTTGGTTAAAATAAACCATGGAACACAGCAAAACATATTTTAACGATATTAATTCAATTATGCGTAAGTTTAAAGATGTATATGAGGAGCTGAAAAAGGAAGCAATAGCCTTTTACAAAAAAGATGATCTAGAAGAAAGCCTAACTAGAATAGTAGCTGCATCCACTTTTGCATGGTGGTATCATTTTGGATATTGGTGTGATGATGAGCTTGAGGAAATAATAAAAAATATAGGTGTAGATTTATTGCAAGAAAAATTAAATATACATAAAAATTTAAAAATTAATGAAAAAAGTGTTTTGTTTTTAACAACATTTTTAACTAACACTGGCGGGCATACAGAGGCTATGAAATTATGGATGGATTGTGTAATTAATAGCTATGATTTTGACAATATATATCTTATCTCAACGGAGGTATACAGCAAAACTTTATTAGATACACATGAGTATGGTATAGATGAGAGGGTTAAATATATAAAACTACCATCTGGAAAAATCAGCGAAAAAATATACCATTTATCTAAGATACTAATTAATATAAAGCCACACTATATTTTTATGTTTATTGATCCAAACGATATCATATCTATAGCTGCTTTGAATTTTTTCAAAACTATAGCAAATCCTAAAATTATTTTCTTTAATCATTCAGATCACACATTCTGGTTGGGTAAAAATGTTATAGATATATTGGTAGAATTCAGAACCTATTCTGTTGGGATATCTAGAATTTTTCGCAGGTTTAAGGGTGAAATAGCTGTAATGCCGTTATCTACAAAAATCTATAGTGCTGATGAGATGTTTTATGATGATATATTGAATTCATTGAACTTACCTATCAATTGTAAAACTATTTCTCTTTCCATAGGTTCTCCATGGAAGTTTGTTGATGATGGATATTGGGATTACTTTAGAACCATAGAACGTATTCTATACAATGCAAAAAATCATGTACATCTTTTAATAACTAAAAAGGATAAATATATAGAAAGTAAGTTTTCTGGTATACAAGGAGAAATTAAAGATAGGTTTAAAATTATATATAATGTATCAAATCCTCTGCCTTATTATAAAATAGCAGATTTTATTATAGAGAGCTTTCCTGTCATAGGTGGAACTGTGCGGTTAGAAGCTATGGCTTTAGGCAAGCCCATGATATTCATAAGAAACAATAAGAGTGCTCTTTTTTCTGTAACTGATGTGATACCTCCTTCCTATAAGTATGTGGCATACGGTGAAAAGGATATTATTGAATATGCTAACATTTTCTTGCAAGATGAAGGGGAAAGAAAAAAAGCAGGAGAAATGCTTCAAAAACATTTCTATGAAAATTATACTCCTGATAGAATATGCGTGAGAATTAAAGATATATTAAACGGAGAGGCAAAAAATGATATGCCAAGTTTAGAAGAAAATCTAACAATAATAGATACAGATGAATATTTATGCTCTTACGATATTAAATATAGAGGTGTAATAAACCCGTATCTGTTTTTGCTTAGGATATATTTAAGCAGTAAGAGTGTTTCTCCAACAAAATATTTTAAAATTTTAAGGAGACTAAATATTTACGATTTTGTTTTTGTGGTTGGAAAGATAGTTTCTAAATTGCGAGTAAAATATGCCTAAAAATCCTCATGTGCTTATACTTATGGCAACATATAACGGAGAGCAATTTATATCTGATCAAATAGAATCAATTTTGAATCAAACCTATAAAAATTGGAAGCTTGTAATTCATGACGATGGATCAACCGACAACACCTTAGATATAATTAATAAATATGTTGAAAAATATAAAGATAAAATAATTCTAATAGATGACGGAATAAAATGTGGGGGAGCGAAGGAGAATTTTTCACACTTAATAAAAATAGCAAAAAACTCATTTGATTTCGATTATATTATGTTCGCGGACCAAGATGATGTGTGGTTGCCTGAGAAGATAAAAATTTCTTTGGACGTGATTGTTGATTTAGAAAAGAGATACAAAAAAGAAATTCCCATTTTAGTTCATACAGATTTGGTTGTAGTTGATAAATACTTGAATGTTGTTTGTGAATCTTTTTGGAAATATCAGAAAATAAATCCGATCAAAAATTCTCTCAATCATTTGCTTTTAGAAAATACTGTAACTGGAAGCACTATGATAATCAACAAGAGATTATTAGCTTTGATAGAATATATACCCAAAGAAGCATTAATTCATGACTGGTGGATTGCTTTAGTGTGTGCCATAACTAATGGCATCATTTATCCATTAAAACAGCAAACTGTTCTATACAGACAACACGAAAATAATGACTTGGGAGCAAAGCTTTATTCATTTAGCAAGCTTCTATTTCGCTTTGTTAGAGAACCGAAACACTTCTTGGTTAAAAGAAAATTAATTTTAAATCAAATAAGTAAGATTTGTGAGCTGTATGAGGGCAGCAATAATTTTATAAAAGAATTGAACAGCAACATAAAAAATCCTCTAAAGAGGAAGCTCTTTTATTATAAGAACGATTGTTTGGGCGAGGATTTTTTAAAAAAACTAGGCAAACTGATCTTTTTGTGATGGATAGTGCTTTCAAATTTTTTCTTAAAGCATTTATGATAATTTTTATTTCCATACCTGCTTCTTCACTCATAACTGTTAAGTTTTTTTTGTTTTTGATTACTGTTTATGTTTTTGCGATATGGATTCTTCTTAGAAGAAATATTGTGTCTGATAAATTTTTTCTAATTGGGTGGTTAATTTTATCCTTCATATTTATAACTTCGTTTTTGCAGACAGTTATATATGGCGATTATATATC
>Ga0256830_1002375_pt1 | contig 12454 bp, 6 predicted proteins | sample 128326metaG_FD_190537 | JGI IMG/M metagenome (GOLD analysis project Ga0256830, IMG submission 190537) | Hydrothermal vent microbial communities from Lau Basin, Pacific Ocean - 128-326 | ecosystem: Environmental > Aquatic > Marine > Hydrothermal vents | place: Pacific Ocean: Lau Basin | collected...
GCGATCATGGACATCCGGATCGAATCGATCGACGGCCTGCGGCATCGCATCCCGCGCCACGGCAAGATGCGGACCGATGCCATCGTCTACGCCAGCAAGGAGCTGCTCGAGCAGATCCGCCGCGACCTTTCTCTTCAACAGGCGGTGAACGTGGCCACGCTTCCGGGCATCGTCGGTCCCAGCCTGGCCATGCCGGACATTCACCAGGGCTACGGCTTCCCCATCGGCGGCGTGGCGGCCACGGACTGGAACGAGGGGGTCGTCTCGCCGGGGGGCGTGGGCTTCGACATCAACTGCGGCGTCCGGCTCGTCCGGACGAACCTCGGCCGCGACGAAGTCCATTCCCGCATCCGGGAACTGGTGAACCAGGCCTTCCGCGACGTGCCTTGCGGCGCTGGCGGCAAGGGACGGCTGAAGCTGACCGACAAGGAGCTGAACGAAGTCCTCACGCGAGGCGCCCGCTGGCTGGTGGACCGCGGCTACAGCCCTCCGCGGGACGCCGAATGCGCCGAGGAGGGCGGCTGCCTGGCGGAGGCCGATCCCGGGGCGGTCTCGGCCCGAGCCAAGGAGCGCGGGCGCCCGCAGCTCGGCACGCTGGGCAGCGGGAACCATTTCCTCGAGATCCAATACGTCCAGCGCGTCCACTATCCGGAGGCGGCGAAGGCGATGGGGCTGGAAGAAGGGCAGGTCGTGGTGCTGATCCACTCCGGATCGCGGGGCCTGGGCCATCAGGTCTGCACCGATTTCCTGCAGCAGATGGGCGCGGCGATGAAGCGCTACGGCATCTCGCTGCCGGACCGCCAACTGGCCTGCGTGCCGATCCAATCCCCCGAGGGCCAGGCCTACTTGGGCGCCATGCGGGCGTCGGCGAATTTCGCCTGGGCGAACCGCACGGCGATCCTCTATTTCCTGAGGGACTCCTTCGAGCGGGTCTTCGGCAAATCAGCCGAGCTGGTGACGGTCTATGACGTCTGCCACAACATCGCCAAGCGCGAGCGCCACGTGGTGGACGGCAAAGAGCGGGACGTGCTGGTGCACCGCAAGGGCGCCACGCGCGCTTTCCCTCCGGGCCATCCCGACGTCCCGGAGGTTTACCGTTCGGTGGGACAGCCGGTGCTGATCCCGGGCAGCATGGGCACGGCCTCCTGGGTGCTTTGCGGGACCGAGGGGGCGATGCGGGAGACCTTCGGCAGCGTCTGCCACGGCGCGGGCCGCCTGATGAGCCGCACGGCGGCGAAGAAGGGGCGGAACGCAAAGGAGGTCGAGCGCGGCCTCGAGCAGCGGGGAATCATCGTCCGGAGCGAGACCCGGAATGGGATCCTCGAAGAAGTGCCCGAAGCTTACAAAGACGTGGACGAAGTGATCGAAGTGGTCGAGCAAGCCGGGCTGGCGCGGAAGGTGGCGCGCCTCCGACCCATGGGCGTCATCAAGGGGTGATGCGGCGCTACTGGCTCGGCCGGATCCGTTTCGGAGTTTCGGCGATCTGCGCTCGGGCCCTGGCTTGCACGGCGCCGGCCATGCCGGCGAGCGAGAGTGTGCGGTAAAGCTGCTCGATTCGGTCCTCGAGCTGCGCGACCCGCTCCTGCAGCGTCCTCACCCGCTCCTCCACCGCCGCCGGACTGAGCTCCGGGGCGGAAATCACTTGCAGAACCGCATTGCGGGCGAATTCGGAGATGCTCCGGGCCCCCGCTTCCCGGAACGCCGCCCGCAACTTTTCGTACTCGCTTTCACTCAGCCGGAAGTTCACCAGCCGGTTTCGTGGATTCACTACGCTCATCCCGTGGTTCCTCCGCAGCGGCCCCCCGCGGGCTGCCCGGCCCCGGATCCAGCCGCCGGCGCTTTCCCGTATCGGTGTCCGACAGGGATTGTTGAACGGAAGGCGGTGGAAAACCGCGTTTCGTTCTTCGAATTATCATACTCGAATTTGTGCCGGTCCAAAAGGGCCGCGGGACGGTTTTCTTTCGGTTCTCTTCGGCCCGGCGCCGGCCGGTCCGCCGGTACGGGTGGAACGTTTGTCCTCGAATTTCGTATTTGTATGAGATAGCGCCATGAGGCAATCGAGCACTCGACGCAACACGACCCGGCGGCGGCGCTGGATTTGGGGGACGCTGTTCCTCCTTTTGGTGGTCGGGGCAGGATTGGGAATCCGCGCTTCCCTGCGGTCGAACCACACGATCGATCCTTCCCGTTTGGTGACGGTGGAGCGGGGCGACATCGCCCGCAGCGTGGTGGCCACTGGAAAGATCGAGCCGCGCGCCAAGGTCGAGGTCAAGTCCAAGGCCAGCGGCATCGTCAAGAAGATCCTCGTCGATTACAGCGACTCGGTGCGCCGGGGGCAGGTGCTCGTCGAGCTGGACAAGGAAGAGCTCCAGGCCCGCGTGCGGGAAGCCCGCGCTTTGCTGATGGCCGCCGAAGCCGCCGAACAGGCGGCCGTAGCCTCCTACGAGCGCAACAAGGTGGAGGCCGAAGGGCCGGACCTGCCCTTCTTGCAAGCCGCCGCCGAGCGCGCCCGGCGGCTCCATGAGGACGGCCTGATCTCCCGGGCCGTGCTCGAGGAGGCCGAGCAAGCCTACCGGATGGCGTTGAACCGGCAGATGAGAGCGCTGCGCAACGTCGCCGTCGCCAAAGCCGAGATCACACGGGCCCGCGCCCAGGTGGCCCAGGCGCGCGCGGCGCTCGACCGCGCCGAGCAGGACCTGCGCAACTCGACCATCGTCAGCCCCATGGACGGGGTGGTCCTCTCGCGCGACGTCGAGGTCGGCGACGCCGTCAGTTCCATCCTCGTGCTCGGCTCGCAGGCGACTCTCATCATGACGCTCGGCGACATCAGCGACGTCTATGTCCGCGGCGAGGTGGACGAGGCCGACATCGGCAAGGTCTACATCGGCCAGCCGGCGCGGATCGTCGTCGAGAGCTTCAAAGACAAGGAGTTCCGCGGGGAAGTCACCCGCATCTCGCCCCTGGGCGTCGAGGAAGACAACGTCACGACCTTCGAGGTCCGCGTCTCCATCGCCAACCCCACCGGCGAGTTGAAGGCCAACATGACGGCCAACGCCGAGATCATCCTCGAGGAGAAGCACGACGTGCTCCTGGTGCGTGAGGCCGCCGTGGTCTACGACCGGGAACGCAACACTTTCGTCGAGGTGCCGGACCCGGCGGCGGAAACCGGACGGCGGCGGGTTCCGGTGAAGCTCGGCATCTCCAACGGCATTCTCACCGAAGTGATTTCGGGGCTGAACGAGGGCGACCGGGTGATCCTGCAGTAACGCCGGCGGGAGGAGGGCATGGGATTTCGCGATCTGGCCGTCGACACCGTCCGCACCCTCTGGGCCCACAAGCTGCGCACCGCGCTGACGATGTTCGGCATCGCCTGGGGAATCATCGCCATCACGTTGATGGTCGCCGCCGGTGAGGGATTCTATCGCGGGCAGTCCCGCGCGGGAGAGAAATTCGGCCGCGACATGATGATCTTTTTCCCGGGCCGTACGAGTCTGCAGGCCGGCGGCGCCCGGGCGGGAAGGTTGGTGCGCTGGCGCGCCGGCGACTACCTTCAAGTGCGGCGCGAGGCTCCGGCTTGCCGCCACGTGATACCGGAGCTGGGCAACACGCGAACGATCCGCAGCCCTTACAACAGCGCCTCCCGGCTGGTCGTCGGCTCCGTGCCGGAATTCTCCTACGTGCGGTCCGTCAGCGTGGACCGAGGCCGCTATTACAACCAGGCCGATGTGGACGAGGCCCGCCGCGTGGCCGTGCTCGGCAGCGACCTCTACCAGCAGCTTTTCGCCGGCCGGCCGGCTCTCGGCCGGCAGGTCCTGATCGGCGGCAAGCCTTACACGGTGATCGGCATTACCAAAGAGAAGGAGCAGCGCTCCTCCTACGACGGCCAGGACGTGACCAAAGCGTTCATTCCGATTACCTCGATGTTGCGGGATTTTCCCGATCGGGGCGGCCCCCCGGACGCCGTGGACCGCCTGATCGTGACGCCCCTCGACTTCGCTTCCCATCCGGCGTGCAAAGCGCAGGTCCGCCGGTCCTTGGCGCGGCTGCACCATTTCGACCCCGCCGACGAAGAGGCCGCCTCGGTCTGGGACACGGTGGAGAACACCAAACAGTTCCTGAAGATGACGAACGGCATCAAGTATTTCCTGGGGGCCGTCGGGTTGGTGACGTTGTTTCTGGGCGGCATCGGCGTCATGAACGTCATGCTCGTCGCGGTGCGGGAGCGGACCAGGGAGATCGGCGTGCGCATGGCGGTCGGCGCGACGCGAGGCGCGATCGTCCGCCAGTTCTTCTTCGAGACGCTGATCGTCGTGTTCCTGAGCGGCGGATTGGGAATGGCCGCGGCCTACGGCATTTGCGCAGCTGTCAACACGCTGCCCATGCCCGAGTACTTCGACGGGCTGATCCCCACCTGGGATTCCACTCTGCTCTCGCTGGGGCTCTTGGGGGTCACGGCCGTCTTCAGCGCCGTTTATCCGGCCAGTCGCGCCGCGGCGGTGGATCCCGTCGAAGCGCTGCGCTTCGAGGCGGGAGGCTGACCGTCATGTTCCGGGAGATCTTGCGGCAATCAGTTCAGGCGCTGCTCCGGAGCCCGACGCGGACCTTCCTCACCATGCTCGGCATCGTCTGGGGCGTCGTCGCGGTGGCGCTCCTGCTGGCCTATGGTTCGAGCTTCCGGTCTCTGCTGGTCGCCGGCTTCGACGCCGTGGGCCGGAGCGTGGTGCTCTGCTTCCCCGGTCAGACGAGTGAACAGGCCGGCGGGGAGCGCGCCGGGCGTCGCATCCGCTTCGAACAGGCCGACGTCGAGGCGATTCTGGCCGAGGCACCGTTGGTCAAGGTGGCCTGTCTGGAGACCGTCCGTTGGCAATCGGTCGTTTACGGCACGCGGCTTGTGGACACCCCGGTGCGGGGAGTCTACCCGGTGTATGGGCGCATGCGAAACGAGGTGCCCGAAGAAGGCCGCTGGATCTCGCCGGAGGATGTGCTCGAACGCCGGCGGGTGGCGTTTCTCGGCGACGAAGTGCGGCGGAAACTGTTCGCCGGCCGACCCGCTGTGGGCGAGACGATCCGCATCGGCGGGGTGCGCTTCACCGTCATCGGCGTGATGGCGAAGAAGATCCAGTTCAGCAACTACTTCGCGAGCGACGACGCCAGCGTCTTCATCCCCTACTCGGCGGCCGGAGACTTGTGGGACAACCGTTACGGTTCCGTACTGCTGTTCGAGCCCGTGAGCCCGGCCTTCGAGGCGCAGGCCATTCGGCAGGTGCGGGCCGCGATCGCCAAACGGCAGCGTTTCTCCCCCACCGACGAGCGCGCCTTCACGGCTTTCGGGCGCGAGCAGTACCGCCCGGTCATCGACGGAATCACCCGCGGCCTGCAAGCTCTTCTGCTCGTGATCGGGGTGTTGACGCTGGCGATCGGCGGCGTCGGGGTGATGAACATCATGCTCGTGTCGATCGACGAGCGGATTCGGGAGATCGGTCTGCGCCGCGCCTTGGGGGCCAAACGCTGGCACATCCAGGTGCAGTTTCTGAGCGAGGCGCTGGTGATCACCCTGATCGGCGGCGTGATCGGGCTGCTCGTGGCCTGGGGCCTGTCGGCGCTGATCGGTCCGATCCCGCTCCTCGGCCCGCTGTTCGACGACACCTCCGGCAAGGGGGACATCCATCTGGTGATCTCGCCCGTCACGGTGGCGGTCTCGGTATTCGTCCTGCTAGTGGTCGGGTTGTTGAGCGGTCTCATCCCGGCTTCCCGGGCTTCCGGTTTGGACCCCGCTCAGGCGCTCCGCTATGAGTGACTCGATGGCAAACTGAAGCGACTGACTCCCGCCGGGACTGCGGGGCGCGGAAAGGCTTGCGGGACTAGCGGGAGCCGCTCAGCGGAAGTTCTCGATCATGACAATGTTGGTCTCGTCTTCGTTCGCCCTCACGTAAAGCAGCCAGCGGCCGTCCCGGCTGATGGAACAGCCACTGTCCACCATGCGGCCCGTGCCGAGATCGGCGATTTCACGAATCCCGGAGCCGTCATAAGGAACAAACTTCACCGACCAGGATCGCTCCAAAGGCCGGAGCTGCTTCCACGAAAGGAAAAACACTCCCTGCTTGGTGAGGACCCAGTTCCTCGAGTTCTCCCACTGCAAGTCTTTCAGAAACAGCGTCTCTTCGCCCCCTCCCACCGGCGTTCTCCAAAGTCCCGGGACGCTACGCCGGTTGTAGTAAAGAAACTCGCCGTCCGGTGACTCGACGCCTTCAAAGCCGCCGTTGCGCGTAACCTGGACCATCTCGCCCCCCCCGGACGGGATCTTCCAGATTTGCGCCGTTCCGGAACGGTCGGATCCGAAGTACACCCAGCGTCCGTCCCGAGACCAACTTGGCCGGACGTCTTCGCCGCTGCCGGATACGAGCGCCTGCGGGGGGCCGCCCTCCGCCGCGACGACATAGATGTCCCAGTTCCCGCTCAGCCCGGAATCGAAAGCGATCCGCCGGCTGTCCGGAGACCAACGGGGACTGCCGAGCGGTTTCGGGAACGATACCAGGCGCACGGCGTCGCTACCATCCGGATTGCTTGTCCAAAGTTCGCCTCCTCGGGAGGAATTGAACACAAAGGCGAGCCGGGAGCCATCGGGCGACAGGCGCGGGTTGGAGGCGGAACGGACGGGGAGGTCCAAGCGCTCCGGGGTGCGCCTTTCGTAGCTTGTTTCGCGCAAGGGGACGCGCCAGATCACGTTGTCGCTGGCATACATGACGAACGCCAGGCGGCCGCCCGCCGGCGACACGGCGGGAAGAATCGCGTTGGGCCCCGCTCCGGTGATGCTTACCGGCTCGCCCCCGGCGGCGGGGATCTTCCATAACGCCGTTTCTCCGCGGCGGCTCGATGAAAAAACGATGTGGCGTCCATCGGACGTCCAGGCCAGGCCGTGAATCCGACTGTTGTCCTTAGTGAGGCGGTGGGCTTCGCCGCCGGTCAAGGGAACCACGTAGACGTCTCCCAACAGTCCCGCCGTCCGCCGAATGAACGCCAGCCACCGGCCGTCCGGCGAGATTGCAGGGCTGCTGTCGCCCAGGGAGTTTGCGGGCGGCCAGGTGACCTTCAGATTCTGGCGACTGGCGATCACCCGGAGATAGACGCTCAAAGGCTCCGCCGGAGACTCTTTATCTACGTACGCCAGGAGCTTTCCATCCGGGGACCAGGATAGCCGCTCCGCTACGGGGACCCCCAGAAACGCTGCGGCTGGGCTGGCTGGGCCGAAATCCAGTCCCATCACCCGGACCTCCTGCCAAGTGTGCGTCGAGATCACGTAGAGCGCAGCCGTATCCCCCGTGCGCCGGTAGAACGCAATCTGGGACCCGTCAGGCGAATAGGCTGGAGCGAAATCGTCGCCCGGGCTCTCGGTGACACGGCGCGGCGCTTCCGAATCCAGGGCCTGGACGTAAATGTCGTAATTGCTCCGGTCCTCGCCGTTCCATGCGAAAGCCAGCGTGGTGCCGTCCGGGGAAAAGCTGGGCGTGGTTTCACATCCGGGCAAGCTGATGAACGGGGTCGGCGTGGGCGGCGTACCGATTTCAGACGCCGGTCGGTAGCCGAACCAGGCTGCGATTCCAAAGATCGCCGCCGCCAGACCTGCGGCGGCGATCGGAGCGGTTCGCCGCCCGGCCCGGGGCGGGCGAGCTGGGACAGAAGGCGTGCGGGCGTCCTCGGATGGAGGTCCGATCCTCTCGACCGAAGCAAGGAACCGGTAACCCCGCCGGGGGACGGTCGCGATGAAGCGCGGATTCTCAGCCGAGTCGCCGAGCGCTTCCCTGAGCCTGTTGACGGCCGTATTCAGACAGTGGTTGAAATCGACGAAGGTGTTCCCCGGCCATAACTGCTGCCGTAGCGTTTCCCGGGTGACGATCTCGCCAGGTCGCTCCAGCAGCAGGAGTAAGATCTGGAAGGGCTGTCCGGAAAGCCGAATCTTGACGCCGTTTTTGCGTAGCTCCCCGGCGGCGGGGATGACCTCGAACGTGCCGAAACGAAGAACCGACCTTGAGGCGGCGCTCCCGGCGAGGGCAGGACTCTGTTTCTCGGCCTTCATGCTGGGCTCATGTGCCTCGCCCTGCATGGATTATATCGAGGTCGCGTCCCTCGTACAAGCCCTGTGCGGCGACTGATCCGCGAACGTAAACCCTGTGGGTTCAAGGACTTCGCTGCTAACCTCGCATTGTTTTCCCCGGCCTGCCGTTTGACTCTTTTATGACTTGACTCTGCCGGATGCGTACCGCTAAATCGAGTTGCTCCAGGCGAATCTGCGCGGCTGCCGATCGCAGTTGTGCAGGGGCGCGGCAGGGACCTGGCGTTTACGCTGCTGGCGGTTCGAGGCCGAAGCTTCCGCCGCTGCCCTGGACCTGTAACGAGTGGCAAATTTCGGATCAGGGAACGAGAGGTGATCGATGACAGTTTCGCGAACCCATTGGTTTCTCATGATGGGTCTTGGCGTCTTGATTTGGCTGTTGGCTGCTGGGCCGGCCCAGGCGCAGGACCCACGGGCCACATTCACCGGCCTCGTCACCGACGCGTCCGGCGCCGTGATTCCAGGCGCCGAGGTGACCGCGATCAACGACGCGACCGGGGTCGCCATCTCGACGACGACGAATGCGGTCGGCAACTATGTAATTCCATTCTTGCCCATCGGGAGTTACACGCTCACAGCCGAAGCCCCGGGCTTCAAGAAGTACTCGCGGTCGGGACTCCGGCTGCGGGTCACCGAAGTGGCCAAGGTGGACATCACCTTGGAACTGGGAGAGGTCACCGAGACCGTGGAGGTGACTTCCACGGCGCCGCTGCTCGACACGGCCGGGGCCACTCTCGGCCAGGTGGTGGACGAGAAGCGGGTGACCGAGCTCCCGCTCTACGCCGGCAATCCGCTGGAGCTGATCTTCATCACTCCCGGGATGGTCAATCCGCGGGGGACGATGCCGCGGCAGCACGCACCGTGGAACAACCTTCGGGTGGAGTCCAATGGTAATGCTGGCCGAAGCAACGACTTCACGATCGACGGCGTCCCGAACACGTTCCCAAACGACGCCGGCGACGGCGTGCGGCCGGCCTTCAGCCCTCCCACCACTGCCGTGAGCGAGTTCCGGATCGAGACCAGCCCGTTCGACGCGAGCATCGGACACGCATTGGGCGCGTCGGTCAACGTGAGCACGAAGAGCGGCACGAACAATTTCCACGGCGGTCTCCACTGGTTCCACAAGAACAGCGCTCTGTCGGCTCCGTCGTTCTTCGACAACCGTTACGGCGCCAGGAAGCCCGTATGGCGGTTCAACCGCTACGGCGGCGATATCGGCGGCCCGGTCATCCTGCCGAAGTACAGCGGCCGGAACAAGACCTTCTTCTTCTACACCTACGAAGGCAACAAGTGGACGATTCCCGAGCCGCGGACCGACACCGTGCCCGACGCGGCCCAGCGGAACGGCGACTTCTCCCAACTGCTTCAGCTCGGTAGCCGATACCAGATCTACGATCCTTACTCGGCCCGGCCGGCGCCCGGCGGCCGTCTCCGCCGAGACCCGTTCCCCGGCAACGTCATCCCGCAGACCTTGTTCGACCCGGCCGGCTATAACATCGCCAACCTCTACCCGATGCCCAATCAGCCGGGTACCCCCGACGGGGAGGACAATTTCTTCACCCCGGCGGTCGCCTCTGAGGACTATTACGTCCATCTCGTCCGGGTGGACCACGTCTTCGACGACGCCAACCGGCTGTTCCTGCGGTTCCAGTACGACAACTGGGTGGAGGACCAATTGCGCCGCCTCGGCCCCAACAACCCGGCCTCCGGCGTCTACACGAAAGCCAGGAACAAGGGGCTCGCCCTCGACTACGTGCGCGTCCTGAATGCGATGACCGTCTTCAACTTCCGCTACGGCCTCACCTACCAGATCCGCTCGGACAACCGCGTAAGCCAGGGGATCGATCTGACGACGCTGGGCTTCTCCGAGAACCTCACCAGGTGGATCGACCCGAGTTACGCGACCATCCCTTATACGAGAACCGACGGTTACGCCCGGATCTCCCGCTTCTGGAACGGCGACGGCTACAACACGGGACTGACCCACAGTCTCAACGGCAACTTCACCCACATGCACGGACGGCACAACCTGAAGTTCGGCGTCAGCTTCCGCGGCTACCGGGCCAACGGCAACCGGTTCCCCTTCGCTACCTCGCCGTTCTTCCGGTTCCGCAACACGTACACCCGGGGACCCCTGGACAGCTCGGGCGGGGCGCCCACCGGCCAGGCCATGGCAGCGCTGCTCATGGGACTTCCCACCAGCGGTTTCATGGAGCTGGAACCCAGCTACGCGATGAGCGGTCCCGCGCTGGGTCTGTATTTCCAGGATGACTGGAAAGTGACGCCGAAGCTGACAATCAACATCGGCATCCGCTGGGAGTACGACCTTCCGGTCACCGAACGTTACGATCGTCTCGTGGACACCTTCCTCGCGAACGTCTCGAACCCGATCGAGGAGCAGGCCCGCGCCAACTACGCCAAGAATCCGATCCCGGAGATCGCGCCGGAAGACTTCCGCGTTCTCGGCGGCCTCACCTGGGTGACCGACACCGGAACCCGCAGCCCGTTCGAGCGCGACACGACCAACTTCATGCCCCGCATCGGTCTCGCTTATCAGCTCGCGCCGAAGACCGTGCTGCGCGCCGGCTACGGCATCTTCTACGACACCGTGGGAGTGAACCGGACCCGGGCGATCCAGACCGGCTACTCGCAGTCTACGCCGGTGCAGGTGACCCTCGACGGCGGTGAAACATTCGTCACGACGATGTCGGATCCTTTCCCGGACGGCCTGCTGCAGCCCGCCGGCCCGGCCGGAGGACTCACCACCAATCTCGGCCAGTCCCTCACGTACTACCGGGGCCGCCGCCACAACCCGTACGCGCAGCGCTGGAGCTTCGGTTTGCAACAGTTGTTGCCGGGTAATTTCCTCGTCGAGGCCACCTATGTCGGCAACCGGGGAACGCGGCTCGAGACTTCCCGGGAGATGAACGCGCTGCCGGCCCAGTACCTGAGCCGGGAGTTCTTCCGGGACCAGGAGACGATCGACTACCTGACCGAAAGGCTCCCCAATCCGTTCTACGGCACCGACCCCATCTTCGGGTCGAGGATCTCGCGTGGGGACTTGTTGAAACCTTATCCGCATTTCCGCAGCATCCGCTACGACGACAACGTCGGCTACTCCTGGTACCACGCTCTGCAGGCGCGCGTAGAGAAGCGCTTCTCGCACGGGCTGACCTTCCAGCTCGCCTACACTTTCTCAAAGTTGATGGAGGCGATGGAGTTCCTGAACGCCGCCGATCCGATGCCCTACGAGTCGCTCTCCGGCTCGGACCGCCCCCAGATCGTTTCCATCACCGGGATCTGGGAGCTGCCCTTCGGCCGCGGCCGGCAGATGGGCGCGAACATGTCTCGCGCCCTGGACGCCGTTGTGGGAGGTTGGCAGGTCGGCGTGATTTACCGCTACCAGTCCGGCGAACCGCTCGGGTTCGGCGACGCCATCTTCGTGGGCGACATCAAGGACATCTACTTGCCCCCGAGCCGGCGTACGGTGGACCGTTGGTTCAACGTGGACGCCGGGTTCAACCGCAACCGCCGCGAGCAGCGCGCCTACAACTTGAGGCGCTTCCCGCTCCGGTTCGGGCATCTGCGCGGCGACGGGCAGAACCGCTGGGACATCTCGCTGAAGAAGAACTTCCAGCTCACCGAGGACGTTCGCCTGGAGTTCCGGGTGGAAGCCATCAATGCCATGAACCACTCGATCTTCCGGGCTCCCCGGACCAATCCCACCCGGTCGAACTTCGGTCGCGTGACGGGCGTGGCCTGGCCGGGGCGCGAGTTCCAGCTGTCCTTGAAACTTCGGTTCTGAGCGATTTCCCCAGGCGGCAACGAGGCCCGCTGTTTCGACACCCCTGCGGCGGGCCTCGGCTTCTTGTCGTCCAGCGCCGCACCCGACGGCGGCGGGTTCTCACGGAGTGTCTTCATGAAAAAGGCTATGTGGGCGGCGGCAGTCGGGCTTCTGGCCTCGGGGGCGCCGGCTGCCTTCACGCAGGCGCCCGATCTTCTTCTGCGGGACTGGGCGCCGAAGAGCCAGATGGTCGTAGACAGGACTACGATCCTCAAACCGAAATTCCCGGTCATCGACATCCACAACCATCTCAGGGACCTCGAGAAGACCGAAGAGTACCTGGCTGAGATGGACAAGGCCGGCGTGTGGAAATGCGTCAGCCTCGACGCCCGGTCCGCCGGCGACTTCTACAAAGAGCACATTCGTGTTTCTCATTCCGTGGCCAGGGAGCGGTTCGTGCTGTTCTTCCGGCCGGATTTCAGCAAGATCGACGAGCCGGATTTCGGCCGCCGCGAGGCCGAGAGGCTGGAGGAAGCCGTCCGGTTGGGCTGCCGCGGCCT
>Ga0256830_1002376_pt1 | contig 12454 bp, 8 predicted proteins | sample 128326metaG_FD_190537 | JGI IMG/M metagenome (GOLD analysis project Ga0256830, IMG submission 190537) | Hydrothermal vent microbial communities from Lau Basin, Pacific Ocean - 128-326 | ecosystem: Environmental > Aquatic > Marine > Hydrothermal vents | place: Pacific Ocean: Lau Basin | collected...
CAGGCGATCGAGGAAGGCGTCGTCGTCCATCCGCACACGACGCCGGCCCGGCTCATCATCCGCGGCGCCCGCCTGAAGGCGGTGGAGCTCGCGGCGATCCGCGCCTTCAAGGACGAGCGGGGCCGTACGAAGCGGGTCACCTTCGAGGGTACCGAGCGGGTGATCGAGGCCGATGTGGTGATCCCGGCCACGGGCGAGATCGTCGACCACGAGGGCATCGAGATGCTGCCCAGGTGGCGGGACTATCTGGCGAGCGACCGTTTCGGACGCATCGAGGGGCGGCCGGGGCTGTTCACCGCCGGCGACGCGAGCGGTCGGGGCGGCAGCGTCAGCGCCGCCGTCGGCGACGGCCGGCGTGCCGCGATGGCGGTGCTGCTGCATCTGCACCGGATCGCGGCACTGCCCGAGGAAGATGCCGAGGCGGTGTCGGTGGAGGCGCTGCAGCTCTACTATTTCGACCACGCTCCGCGACAGGAGCCGCCGCTGCGGCCGGTCGCGGAACGGATCCGCGACGAGAAGGAGATCGAGCCCGGGCTCGATGCGGCCGCTCTCGAGCGGGAGGTGCAGCGCTGCTTTTCCTGCGGCAACTGTCTCGCCTGCGACAACTGCTGGAACCTCTGTCCCGATTTCGCCGTGCTGAAGACCGAGGAGCCGACCGAGGACGGCTCCTGCTACGTCTTCGACTACGACTTCTGCAAGGGTTGCGGCCTGTGCGCCGCGGAATGCCCGACGGCCTTCATCCGCATGGTGGACGAACCGACGCCGGCGTTCGGCGGCGCCGGCTGAAGCCCGCCGCCGTCCCGGCGGGCCGGGGACGGTCCCGCCGCGAACCGCGCGCTCGCCTTAAACGGCTCCTTAAGGTTTCGGTGCCATAGGGGCCTCGTGCGCGCAGCGCTGTGAAGGACGTTCGGGACGGTTCATTCCGCCATGTACAAGGAAGACGTCACCCAGGCCCTGGAGAACGAACGGGCTCTCAACGCGCTCCTCCGCCGGCTCGCCGGGAGAAGCGATCTCGTCCCGGCACTGGAGGAATGTCTCGACATCGTGCTGCAGGTGAGCTGGCTGTCGATCGAACCCAGGGGCGGCATCTTCCTCACGGGCGCCGACGGCCGGACCCTCGAACTCGTCGTCGATCGCGGCCTCGATCCGCCCTTGCGTACGATCTGCGCACGGGTACCGTTCGGACGGTGTCTCTGCGGCCGCGCCGCGGCGAGCCGGGCGGTCCAGTACGCCTCCTGCATCGACGGGCGCCACGAGAACCGGTTTCCGGGCATGCCGCCCCACGGCCACTACAACGTCCCGATCCTGTGGGGCGAGACGGTCCTCGGCGTGATGGTGCTCTACCTTCCGCAGGGCCATCCGCGCAGCGAGGCGGAGGTGATGTTCCTGCGCAGCGTGGCCGACATCGTTTCCCTGGTCATCCGCCAGATCACCTCGCAGGGGCGCCTCGAGGACGCGCATCGCGAGCTGGAGATGATGGCCAACACGGACGTGCTGACCGGCCTGCCCAACCGCCGCTTTCTGCTCACCCGTCTCGAGGAGGAGACGGCGGAGGCGGATCGCTTCGATCGGCCGCTCGCCTTCCTCCTGATGGACATCGATCACTTCAAGCAGGTCAACGACCGGCACGGCCACATGGCCGGCGACGAGGTTCTCCGTCACGTCGGCCGCATCATCCAGGCGAACCTCCGCCGCTACGACATCGCCGCGCGCTACGGCGGCGAGGAATTCGCGATCGCCTTTCCCAACTGCGAACGGGATGCGGCCCACGCCGTGGCGTCGCGGATCCGGGAAAGGCTCGAGGAAGACGGCGTGGAGCTTTCCGACGAGGAGACCCTGCGGGTCACGGCGAGTTTCGGGCTGGTGGCCCGCCGACCGGGCGAGGCGATCGAGGACATGATCCGCCGCGCCGACGAAGCCCTCTACGAGGCCAAGAACGGCGGCCGCAACCGCGTCGTCTGCGCATGAGCAGCGGGGGCCGGCTCGCCGCGCCGGCTCCCGTCGGTGTGGAAGCGACACTGCGCGCAGCCGGAGCCTCCCGCCGCGGGGGTGGGGTGCCCGCGCCGTCCCTGTCGGCCGGTCCGCGGCGCCGATGCTGGCGAAACCCGCCTCGGCCGTGCTAGATCGGCGACGGGCGGTGCGGAACGTGGCATGAGGCCGGGCCGTCCGGGATGCGCTGGTCACTCTCGGGAGGCGGAATGACGCGCGGCGATCATGCCTTCGGATCCGGCCCGCCGGCCGGCCTCGAGCCCGATCCGGCCTACAGCGAGCCCGTCGGCGACGAGATCCGGACCACCACCTGCTACATGTGCGCCTGCCGCTGCGGCATCCGCGTCCATCTGAAGAACGGACGCATCCGCTACATCCAGGGCAATCGCGACCATCCGGTGAACCGCGGGGTGCTGTGCGCGAAGGGCTCGGCCGGCATCATGAACCACTATTCGCCGGCGCGACTGCGGGCGCCGCTGCTGCGTACCGGCCCCCGGGGAAGCGGCGAGTTCCGCGAGATCGACTGGGAGGAGGCGCTTTCGATCGCCACCTCCTGGCTTGCGGAGATCCGCCGCAGCGATCCGAGGAAGCTCGCCTTCTTCACCGGCCGCGACCAGAGCCAGGCCCTGACCGGCTGGTGGGCGAGCCAGTTCGGCACCCCCAACTACGCCGCCCACGGCGGCTTCTGTTCGGTCAACATGGCCGCCGCCGGCCTCTACACCATCGGCGGCAGCTTCTGGGAATTCGGCGAACCGGACTGGGAGCACGCCCGCTATCTCGTGCTCTGGGGGGTGGCCGAGGACCACGACAGCAACCCCATCAAGGCCGGGCTCGCGCGGCTCAAAGAGCGCGGTGCGCGCATTCTTTCGGTCAATCCGGTGCGCACCGGCTATTCGGCGATCGCCGACGAATGGCTGCCCATCCGCCCCGGCACCGACGGCCTGCTGGCGCTGGCGCTGGCCCACGAGCTCCTCCGCAGCCGCCGCGTCGATCTCGACTTTCTGTCCCGTTACACCAACGCCGGCTGGCTCGTGATCCGCGATCCCGGCGGCGCCGAGGACGGACTGTTCGCCCGCGACGAGGAGGGGCGGCCGCTGGTGCGGGACCGGCGCGGCGGTCTCCTGCCCGCCGAGGATCCCGCCGCCGAGCCGGCCCTGACCGGCGAGACGGAACTCGCCGACGGCCGTCGGGCGGTCCCGGCCTTCGTCCTGATGGTCGAGCGCTGTCTCGACCCAGCGCACGCGCCCGAGGCGGTGGCCGATCGTACCGGCATCGCCGCGGGGCGGATCCGCCGCATCGCGGCGGAGCTGGCGGCGGCCGCCTTCGATTCGGATCTCGCTCTCGAGGTGCCCTGGACCGACTGGCGGGGGATCCGCCACGAGCGGATGGAGGGGCGGCCGGTGGCGATGCACGCGATGCGCGGCATCTCGGCCCGCAGCAACGGCTTCCAGACCTGCCGGGCGATCCATCTGCTGCAGATGCTGCTGGGGGCGATCGACCGCCCCGGCGGTTTCCTCTACCGGCCGCCCTTTCCGCGGCCCTGCCCGCCGCCCGTGCGGCCGGCCGGGAAGGCGGGCGAAGTGCGGGCGGAGACGCCGCTACCGGGGCCGCCCCTGGGCTTTCCGGTCGCGCCCGAGGATCTGCTGGTGGACGAGCGCGGGGAACCGCTGCGCATCGACAAGGCCTTCAGCTGGGAGGCCCCGCTCGCCGTCCACGGCATGATGCATCTGGTCATCCGCAACGCCTGGCAGGGCGATCCCTATCCCATCGACACCCTCTTCCTGTTCATGGCCAACATGGCCTGGAACTCGGCCATGAACACGGACCAGACGGTGGCCATGCTCACCGACCGGGACGCGGAGACGGGCGCCTACCGGATCCCGCGCATCATCTACGCCGACGCCTACTGGTCGGAGATGACCGCCTATGCCGATCTGGTCCTCCCCGACACCACCTATCTCGAGCGCTGGGACTGCATCTCCCTGCTCGACCGGCCGATCTCGAGCGCCCACGGACCGGCCGACGCCATTCGCCAGCCGGTGGTAGCGCCCGACCGGGAGGTGCGGCCCTTCCAGGACGTGCTGCTGGAGCTCGGGCGGCGGCTCGGCCTTCCGGGCTGCGTGACCGGGGACGGCCGGCCCCGCTACCCGCGCGGCTATCGCGACTACATGGTGCATCACGAGCGGGCGCCGGGCATCGGCATGCTGGCCGGCTGGCGCGGCCCCGCAGGCGACCGGCACGGCCGCGGTCCGGTCAATCCGCACCAGCTCGAGCGCTACGTCGAGAACGGCTGCTTCTGGCGGCACGAGCTGCCGCCCGAACAGCGGTACTACCGCTACGCCAACGCCGCCTACCTCGCCTGGGCGAAGGAGATGGGGTTCGTCGGCAGGGCGGCGCCCGTCTTCCTCCAGCTCTACGGCGAACCGCTGCAGCGCTTCCGTCTCGCCGCCCGGGGCCACGGAACGGTGGTGCCGCCGCCGCGGCACCGGCAGCGGATCGACCGCCATTTCGACCCGCTCCCCTTCTGGTATCCCCCCTTCGAGGACGCGCTGTCGGCCGAGCTGCCGCTGCGCGCCTTCACCCAGCGGCCCATGGCCCACTACCACGCCTGGCATTCCCAGAACGCCTGGCTGCGGCAGATCCACGGGCACAATCCCCTCTACGTCAACCGCCGCACCGCCGAGGAACTGGGGATCGCCGACGGCGAGGAGGTGTGGGTGGTGGGAAGGCGAGGGCGCGTCCGCGCCACCGTGCGGCTGATGGAGGGTCTGGAGCCCGGCACGGTGTGGACCTGGAACGCCATCGGCAAGCGGGCCGGCGCCTGGAACCTCGATCCCGCGGCGCCGGAGGCGACCCGGGGCTTTCTCCTCAATCCGCTGATCGAGGAATACCTGCCCGAGGGGGAGGACGGCTTCGCCCGGCCCAATGCCGATCCGGTCACCGGTCAGGCGGCCTGGCACGATCTGCGGGTGCGGATCGAGAGACTGGCGGACGGCGAACGGGCGGCCGATCCGCTGCCGCCGCTGCGGCGACCGACCGGGTTGCCGCCGCCGCCGCGCGATCTCGCCTACACCGTCGGCGTGCCGGGAGACCGTCCGTGACGAGCCTGCCCACTCCCGCCGAGCGGGCGGGCGGGAAGAGCCTCGCCCTGCTCATCGACCTCGATACCTGCGTCGGCTGCCACGCGTGCGCGGTCAACTGCAAGGAATGGAACACGGGCGGGCGCTTCGGCCCGCTGTCCGACCGCGACGCCTACGGCGCCCGGCCGGAGGGGGCGTGGCTCAACCGGGTGCACGCCTTCGAGACCGGCGAAGAGGAGGCGGGGCGTACCGTCTACTTCCCGAAGAACTGCTACCACTGCGAGCAGGCGCCCTGCGTCACCGTCTGTCCCACCGGGGCCTCCTACAAGCGGGCCGAGGACGGCATCGTGCTGGTCGAGGAGGAGCTGTGCATGGGCTGCGGTCTCTGTGCCTGGGCCTGCCCCTACGGGGCACGTGAGATGGATCCCCTCGCACAGGTGATGCGCAAATGCACGCTGTGCATCGACCGCATCTACAACGAGGAGCTGGAGGAGGTCGACCGCGTGCCCGCCTGCGTGCTCACCTGCCCGGCGGGGGCCCGTCATTTCGGCGACTTCGCCGACCCCGCATCGGAGGTCTCGCGGCTGGTGCGCGAGCGGGGTGGCTATGCGGTGATGGAGGAGATGGGCACCGCCCCCACCGCCCGCTATCTGCCGCCGCGCGTCCGGCCGCGGGAGACGCTCGCGGCGGTGGAGGCGCCGGAGCCCACGGACACCCCCGGGCGTTTCCTCGCCTGGGTCGACCGCCTGCTGTCGGGCTGAAGCCGTGCACCCCGCCCTCTCGATCATTCTCTTCACCACGAGTTCGGGTGCCGGCTACGGGCTCCTGTTCCTGCTCGGTCTCGGGGGCGCCGCCGGGCTGCTGCCCACGAGCCGCGGCTTCGGTCTCGCCGCCTTCGCCCTGGCCCTCGGCTTCGTCACCTTCGGCCTCGTGAGCTCGGCCTTCCATCTCGGCCATCCGGAACGGGCCTGGCGGGCCTTCAGCCAGTGGCGGTCGTCCTGGCTGTCGCGCGAGGCGGTGGCGGCGGTGGCGACCTACCTCCCGGCGCTGCTGCTGGCGCTCGGCTGGACGGTGGCCGGCGACCTCTCCGGTCCGTGGCGTCTCGTGGCCCTGCTCACCGCCCTCGGCGCCGCCACCACCGTGTTCTGCACGGCCATGATCTACCGCAGCCTGCGGGCGGTTCCCCGCTGGCACAGCCCCTGGACGGTGCCCGGCTATCTGCTGCTGGCGCTGATCACCGGCGGCGTCTGGTTGCTCTTCCTCCTCTATCTGTTCGGCGAGACGCCGCCCACGCCGCTCCTGCACGGCATGCCCTCGGCGGTGATCGCGGCCTGGTTCGTGCAGACGGCCGCCTGGCGGCGGGCCGACAGAGCGGCGCCGGTGACGACGGTCGAGAGCGCCACCGGGCTCGGGCCGCCGGGCTCGGTGCGTCTCCTCGATCCGCCCCACAGCGAGGCGAACTATCTGCTCCGCGAGATGGCGTTCCGCATCGGGCGCCGCCATGCGGCGAAGCTGCGGCGGGTGACGGTGGTGAGCACCTTCGCACTGCCCCTCGCGATCGGCCTCATCCTGCCGTTCGTGAACCGTCTCACGGCGCTGCCGGCCTCTCTCCTGGCCGCCCTTTCGATGTCTCTCGGGGTGGTGGTCGAGCGCTGGCTGTTCTTCGCCGAAGCGCGGCACACCGTCACCCTCTACTACGGTGCCCGGGCGGTCTGAGACCGGCGCCGTCACGACGAAGGCCGGCCCCGGGGCGAGGTGGTCAGCCGGTCTCCGCGCTGCGGCGCGGCGAGGCCTCACCGCGGGCGTCGAGATAGCGCATCACCAGCTCGGTGATGTGAGCGAGGCGGCGGTCGAGGGCCTCCTCGTCGAGCAGGTCGATGCCGAAGCTGATGGCGAGGGTGTGCCGGTTGGAAAAGTAGAAGTAGGCGAGGCTGGCGATACTGAGATAGAGCTGGGCGGGATCGATGCCGTCGCGGAAGATCCCGGCTTCGGCACCGCGGCGCAGGAGCCGCGCGATCATCGCGACGAGGGGGGATTGCAGGGCGGGCACCCGTTTCGAGCGCGCCAGATAGCGGGCCCGGTGGAGGTTCTCGCTGTTCAGCAGGCTGATGAACTCGGGATGCTCGCGGAACTGCTCCCAGAGGGTCCGCACGAGCGCCCGCATGCCCTCGTCGGGCGCCATGTGGTCGAGATCGAGGGCGAGCTCCTTGCTGCGGATGGTCTCGTAGACCGCCTCGAGCGCGGCCAGATAGAGGGCCTCCTTGTTGCCGAAGTAGTGGTAGAGCATGCGCTTGTTGGTGCAGGCCCGCTCGGCGATGCGGGAGACCCGCGCGCCGCCGAGACCGCGGCTCGCGAATTCGGCGATCGCCGCCTCCAGAATCGCCGCCCGGGTACGTTCCGGATCCCGGCGGCAGGCGCAGCCCTCGGGTTCCTTCCGGGGGGCGCCGGAAACGGCGGCTTCGGCCTCTCGGTCGGCAAGAGTATGCAACGGTTTTCCTTCGTGCTGTGAACCGTCGCCAACCATACATGGCGGTCGCGGCGAAACACAACCGGCAGCCGCGAAAGGCGCGTAGCGGCACCTGCTCTAGAAGCACACCTCGACCCCGAGATCCCCCTCCCGCTCGAGGAGGTTGACGGCCACGTCCTGGCCGTGGCGACGCAGCAGCAGGTCGACGTGCCCCTCGCCGAGGCGGAGATTGCGCAACCGGACCTCGTCGAGAAAGGGGGGCAGGCGGGGATGGACGAACTGCACCATCCCGGCGGCAGCGTCGATGCGCAGACCGAGGCAGGCCTGGAGAAGGAGGAGGATGGCGCCGCTCGCCCAGGCCTGGGGCGAGCAGGCGACCGGGTAGTGGGTGGGACCGGTGGTGGGCTGGCGCGGGAAGCCGCAGAAGAGCTCGGGCAATCGCCGCAGGTCCATGTAGCCCGCGGCGTCCACGAGCCCGGTCAGCACCCTGAGCGTCTCGCCCCGGAAACCGTAGGCGGCGAGGCCCTGGGCGATGAGGGCGTTGTCGTGGGGCCAGATGGAACCGTTGTGGTAGGACATCGGGTTGTAGCGGGCCTCGCCCACCGCGATGGTGCGGATCCCCCAGCCGGAGAAGAAGCTCGAGCTCAGCAGCAGGCGGGCGAGGATCGCGGCGCGTTCCGGCGACACGATGCCGGTGAACAGGAGCTGGCCGGCATTCGAACTGCGGACGAGACAGGGCCGCTTGTCGCCGTCGAGGGCGAGGGCGTAGCAGCCGATCTCCTCCGACCAGAAGGCCTCCTCGAAGCGCCGGGCGAGGCGTGCGGCCTCCTCCTCCTCGCGCCGGGCGCGGTCCCACTGGCCGAGCACGCGCGCGAGTTCGGCGGCATGACGCCGGGCGGCGTAGACGTAGCCCTGGACCTCGACGAGGGCGATCGGCCCCTCCGCCAGCCGTCCGTCGGCGTGGAAGATGGAATCGGCCGAATCCTTCCAGCCCTGGTTGGCGAGGCCGGTACGGCTCGCCCGCACGTATTCGACGAAACCGTCGCCGTCACGGTCGCCGTAGCGGTCGATCCAGTCGAGCGCGGCCACGATGTGGGGCCAGAGGGCGCGGATGGTGGCGATGTCGCGCGTGCGCTCGAAGTACATGCCGGCCAGGACGACGAAGAGGGGCGTGGCGTCGACGCTCCCGTAGTAGCGGCCGAAGGGCACCTCCCGCAGACGCGCGAGTTCGCCCTGCCGCGTCTCGTGCAGGATCTTGCCGGGCTCGGCGTCCGCCTCGGGATCCTCCTCCGAGGCCTGGGTGGCGGCCAGGAAATGCAGCACGCCGCGGGCCACCTCGGGATCGAGCCACAGCATCTGCATGGCGGTGATGATGCCGTCGCGACCGAAGGGGGTGCTGAACCAGGGGATCCCGGCATAGGGATACGGGCCCCACGGGGTGTCGGCGATCAGCATGTAGAGATCGGCGATGGCGCGGCGCACGATCTCGTTGAAGAGCTCGTTGGAGGTGACGATGGCGGTCGCCCGACCGCTCGCGCGGCGCAGGCTGCGGCGGGCGTCGCGCATGCAGCCGGCGAAGGTGCGGCGGCCGGCGGGACGGCATGCCTGACCCTCTTCGACGTCGACGTAGACGTGCAAGAGATGCCGGGCGCCCGGTTCGAGCGTCAGGCGCCATACGGCGTTCTCCAGGGTGAGGCGGTCGGGCGGCGGGTCGAAGGTCAGCACCGTGCGCTGCAGCCGGCCGTCGCGTGCCCGGTAGGCGAGGATCACGCGGTTCTCGCCGGCGAGCTCGGCCTGCCGTTCGCCGCGCGCCGCGGGGCGATGGCCGCGGACCTCGAAGAGATCGGCGAAATCGCTGGCGAAGGCGAGCTCGAGCGTCGTCTCCAGGGGGTCCGGGCCGAAGCTCTGCAGGCGCAGCCGCTCGAGGCAGCTCGCCCCGTGGAGGATGCGGGTGCGCATGATGTGCAGCGTGTCCCGCGGCAGCAGCAGCCGGTCCTCCTCGTCGAACAGGTCGGGGTTGGTGAGATCCGCCTTGAGGAGCAGATTGTCGTCGGTCACCACCGAGCCCAGCAGCAGCGGGCGCCGGCCCGCCACCGAGAGGCGGAACTGGGACAGGATCCGGCTGTCCCGGTAGTAGAGACCCTCGGGGCTGCCGGGGCCGGCTATGATGTCCCCGTAATGGTCGAAGAGGCCGAACATGTCGCCGGCCTTGAGGGTGCGGGGACGGCGCTCGAGCAGCGAGGAGGTGGCCGGAATGTAGAAATGGACGAGTGGCGAGCCGCCCGTCCGGCGCGTCGTCTCGGTCGGCTGGCCCCCGGTTTCCCCGGGTGGGCGTGCTCCGCCCCGCGGCATCGGCTCAGGCCACCGAGAGCTGCGGGCGGGCCGCCTCGAGGAGCCGCTCGTATATCGCGAGATACTCGCGCGCCATCCGACGGGCCGAGAAGCGGCGCTCGAAACCGGTGCGGACCCGCCGGCGATCGAGGATATCGGCCGCTTCGAGCGCCCGCACCGCCTCCTGCTCCGAGGACACGATCCAGCCGGTGACACCCGGCTCGACGATCTCCGGCACCGAACCGCAGCGCCAGGCGATCACCGGCGTGCCGCAGGCCATGGCCTCGATCATCACGAGGCCGAAGGGCTCCGGCCAGTCGATGGGGAACAGCAGCGCGACGGCGCCGGCCAGCAGTTCCTGCTTGCCGCGGTCGTCCACCTCGCCCAGGAACTCGACCTCCGGTGCCGTCAGCATCGGCGCGATCGCGTCCTCGAAATAGCGGCGGTCGGCACGGTCCACCTTGGCCGCGATCTTGAGCGGGACGCCGGCCCGGCGGGCGATCCGGATCGCGCGGTCGGGCCGCTTCTCCGGCGCGATGCGCCCGAGAAAGAGGGCGTAGCCGCGGTGGTCCGCGCTCGGCCGGTAGAGATCGAGGGGCAGCCCGTGGTGCACGGTGCCCGCCCAGCAGAGCGGCAGTCCCCGCAGCGGTTCCCGCTGGGCGTCGGAAATGGAGACCAGCGGCATCTGCGGGAAGCGCCGGTAGAGGGGCTGTGGATCCCACAGATCCTGGCGACCGTGCAGCGTGGTGACCGTCTTCCAGGGGCGTCGCGAGAAGAGCGGATAGTGGAGGTAGTCGATGTGGAAATGGAGGATGTCGAACTCCTCGGCCCGCTCGAACACCTGCTGCACCAGGAGCACGTGGTGGGGCGTGTAGTCCGACACCCGGGGGTCGAGGCGCAACGCCCTCTCGCAGCAGGGAACGAGGCGGGCGCGGGTGCGCGAATCCCCGCTCGCGAACAGGGTGACCTCATGGCCGAGGGCAACGAGTTCCTCGGTGAGATAGGAGACGACCCGTTCGGTACCGCCGTAGTGCGTCGGCGGCACGCTTTCGATGAGCGGGCTGACGACGGCGATCCGCATGCGGCTCGTGCCTCGCGAAACCTGTTGTCGGCGACGGACGTCACGTCCTCGGCATTTCGGGGAGATCGTGCGCGCGGGGCCGCCTCGGCGTCACGGCCCCGGCGTTCACGGGCTCATATAGGAAGGGCGCCGGGGCGCTGCAACGGGAGGCACATCGCCCGATCGCGGCGGGACGGGACGGATTCAGAAACCGAGGAGTGCGAAGGCGAAAGCGTTGGCGGAGCCGCCATAGGGCTCGAGTGCGGCATCGAGACGGGCACGGCCGGCCACCAACCCTGCCTTCCGGTCGGAGGCCTCCTGTTCGACGGCGAGGAGTTCCCGATAGAGGGGTTCGACCTTGCTCAGGGCGGGTCGGGACGGAACCCGTCGGCTCGAATGATAACCGACGATCCGCCCACTCTCGTCGAAGGTCGGGCACACGTGGGCGAAGACCCAGTAATGGTCACCGTTCTTGGCGAGATTGAGCACGAAGGCGAAGACCTCGCGGCCCGCGGCGATTTCCTCCCACAGGAGCTGGAAGATGCAGCGCGGCATCGCCGGATGGCGGACGATGCTGTGCGGCGCCCCGATAAGCTCCGCCTCGCTGTAGCCGCACACCGAGATGAACACCTCGTTGGCGTAGGTGATCCGGCCACGGACATCGGTCTTGCTGACGATCGTGTCCTCTTCCCGGAAGAAACGCTCGCGGCCGGTCGGCGTCACCACACGGCGGGCGGGTCGCGTCCGCTCCTTCGGCCGCGACAAGGTCAGGACCATCGGCACCTCCCATCTTCACGAACACACGACAGCGGGAACGGAAGACAAGATGGCCCCCGAAGGTTAAGCAGTTGTTAACAGGGCCGCGGCTCGACGCCGCATCGCCGCGGGGCGCCCTCAGGGGCCGGTGCGCAGCGTCTCGGTGTAGCCGTCGACGGCGATCGCCTGGCCGTTGACGCGGCGGCCGAGATCCGAGCAGAGGAACAGGATCATGTCGGCGATGTCCGCCGCGTCGATGAAGGTGCGGAGCGCATTGGTCCGCAGATAGCGGTCCCGTACCTCCTCCACCGGACGGCCGCGCACCCGGGCATCGGCCTCGATCACCCGGTCGATGCGGGCCCCCGCCACCGGCCCCGGGCAGATGGCGTTGACCCGGATGCCGCGCGGGCCGAGCTCCATGGCCAGGGTCTTGGTGAGGCCGATCACCCCCCATTTGGCGGTGGCGTAGGGGGTGCGGTTGGGAAAGCCGTGCAGCCCGGCGGTCGAGGACAGGTTGACGATGGCGCCGCCGCCGGCGGCCTCGATCAGCGGTACGGCGCGGCGGGTACACAGGAACATGCCGTCGAGATTGACGGCGAGGCAGCGCTTCCAGTCCTCGAGGGCGAGGGATTCGACGGGGCCGGTGGGGCCGGCGATGCCGGCGTTGTTGATCAGGACATCGAGCCCGCCGAGCGCCGCCATGGCCGCCTCGAACAATCGCTCGACGTCCTCCTCGACCGCCACATCCGCCCGCAGGACGCCGATTTCCGG
>Ga0256830_1002377_pt1 | contig 12453 bp, 12 predicted proteins | sample 128326metaG_FD_190537 | JGI IMG/M metagenome (GOLD analysis project Ga0256830, IMG submission 190537) | Hydrothermal vent microbial communities from Lau Basin, Pacific Ocean - 128-326 | ecosystem: Environmental > Aquatic > Marine > Hydrothermal vents | place: Pacific Ocean: Lau Basin | collected...
CCGACCTTGCCATATTGTTTGGCGGCCTCGACGAAATTCAGATAGGTGAAGGCGTGGGCCTGCGGCGTGTTGGGGCTGATGCCGAAACGCGACAGAAAATTCTTGCCCACGATGTGCGGGGGCTTGGACTTCATGCCGGCCACGCCGATGTTGATGTTGGGTTCCCGGAACCAGATGGGCATCAGCTGCGCGTGGCAGTCGGTGATGTGCAGCAGCGACACATTGCCGAACGTCGGCAGGTCGTACATCTTCTTCATGGTGATGCTGCTTCTGGTGGCTGCCTGTCCGGGTAGTTGCACGCCGGCGGCCGAGGCCACGGCGAGCATCTGGAGAAATTCTCTACGGGAGATGTTCATTCTGCAAAGCTCCTGGTGTTGGGTGTCTGCCACCACGTGGTGGTCTTGTCGGGCAACGGGCCGCTGGCGCGTTACCACTCTTATTTCGTTATTGGCATGCGGGCGTGCAGCGTGGCCGCCTCGCGTTTGTAGTTATTGTCGTGCCGCCCGCTTGTGAGAGTTTTGTTTCGAGCGCGCGGGCGGGCGACGTACATCCGTGATGTTGCGATTCTACACGGAAAAAATGACCGAAACATCCATGATCAATGGCTGGAAAAGGCTCTCTGCCGGCACTTGGATCGGCGCTTCCCCATTCGAGAAAAAGCCCGGCGAGTTTGCACTTGCCGGGCTTTTTCAGTCTTGCTACGGGTTTACACGGTTGTCGTGTTTGCCACTATTTGCGGGCACCCGGGCCATTCCACGGAATACCGTTGCTCATGTAGGTGAGGAAGTATTCCAGGTTGCGGTACTGCTCGCTTTGCGCCTTGAACGGCAGGGCTCGCACCTGCTTGTTGCAACCACTGAAACGGCGGTGGGCAGTACCCAGGCCGCCCCACTTGGAACGATACACCGGGAAGTGCGACAGGTGCCCCAGCGCGGGTGACAGCAGATCCGCACGGATCTTGTTGCCGGCGTTGTCGATGTGGCAGTGTGCACAGGCCATGTTGAGCTGGCCACGGCGCGCATAGTAGAAATGCTTGCCGGCTTCATAGGCATCCAGCGCCCGCTGGTCATGCGGAATCTTGATGTCGATGGTCTGGCCGCGGGTGGTGTATGCCATGTAGGCGGAAATGGCGGCGATTTTGCCCTTCTTGTATTTCAGGGGCTTTTCGCCATTCTTGGTGCGGCATTCGTTGATGGCGGACTCAAGGGTCTCGACCCGGCCCTTCTCTGTGTCGAAGTAGGGATAGTCACCCTTGATGCCGATGCCGCCATTGCGGAAACAGCTCGCGTAGGTCTTGCCGTTCTTGAAGGGGGTCTCGAACAATTCCCGGCCTTCTTCGACAGCGATCTCGTACGGAGGGAATTCCTCAATGGCTTCCCATTGTTCGCGGGATGCCGCATCGATGGCGTACACGCCATTGGCGAATTCCTCCAGCGGAACATTGGGGAAACGCTCCATAAAATACCCGCGGAATGCCTTGAGGTCGTCCTCGGGCGACGCCTGACTAATCAGCGGCATGGAGCCAAAGGCACTGACGGCCGCTGTAATCAAAAGCAGTTTTTTCATTGTTGCTCCTCCATCCTTAGTTACCGCATCTGCATAGGAACGCGCAGTGGGCAACAGTATTTCTTTTATTGTTAGCCGATGCTGGCTTCAGCGGATGCGCTTTCGCCTTTGTTGTCAGTCCAGCTAACCTTGATTTTGTCACCCTTGGCACCGCCCTTGAACTTGAACGACAGGTAGGGGTTCTTGGACACCGCGACACCCCAGGATGCCACCAGAACCTTGTTCCCCTTGTGTTCGCAGATGACTTCCTGAATGAAGTGGGCGGGAATCTTCTCGCCGGTTTTCTTGTTCTTGCGCAAGCCGGTTTCCATCGGATGGCTCATCAGGGTTTTGACCTCCGCGACGTCGCCTTTCAATTTGGCGCGGATCCGAATCTTCTTCTTGGCCATTTCTGTTTATCCTCTCAACGGTTGATGTAAGTGACGATTCAACGGGCCGGACTAGCCGCCGCAGCCGCCGATGGTGACTTTCACGGTCTTCTTGGCACTGAACAACTTGCCGCCGGACTTGACTACCGCGATGAGGTCAGAGGTTTTACCCATCTTTACGCGAGTGGATACGAAGCCGATGGTGTGGTCGCCGAGTGCAAAACTACAGGCCAGTGGAGAGGGATTCTTTTCGATGAGCACCGAGATGGATTCAGCCGGCATGCTGGTGGAGACGGTGATCGGCACCACGGCGCCGTTTTCTGCGATGTCCGGGGCCTTGATCTTGATGTCGCTGCTGTTGGCGGCACTGGTGGAGCCCAGCAGGGCGTCCATCGCATCGTCTACGGATTTGGCATCAAATGCGGACTTGGGCCATGCGGCCAGCACCATGCGTGGCGTCAGCAGGCCTGCACTCGCCGCAACGCCAATCATGCCGCCGGCAACGGTGCCCTTGAGGAAGGTTCTACGTTTCATTTCGTGGTTTCTCCTTCTAGCTTTTATAAATCTTTCTGTATTCAAGGCCGTTTACAGGGTGTAGATGAATTCCACTACCTTGTCGATTTCGGTCTCGGACAGAATCTTGTGCTTGCCAAAGGGGGGCATGATGGTATTGGGGCTGTTGGCAGTCGCGTCCCAGATCTGCGCGCGCAGTTTCTTTTTGTCGGGATAGCGCGCCTTCATGTTGATCAGCGCCGGGCCGATGTTGCCCGCCAGTGAACCGCCGGCGATCTTGTGGCAAGCCAGGCAGTTGCCCTTCTTGCGGTTGAAGGCAATCTTTTTGCCTTCCTCGATCACAGACGCCTCCGCTGCGGTAGCGTTTTCTGGCGCGATTGTTGCCAGGCTACCCACGGCGAGCGCCAGGGCGCCGGCCGCTGCTAGGGATTTTCTCGCGGATTTCCGCATCGCTGCTTCCTCCTTCAATGTATAGAAAATTGGTTTTGCCATTGTTGGTGTTTTATCCGGGCGAGGTGGGTTTCGCTGTTCCTTCGCGGACGGATTTATATTGGCAAATTATTCTTCAAGTCGAGCACTGTGAATTATTACCATCCAGCGTGGTATTTTTTATATCAGATGCCCGCGCAGCACAACCTTATCGTGAAAATAAATCCTCGCCAGTCAATGGCCGGGTTGTCTGCCGTGGGGGGACGAGTTCGTCGTGTTGCTGGTCGTTTTCCTTGGATTTGGCCTGTTCCAGCAGCTGTTGTTTCATGGTTTTCAGGCGCGCGATCAGCGACAGGCGCTCGTAGGAAGAGTCTGCGGTTTCGGCCACTGCCTGTTCGAGATAGGTCACGGCTTGATGCAGGCTGCCCAGCGCGTATTGTAGCTCTCCCAAGGCGCGATAGGCTTCATCCTGCCGCCCGTGTCTTGCCGCGGCCTTCGCGTATAACGGGTACAGGCGGTATTGCTGGGGATAGGCACGCAGGGCTTCTTTCAGTATTTCGAAGGCCTGCGGCACTTGGTTTTGGCGCAACAGGGTTTGGGCATACAGCTCGATCAGCAGTGCGTTACCGGGAAAATTATTCAATGCCTCCATAAGAATCTTTTGGGCTTGCGGCAAGTTTTTGCTGTCCAGTTCGAGCTGCGCGGCGTCGGCGTAGAACATCATCCGGTTGCGGTCGGAGGCGATCAGTTTGCGCAGCAGGATGCGGGCTTCGTCATAGCGTTCATTCTTTGCAGCGTTCAGGGCACGGTAGTAGCGGCCGGCCTCGGTCTGCTCGTCCTGGTCGTCGAACAGGGCGAATTCTTCCGCGTTGTCCGCGTACACCGCGATGCGGGCTTGAAACAGCCGGAAGGTGGAGTTGTCCTCGGTGCTTGGCGGGGAATACTGCGCTGCCCGGTTTCGGGCATCGGCCACGCGGCTCAGTGTCAGCGGGTGGGTGCGCAGAAACTCCGGCGCCGCGGCGCCGATCAGGCGTTGTTTCTCCTGCAGTTTTTCAAAGAAGTCCACCATGCTTCGGGGGTTGTAGCCGGCGTGAACCAGCAGGTCGAGGCCGATGCGGTCTGCTTCCTGTTCATGGGCGCGGGAGTAGCTCAGTTGCTGTTGCGCGCTGCCGGCCAGGGCGCTGGTCAGCACGGCTTCGCTGATCTCCGGGTTGCTGGCGCCGAGGATGATGGCGGCGATCAGGGCGCCCATGGTGGGCAGGCTCATGCGGTTGCCGGCCTCGAATGCACGGACCAGGTGTCGCTGCTCGACGTGGGCGATTTCGTGGGCCACCACGGAGGCCAGTTCGGCCTCGGAGCGCGATGCGAGGATCAGGCCGGTGTGCACGCCGATGTATCCGCCGGGGCCGGCGAATGCGTTGATGCTGGGGTCGTCGACGATGAAGATGGTGATCTTCTGTGTGGCCTCGTTGACCTGGGACAGCAGTTTGTCTGCCAGGCCCTGCAGGTAGGTGGTGGCCAGCGGGTCGTCCAGCAGGTTCAGGTTGTGGCGGATGTTGCGCATGAACTCGCGTCCCAGCTGTTCCTCTTCGCGGGGGGAGAGCGCCGAATATCCGGCGGCGCCGATGTCCGGCAGTTGGCTGGCGACGGTTTCTGCCTGGGCCGGGGTGGTCAGCAGAACGAGGAGGAGACACAGGATCCGGCTAGCACGATGCGTAAAAAATGGCTTGGGCATTGGATGTCGAGCGGCGGGGATCCCGGCAGGTGGAGCATGGATTGGGGTGGAGGCGAGGCCCAGTGTAACGTTTCGTCCGCCGCTCCAACAATCGTTTGTGGCCCGAGCGGGGGAACTAGGGAACCTCTGATCAATTCATGGAACGCGATCTTGTGGCTGAAATCGTCCATCGCGGCGTTGCGAATCTTGCCAACAGACCCGCTATTGGCGGCGATTCGCGCCTTGCGCTGAATGATTTCATCTCACAATCTCGCTGTCCCAGAATTAATCAGAGGTTCCCTAGCGGTCTGACCCATCACGGGACGAATGGTTTCCGGAGGGGTGGCTTGCTTTTTTAAGCGTATTGAAATATAAGTTCACAGTTGAATACTAATACTTACTTTTCACCCCGGTAATATGCTGAACGAGATCAGCAATAAACATAGGAGTCCACCATGGCAAATTTTGATCAAGAACTCGACGCTTCCGGCCTGAACTGCCCGCTGCCCATCCTGCGCGCCAAGAAGGCGCTGGCCAGTATCGACAGCGGCAAGGTGCTGCACATCATCGCGACCGACCCCGGTTCGGTGAAGGATTTCGAGGCCTTTGCGAAGCAGACCGGCAACGAGTTGATGGAGTCCCGTGAAGAGGGCGGCAAGTTCTATTTCCTGATGAAGAAATCCTGAACCACGACGGATTGGGTTAGAGGAGGTGTGTGATGTCTGAGAAAAAATTGGCAATTATTGCGACCAAGGGATCGTTGGACTGGGCCTATCCGCCTTTCATCCTCGCCTCCACGGCCGCGGCGCTGGGCTACGAAGTCCAGATTTTCTGCACGTTCTACGGCTTACAGATGCTGCGCAAGAAGATGGATCTGAAGGTCACGTCGCTGGGTAACCCCGGCATGCCGATGCCGATGCCGATGCCGGTGCTGTTGCAGGCCCTGCCCGGCATGCAGTCCATGATGACGGTGATGATGAAGCAGAAGATGAAGTCCAAGGGTGTCGCCAGCCTGGAAGAGCTTCGCAATCTCTGCGTGGAAGCGGAAGTGAAGCTGATCGCCTGTCAGATGACGGTGGATCTGTTCGAGTTCAACACCTCCGATTTCATCGAGGGCATCGAATACGGCGGCGCCGCGACCTTTTTCGAGTTCGCGGGTGAGTCGGATATTTGCCTGTTCATCTAACCCGGAAATCGCATGAAGCTGGCGGATGGACGTGCGTCTGGCGTGTTCGAGGGTGCCGCCCTGCAGCGAAAAGCGTAGCCGTGGCTACGGTTCGAGTGAAAGGCGGTGCGATCGGGCGGGCCAGATGCGCAGACGCCGGCAGGGCGTCCCGGTAGTAAATCGTTACGCTCCAATGCACTGAGTATTTTCAGCATGGTCATTGGTTTGCTTACGCTTCTCGGCGGCTTCATGCAGTTTTCGGGCTGGCCGCTCGCCTGGATCGACGCCGGTTGCGTGGCGTCAGCATGTGACAATAAAGGGTGACTCGGAAGAGTCGCCCTTTTTATTGCCGCCATGTTTGATGGTTGCGGACTGCGGGTCCTTCCACCTGCGACCCGCACCCGCCACCCGGATCAGAACTGGGTGTTGACCCCCACGCCGAACAGGTGGGCGGTGAGTTGGTAGGTGCCGTTGTAGGCATCGGTACCATTCGGGTCGGTGTTGCCGCCCGCCACGCCTGTGAGGAAGCTGTTGGCCGGGGCCGAGATGGTCCGGTCGTCGGCCTTCACGTACATGTACGCGAACTCGATGGTCCAGCCGGCCTGCTGGTGCGCCAGGCCCAGGCTCAGGGTCTGGCGGTCGTTGCCGGGAACACGGGCGGAAAACAGTTCGTCATTGCCCGGGGTCTGGTCGTAGGCGTAGCCGAAGCGCAGCTGGTTGGTCGGGGACAGCTCGTAGCTACCGCCCAGCCGGTAGGCCACTGCATCCTTCCAGCCGTTTTCACTCCTGATCGGGTTGGGCAGCCCGGGGCTGCTGTGGTCGATGCTGACCACGTCGAAGCTGCTCCAGCCGGTTTGTTCCACGTCGAACTCCAGCGCCAGGCTGTCGCTGACCTTGTAGCGGGCGCCGACCTGCAACAGGCTCGGGAACTCGATTTCCGCACCGGCGGTGCTGGCGGTCGATCCCACACCCGTGGCGTCCACGGTACCGCCGAGTTCGACCCGCACGCTGGAACGATAGGACAACCCGACGCTCCAGCTTTCGTGCGCATGCAGCAGGCCGACGTTCCAGCCCTTGCCCTGGCCGCTGCCGTTGATGGTGATGGCCTGGGTGTTGAAGACCAGGTTCCTGACCCGGTAGACATCGAGGCCCAGCGCCAGGCTGGTGTTGCCGAACTGGTAGGCCACGTTGGGATTGATGTTCACCATCTCGATCTTGCTGTGCGCGGGCTCCAGTGCGGCTATCGCGGGATTGCCTACGGTGCCAGCCACGCTGGCGAAGGTCGGGAAGGTCCCGGCCGGCCACTTGGTCTCTAGTCCGAACGGCGAGTTCACCCCGACACCCCAGGACCAGTTCTTGCCGGCGTGGGTGGCGGCGAAGATGTTGGGCACGGGGACGTTGTCCTTGCCCTGGCTTTCGGTGGTCACGCCCGCCGGCGAGGTCACGCTGATGTCGGGCTGAATCATCACGGTGCCCACCAGCAACTGCCCCTGTTTCTGAAAGGCCATCGCCGCGGGGTTGTAGGGCAGGGCCCCGGGCAGGTCGGGGTTGGCCACCACCGCGTTGGACATCGCGGTACCGGCGATGGAGATTTCCGGCAGCCGGAAGCCGGATGCCTGGGATGAGACCGAAAGAACGCTACAACCAACAAACGTGATCCAGCGGCCGAGGTGGGTGCTGTGCTGTGTCATGCCGGGGTTTCCTTTTGGTATGAACGAAGTGGTGCGCAACGAGCGCGGGCGTAATCGAAAACGCAATTCCCGTGTTCGGACTATGCGACCCATCATTATTCAATAACATGGGCGATTCAAGGGCTGAATCTTCTTCATGTTCACGGTTGGGGCGGGGTGATTCTTTGTGCCCCTAACAAAAAATAAACATTAGAATATTCTGATGTTCTCAATAATTAAGTTATTTATCCGCTTATTTAATTATTTAGTTATATTCAGGTTGACACACGTAGAAGCCTCGCTTCAGTATGTGGACGAGGTTTTATGTGACAAACAGGAACGGTTTGATTTCATTTTGCAGTTGCAATGAGGGAGAGGCGGTATGACACAACAGAAAACTAAAAAAGTCCTGGCCATGGCGGTTGCCGCGGCGATGTTTGCACCGGCGGCTTCGTGGGCCACGATAGGTTATTTTGCACATGGTTACGGTACCAAGGCCAAGGGCATGGGCGGCGCCGGCGTGGCGTTCTCCCAGGATGCACTGGCCGCGGCGACCAATCCGGCGGGCATGGTGCTGGTAGGCAGTCGCATGGATTTCGGTCTCGAATTTTTCCGCCCGGATCGTGATGCGCAGAGCAACATGGGCCCCACGCCGAACATGAATACCGGTGAATGGTATGACGGCAACGGCACCTCCAGCTTCCTGATTCCGGAGTTCGGTTACAACCACATGATCGGCAACGACATGTCGGTGGGTGTGTCGGTGTACGGCAACGGTGGCATGAACACCGAGTACAGCGCCGGCATCTATTCCAGCCAGTATGACCCCAACACCGGCGCCCTTGTCAGTGAGGGACCGGGCACCGGCGTCAATCTGGAGCAGTTGTTCATCGCGCCGACCTTTGCGATGAAACTCAACGAGCAGCATTCCATCGGCGTGTCGCTGAACCTGGCCTACCAGCGCTTCGAGGCCACCGGCCTTGACAACTTCTGCGCCTTTACTCCCGGTGGTATGCCAACAGGCCCCAGTAATATGGGGGGCTGTGCGGACGGTACGACCGGCCTGTCCGGACAGGGTGTGGACACCTCCACCGGTTATGGCTTGCGTATCGGCTGGGTCGGCCAGTTGAGCGACATGGTGACCCTGGGCGCGACCTATCAGTCCCGCACCCAGATGAGCCCGTTCAGCAAGTATGACCAGTTGTTTGCCGAGCAGGGTGACTTCGACATCCCGGCCAACTACGCGATCGGCATCAAGATTCAGCCGATGGCCTCCACCACCATCGCATTCGATGTTCAGCGCATCCTGTACAGCACCGTCAAGGCCGTCGCCAACCCCAACAACGGTTGGTCCGGTGGCGTACTGGGTGCGGACGACGGTCCCGGTTTCGGCTGGAGTGACATGACCGCCTATAAGCTGGGTGTGCAGCACCAGCTCGACGACAAGCTGGCCCTGCGTGCCGGCTTCGTGACCGGTGATCAGCCCATTCCCGCGGGAGAGACCCAGTTCAACCTGATCGCTCCGGCGGTGGTGCAGAGACACCTGACCCTGGGCCTGACCTGGAAGCTGGCCAGCGGCGCCGAGCTGTCCGGTTATTACATGCATGCGTTCCAGGAGACCGTGAAGGGCGACAGCCCCGGGAATCCGCAGGATCCCGGCCATGCCAATATCCGCATGAGTCAGGACGCCATCGGTATCGCCTACGGGTGGGACCTGTAACGCGATATCACATGTTGTAATGTGAATGGAAAAAGGGGCGTGCAATGCACGCCCCTTTTTCTTTGCCCGAAATATTATTGATTACGTTTATAGGGGTTACCCAAATGTTTATTCGCAAAATATATGTCGTATTGACCGCTGCGTTGTTGCTGGCCTCGGCGGGCCTGTTGCAGGCGGCCGAAAAATTGAAGCCCTTCGTGCTGGCATCGACCACCTCCGGTGATCTCGCCGCGGTGGTGACCGAGGTGAAGGGCAAGCTGTCCACCGCCGGGCTGGAGCTGGTCGGTGAATATTCGCCCTACGAGACCGCGACGATACTGATCGTGACCTCCGACGCGCTGAAGGCCGCGGCGGCGAAGTCCGAGTTCGGTGGTTACGGTGCGGCGCAACGGGTATCCATCACCAAGGTGGGCGACGACATCCAGGTGGCCTATACCAACCCGGTGTACATGGCCAACGCCTACCGCATGAAGAGCGACCTGAAATCCATCGCCGATCAGTTGAAGAATGCCCTGGGTGCGATGCAGCAGTACGGCCCGGATGAGGGCATGGAGGCGGACGATATCCGCGAGTACCACTATATGTTCGGCATGGAATACTTCGACGACCCCAGCGTGCTGGCCGAATTCGGCTCTTACAATGAAGCCGTCGCCGCGGTGGAGAAGGCCCTGGCGGCCGGCAAGGGCGGTGCCTCCAAGGTCTACCGCGTGGACGTGCCGGGCAAGAGTGAGTCCGTGTTCGGCGTGGCGTTGACCAAGGGCTGCAGTGGCGACAAGTTCATCATGGAAAGCATCGACTTCAAGCCGCTGCGTTCCACCGCGCATCTGCCCTACGAGATGCTGGTATCGGGCGACAAGGTGTACGCGCTGTACGCACGCTTCCGTATTGCGATCAACTTCCCGGACCTGGCGATGATGGGCGACAACAGCTTCTTCAAGATCATGTGCGCGCCCGACGCGATCGAAGAGGCATTGACCGCGGCAGCCGGCGGCACCGTCGACGACGACTTCTGATCACCGCCACCCGGGCGGACCGGGCCGCACCACCCGGGCCGGTCATCCGCTGCCGGAGTCCGGCGCCTTTGCATTGCGAAGGCCGTCGGGCTCCGGTTTTTTCATGCCCCGGCCCCAGGCTGTGAGCCGGCGGTATTTTGTGGCACACTGCCGGCCGCACTTTTCGGGAGCGAGACATCACCATGAACCTGCATGAATATCAGGCGAAACAACTGTTCGCCGACTACGGCATCGCGGTGCCCGAGGGCCAGATCATCGGCTCGGTGGCCGAGGCGCGGGAGATATCCAGCCTGCTCGGTGGCGGCGACTGGGTGGTCAAGGCCCAGGTCCACGCCGGCGGGCGCGGCAAGGGCGGGGGCGTGAAACGGGTCTCCGATCCCGCCGAGCTGGAAGAGGTGGTGCGGCAGATGCTCAGTCGCCGACTGGTGACCCATCAGACCGGTCCCGCCGGCCTGCCGGTGGACAAGCTGCTGGTGGAGGCCCCCTGCGACATCGAGCGGGAGCTGTACCTCGGCGCACTGGTGGATCGCAGCCGTGACCGCCTGGTGTTCATGGCCTCGCGCATGGGCGGCATGGACATCGAAGAGGTGGCCGCGTCCGACCCGGAGCAGATCCTGCAGATCGCGGTGGACCCGGTGGCCGGCCTGCAGCCATACCAGTGTCGGCAGATCGCGTTCGGGCTGGGACTCAGCGCGCCGCAGATGAAGGAACTCACCGGCATCATGATGGGCCTGTATCGCCTGTTCACCGAGAAGGATCTGAGCCTGGTGGAGATCAACCCGCTGGTGATCACCCGGGCCGGCGGCCTGCTGGCGCTGGACGCCAAGATCAACCTCGATGACAACGCGCTGTACCGCCACAAGGACCTGCAGGACCTGCGCGATCCAAGCCAGGAGGACCCCAGCGAACACCGGGCCGCGCAGTTCGATCTCAACTACGTGACCCTGGACGGCAACATCGGCTGCATGGTCAATGGCGCCGGCCTGGCCATGGCCACCATGGACCTGATCAAGCTGCACGGCGGCGACCCGGCCAATTTCCTCGACGTGGGCGGCGGCACCACCGCGGAGCGGGTGGCCGAGGCGCTGAAACTCATCGTCGCCGACGAAAAGGTCGAGGCGATCCTGGTGAACATCTTCGGTGGCATCGTGCGCTGCGACCTGATCGCCGAGGGCATCGAGCAGGCCATACGCGACATCAATCTGTCGGTGCCGGTGGTGGTGCGACTGGAAGGCACCAACGCCGAGGCCGGGCTGGATCACATCAACAACAGCGGCCTGGCCATCATCACCGCCAACAGCCTCAGCGACGCCGCGGTCAAGGTGGTGAAGGCCGCGTCGTCCAGACAAGCGGGGAAACGCTGATGTCCATCCTGATCGACAAGAACACGCGGGTGATCTGCCAGGGCTTCACCGGCAAGCAGGGCACCTTCCATTCCGAACAGGCCATCGCCTACGGCACCCAGCTGGTGGGCGGGGTGACCCCGGGCAAGGGCGGGCAGAGCCATCTCGACCGCCCGGTGTTCGACACCGTGCGCGATGCGGTGGCCGAGACCGAGGCCACCGCCAGCATGATCTTCGTGCCGGCGGCCTTTGCCGCGGATTCCATCCTCGAGGCCGCCGACGCCGGCATCAAGGTCATCGTCTGCATCACCGAGGGCATCCCGGTGCAGGACATGGTGAAGGTGAAGGCGGTGCTGCGTGAAAACGACGCCCGCCTGATCGGTCCCAACTGCCCCGGCATCATCACCCCCGGCGCCTGCAAGATCGGCATCATGCCCGGCAATATCCATCAGAAGGGCTCCATCGGCATCGTGTCCCGTTCCGGCACCCTGACCTACGAGGCGGTGTACCAGACCACGCAGAACGGCCTCGGCCAGAGCACCTGCGTGGGCATCGGCGGCGACCCGATCCAGGGCACCAACTTCATCGACTGCCTGGAGATGTTCGAGCAGGACCGCCAGACCAAGGGCATCATCATGGTCGGCGAGATCGGCGGCTCCGCCGAGGAAGAGGCCGCCGACTACATCAAGAAGCACGTGCGCAAGCCGGTGGTGGGTTACATCGCCGGTGTCACCGCGCCACCGGGCAAACGCATGGGCCACGCCGGGGCGATCATCGCCGGTGGCAAGGGCACCGCGAAGGAGAAGTTCGCCGCACTGGACGCGGCCGGCGTGTCCGTGGCGCGCTCGCCGGCGGAGATGGGCGCGCGTATGCTGGAGTTCTTCAACGGCTAGCCCGAAAACTGCATGAAGCCGCTGAAAATCGTAAGCAACTCTATGGTTACATTGAAAAT
>Ga0256830_1002378_pt1 | contig 12451 bp, 11 predicted proteins | sample 128326metaG_FD_190537 | JGI IMG/M metagenome (GOLD analysis project Ga0256830, IMG submission 190537) | Hydrothermal vent microbial communities from Lau Basin, Pacific Ocean - 128-326 | ecosystem: Environmental > Aquatic > Marine > Hydrothermal vents | place: Pacific Ocean: Lau Basin | collected...
GAAGGCCGGCACGGTGAGCAGCAGGTGGCCGCCGGGGGCGAGCAGGCCGCCCAGGGTGCGCAGGGAGGCCGCATCGTCGTCGATGTGCTCCAGCACGTCGAGCAGGGTGACGAGGTCGAACTGCGCGGGCGAGAAGGGCATGGCATCCGGCAGGCCGGCGCGCACCACCTCGCACACGCCGCGCCGGCGCGCCAGCCGCGCGGCCTCGGCGTCGAACTCGGCGCCCGTCAGCTCACCGAAGCGGGCCAGCATGGGCAGGTTGCCGCCGGTGCCGCAGCCGGCGTCGAGGATGCGCGCATCGGCCGGCAGCGGCATGCGCCGGATCACCTCGGCGACGATGCGCCGCCGCCCGGTGAACCACCAGTGGCGATCCTCCAGCTCGCGCATCTGCGCATACAGTTCCGCCTTCATTGCACGCCCTCGAAGAAATCATGCGACGGCCGGCGCACGAACACCACGCCCTGCGCGTCGCGGTAGGCCAACCGCCAGTCGTGGCGTGCCAGCAGATAGTCGATGAGCTTGTAGCGCTGCGCGTCGAAGCGGCCGTGATAGGGCAGAATGACTAACTGGAAGTCGCTGGCGTTGAACAGTTGCACCCCCTGCGGTGTGGCCCAGAGGATATGCGTGTAGGGCGGAAAGCGCGACATGTCCAGCATGCGGCCGTCGATGTAGGGCTGCAGCTGGTTCCCCAGCCGCCACAGCAGGTAGCCGCCCCATTCGAGATTGTTGAAGGCGCGGCCGGCAAGCCGCCTCTGCTCGACAAAATCGGCGATGGCGACGGGATAGGCGGCGGCATGGAATCCGCCACGGAACAGCGTGCCGCGCGCCGCGCCCACTACCAGCACGACCAGCAGGGCGACGACGACCAGCCGTTGCACGCGCCGGGGCGAGGCCAGCACGTCCCACCCTTGTGGCATCAGCCGCCCCAGGCCCAACATCAAGTAGGGGGCCGCAATGAACAGCAGGAAGGCGAAGTATCGATACGAGGAAACACTGATGGCGGCAACAAAGGCCACCACCGCCGCCTCGCGCCAACGGCGCAGTTTCAGCAGCCCGGCCAGGCCGGCCACGGCGAGCAGGAAATAGCCGTACACCCAGAGCTGCGGCCAGGCGAGGCCCAACTCGTACAATTGCAAGGCGCTGACGTATTCGGAGGTGCGCTGTTGCAGCACGCTGCCTTCGAGCTGGAACAGGTAGCGATAGGTCTGGAGGCCGTTGGGCGTGAGCAGCGAGGCGAGAAAGACCACCCCGCTCATGCCCAGCCACTGGCTGCGTTCACGCGGGGACCCGGACTTCTCCAGCCAGCCCACCGCGCTCCACAACGCCAGCAGCACCACGCCGAGTATCACCCCGCCGTGGCTGTTGGCCCACAGCACGGTGATGGGCGGCAGCGCCCACAGCCAGCGCCAGTCGCGGCGCTGGCGGGCGAGATCGACGAAGACGAAGAACAAGGCGGCGAACAGGAAGGACAGCAGTTGCGGCCGCTCGCCGCCGAAGCCGTAGGCGTTGAGCGCCACCAGCCCCAGCACCGCCCACTGGGCCAGCGGACTCGCCGCCGCCAGCCAGCGCGCGCGCAGGGCGATCAGGCCGATGCAGGCCAGCAGCACGGCGACGCGGAAGGCCACCACCGCGTCGATGCCGCCGGCGGCATAGACGGCGTACAGCGCCACCTGGCCCAGCCACTGGCCCTTGAGCACGGTGTCGTTGCGGATGGCATCGGCGGCGGGGAACACGCCGAAGGGATCGACCTCCGGCAGGGCGCCGCGCTGCAGGATGTCGCGGCCGGCGGCGATGTGCCACCAGAAGTCGCTGTCGGCCACGGGCACGGCGTACCAGCCGGCGCAGACCAGCAGCAGCAGGCCCAGCACGACTAGGTGCGAAGCCGGGGTCATGAACCCGCCGCTGGATCCCGCTCGATGGCTACCGGAAATACCCCTGCCCTCCTGACCGTGAGACCGCCGCCCCTTCGATGCCGGCAAGCCCGGCGCGGCGGAACCGTGCCTAATTGACGCGGCACTACCCAGAAAAACAATAGCAAAGCCTCATTCAGGGTGCCCCACCCGCCCGGATCAAGGCGCGGCTCAGGGAAGCCCCCCGCCCTTGCCGATCATGTCGTAATAGCCCTTGGCGCCCTGCTCCATGAACCAGTAGTCCTTCAGCCCGCGCGCCTCCAGCTCGTATTGCAACCAGCGCACCTGCTTGCCGACGTTGTCGTAAATGAACAGGGTGCGGTTCTGCGCCTTGGCCTTGTTCAGATACTTGCGCAGCTTGTCCATCTTTTCCAGGCTGGCCCAGCGCTCGATAGCGGGAAAGAAACCGATGCCGGCACGTTGAAAGCTATCACGGATGTCGATGATGAGACGTTTTGTGGCCGGCGTGGCGGTGGCCCTGTCGCTGAAGGTATTGGGATCCAGCAGGTGCGCCTTGAAGGCCTGCGCGGAAATCAGCCGCGCGGGAGCCACCGGACTCTTGCCCAGCAGTTCGGCCTCGTCGGGATAGGCCCGCGTCCAGTCGAAGATGCCGGCATCGAAGGCATAGACCTCGTTCACACCCACCGCCATGGCGCGCTTGGTCGCCTTGTAGGATTTCATGCAGGTATGGCCGTTGCAGTAGAAAGCGAAGGGCTTGCCGCCCTGCTCGCGCAGCTTCCGTACCAAGTCCTCGAAGTCCTCGGCGGTCACCGGGATGTTCACCGCCCCCTTGATGCGCAGGGTGTCGAACTCAAAGCGGGAACGCACGTCCACCACCACGAACTCGTCGCGGCGGCGGTACAGGTCATCCAGTTCGACGACCGGGACCATGCTGTATTTCTCCAGCTGGCGACCGGGGAAACCCTCCTCTGCGGCATGACCCACGCTGCCGAGAAGAGTCAGCACCAGGCAGGAAAGAATGATGGATATTTTCTGCATCAAGAATCTCCCGGCATGCGCGCCGAAATAAGTCATAAGTTGAGCCGTAAATACAGCCTGGCGGTACGGCGACCCTCAGGTGATCACCGTCGGCGTCTCGCGCCCGGTGTGCCGCCGGATGCCCGCTACGTCGTCGGCGATGGTGATGAGGTCGGCCAGGGCCGCCTGGGTATCCTGCTGGTGGCGCGCCGGATCGGCCTCGAAACGCTCCAGGTAGACGCGCAGGGTGGCGCCCTCGGTGCCGGTGCCGGAGAGGCGGAAGACGATGCGGCTGCCCTCGTCGAAGCCGATGCGGATGCCCTGCCCGGTGCTCACCGAGCCGTCCACCGGGTCGGTGTAGCCGAAGTCGTCGGCGTAGGCCACGGTGAGCAGGCCGAGCTGCCGGCCGGCCAGGCCCTCCAGTCGCTCGCGCAGTTCATCCATCAGCCGCGCCGCGCTGGCCGCGTCCACGCCCTCGTAGTCGTGGCGCGAGTAGAAATTGCGCCCGTACTCCGCCCAGTGCCCGCGCACGATCGCCTCCACCGACTGCCGGCGCGCGGCGAGGATGTTGAGCCAGAACAGCACCGCCCACAGGCCGTCCTTCTCGCGCACGTGGCTGGAGCCGGTGCCGAAGCTCTCCTCGCCGCACAGGGTGACGCGGCCGGCGTCCATCAGGTTGCCGAAGAACTTCCAGCCGGTGGGGGTCTCGTAGCAGTCGATGCCCAGGGCCTCGGCGACCCGGTCCACCGCCGCGCTGGTGGGCATGGAGCGGGCCACCCCGGCCAGGCCTTTGGCATAGCCCGGGGCGAGGGTGGCGTTGGCGGTGAGCAGGGCCAGGCTGTCGCTGGGGGTGACGAAGAAGCGGCGGCCGAGGATCATGTTGCGGTCGCCGTCGCCGTCCGAGGCGGCGCCGAAGTCCAGCGCCTGCCCGCCGAACTGCTCCTCGACCAGTTCCTTGGCATAGGTGAGGTTGGGATCGGGATGGCCGCCGCCGAAATCGGACAGCGGCTCGCCGTTGATCACCGTGCCCGCCGGCGCGCCCAACCGGTCTTCGAGAATGACCCGGGCATAGGGGCCGGTGACGGCATGCATGGCGTCGAAGCGCATGCGGAAGCCGGCGGCGAACAGGCCGCGAATAGCCTCGAAATCGAACAGCCCGGCCATCAGTTCGGCATAGTCTGCCACCGGGTCGATGACCGTCACAGTCATGTTCTCCACGGTGAACTCGCCCTCGCGGTCCAGCGGCATCCCGGTCTCGTCGGCGATGCGGTATTCGCCGATGGTCTTGCTGCGCTCGAAGATGGCGTCGGTGATCCTCTCCGGCGCCGGGCCGCCGTTGCCGGTGTTGTACTTGATGCCGAAGTCGCCGTCGGGGCCGCCGGGATTGTGGCTGGCGGAGAGGATGATGCCGCCGAAGGCGCCGTGCTTGCGGATCACGCAGGAGGCCGCCGGCGTCGACAGCAGGGCATCGCGGCCCACCAGCACGCGGCCGAAGCCGTTGGCGGCGGCCATGCGCAGGATGGTCTTGGTCGCCGCCAGGTTGCCGTAGCGGCCGTCACCGCCCACCACCAGGGTCTCGCCCGCGTAGCCCTCCAGGCTGTCGAAGATGGACTGCACGAAGTTCTCCAGGTAGTGCGGCTGCTGGAACACCGTGACCTTCTTGCGCAGCCCCGAGGTGCCGGGCTTCTGGTCGGGAAAGGGCTGGGACTGAATTACCTGTATTGCCATGGACGCGCACCTTGAAGGGATGGGAAATCTCACAGATCCGCCGGCAACGATACCAGATTTGGCAGGCACTGATCGCGTCATTTGAGTTTCTCTGTTCGCAGGCAGAATCTGCTATTATCTGCGGCTTTTCCGAAGGACACTTTCAATGAAGGTACTGGTCATCGGCAGCGGCGGGCGCGAGCACGCCCTGGCCTGGAAGGCGGCGCGGTCGCCACGGGTGGAAAAGGTCTTCGTCGCCCCCGGCAATGCCGGCACGGCGCGCGAGCCCAAGCTGGAGAATGTCGCCATCGGCGTGGAGGACATCGACGCCCTGGTGGCCTTTGCCCGCGACAACGATATCGCGCAGACCATCGTCGGCCCCGAGGCGCCGCTGGTGCTGGGCGTGGTGGACGCCTTCAACGAGGCCGGCCTGCGCTGCTTCGGCCCGACCAGGGGGGCGGCGCAACTGGAGGGCTCCAAGGCCTTCACCAAGGACTTCCTGGCCCGGCACAAGATTCCCACCGCCGCCTACGGCAACTTCACCGACATCGATGAGGCCATCGCCTACATCCGCGAGCAGGGCGCGCCCATCGTGGTCAAGGCCGACGGCCTGGCCGCCGGCAAGGGCGTGATCCTGGCGCAGAGCGAGGACGAGGCCATCGCCGCGGTGAAGGACATGCTGGCCGGCAACGCCTTCGGCGAGGCCGGCCACCGGGTGGTGATCGAGGAGTTCCTCGAAGGCGAGGAGGCCAGCTTCATCGTCATGGTGGACGGCGAGCACATCCTGCCCCTGGCCACCTCCCAGGACCACAAGGCGCGCGACGAGGGCGACACCGGCCCCAACACCGGCGGCATGGGCGCCTACTCCCCGGCCCCGGTGGTCACCCCGGCGATGCACCAGCGCATCATGCGCGAGGTCATCGAGCCCACCGTGGCCGGCATGGCCGCCGAGGGCCACCCCTACACCGGCTTCCTCTACGCCGGCCTGATGATCGCCGCCGACGGCACGCCCAAGGTGCTGGAGTACAACTGCCGCTTCGGCGACCCCGAGACCCAGCCCATCATGATGCGCCTGCGTTCCGACCTGACGGAACTTATCGACGCCGCGCTGGACGAAAGACTGGACCGGGTCAGCGCCGACTGGGATCCGCAGGCGGCCCTCGGCGTGGTGCTGGCCGCCGCTGGCTACCCCGGTGAATACCGCAAGGGCGATGTCATCCATGGCCTGCCCGACGACACCGTGGAAGGCACGCCGGAGGCCAAGGTCTTCCACGCCGGCACCGCCGAAAAGGACGGCCAGATCGTCACCAACGGCGGCCGCGTGCTGTGCGTGGTGGGCTTGGGCAACAGCGTCAGCGCGGCGCAGGCACGCGCCTACGAACTGGTGAAACAGATCCACTGGGACGGCATGTACTACCGCCGCGACATCGGCCACCGGGCCATTGCCCGCGAGCGTGGAGAGAGCGGGAGCTGAATATTTTCAACGCAAAGGCGCGAAGACGCAAAGGGCGCAAAGTTTTTTGAATTGACGGGCGGGGATCCCAGCCAATGTAGCAATTCGAGCCTCACCGTCGTTTCGGCGAATGCTGGAATTCAGATAGCCAGGCAGTTGAACCAAAGCCCGGTCTTCAACAGCCTGTCAATCGAAGAAACAAAACCAGAAGCACTACTTCAGTTTTTCTTTGCGCCCTTTGCGTCTTCGCGCCTTTGCGTTGAATCTTTTGATTTTTTTGGCCTTGCAAACAACAGGAAAAAACCATCATGAGCAAACCCTTCGTCGCCATCCTCATGGGCTCCGATTCGGACCTGCCCACCATGCAGACCACCATAGACGTGCTGAAGAAGCTGGAGATCCCCTACGAGGTGAAGATCACCTCCGCCCACCGCACGCCCAATGCCACCCATGACTACGTCACCGACGCCGACGCGCGCGGCTGCAACGCCTTCATCGCCGCCGCCGGCCTCGCCGCCCACCTGGCCGGGGTGGTGGCCTCGCTGACCCTCAAGCCGGTGATCGGCGTGCCCATGGACGGCGGCCCGCTGAAGGGTCAGGACGCCCTGCTGTCCACGGTGATGATGCCCGGCGGCATCCCCGTCGCCACCGTCGCCATCGGCAAGGCCGGGGCCAAGAACGCCGCCTACCTGGCCGCGCAGATCCTCGCCACCAGCGACCCGGAACTGGCCCAGCGCATCAAGGACGAGCGCGCCGCCAATGCCGCCGCCGTGATCGCCAAGGACGCCGAGCTGCAGGCGCAGCTCAAGGGCTGAACCTTCTTCACCACGGAGACACGGCGGCGCGGAGAGACGGAAAACAGGCGCAAGGAAAATCGTTGATCGACCTTGCGTGCCTTCACGACCTTTGCGGTCGGTCTCCCTTCCTCCATGTCTCTGTGGTGAATGGCCGGCGACGAAAATGCCGATGAACGACTGGCAACTGCGACAGGCCGCCCGCATCGTCCACCACGGCGGCCTCATCGCCTATCCCACCGAGGCGGTCTACGGCCTCGGCTGCGACCCGCTCGATGGCGCCGCGGTGCAGCGCCTGCTGGCCCTCAAGCAACGCCCCATGGACAAGGGCCTGATCCTCATCGCCGCCGACCTCGACCAGCTACGGCCCTTTCTCCTCCCCCTGAGCGCCGATGACGAGGCCACCGTGCTCGCCACCTGGCCCGGCCCCGTCACCTGGCTGATCCCGGCGCGCCCGGAGACGCCCCGCTGGCTGCGCGGCGCGCACGACACCCTCGCCGTGCGAGTCACCGATCACCCGCTGGCCGCCGCCCTGTGCCGGCGGCTCGGCCACCCGCTGGTCTCCACCAGCGCCAACCGCAGCGGCCAGCCACCGGCGCGCAGCCCGCTGGCCGTGCGCCGCGCCTTCGGCAAGTCCATCGACCTCGTCCTCTCGGCACCACTCGGCACCCAGCGGCGCCCCACCGCCATCCGCGATCTGCGCAGCGGCCGAAGCATCCGCTCCGCCTGAGCCCGCCTCACACCCAAGCCCCCGGTTCCGCGGTCCCCGGCCCCGGCATTATACTTGACTAATTAACTATGGATTACTATATTAGATTTAACTAATATTCTCATAACCCAATTCAACCAAGGAGGCGGACATGTCATTCATCCCCAATTTCCCCCACGACGGCGTGGTCACCATCAACCGCGTCATCCTGCGCCCCGAGTACACCATCGAGGACCTGGAGGAGCGCGTCGCCCTGCTGTGCGAGAACGTTAAAACCTACCACTCAGACACGGGTTTCATCGGCGGCATGGTGGTGCTGAACACCGGCAACGTCTCCAACGAGGGCTCCACCATCGGCCAGGCCGTGGAAAGCCCGCTGAAGGACCGCGAGGCCCTGATCATCACCTTCTGGCGCAGCTTCGAGGACCACGAGGCCTCGCACCGCAGCGACACCTTCCAGCCGCTGTTCCGGCAGGTGCTGGAGTTGTGCGAGAACGGCAACGAGGAGATCGCCTACCAGATGCTGTGGTCCGGCGCCGCCTACGATCCCGAGCAGGCCCGGGCCGCGCGCGAGGCCAAGGAGGCCCACGCCGCCTGAAGCGGACACCGATCTCCCTCGCGCCAGGGACGGCGCATCCCCGACTCGACCTTGTCGCAGTTTCCCTTCCCGCCCGGGAAGAAAGCCCTGGCCACCTGTCGATGCCGAATCGGTACGAATCCCATCAGAGGTTCATCGATCAAACCACGGCATAGGAACGCGGAGGGCGCAGAGCCGCGGAGCCTCGGAGAAGTTCGTAAAACCTCCGTGCCTCCGCGGCTCCGTGGCCTCCGTGTTTCCATCCCGGCCCGTCATCGTTCAGCGATACCGCGTGGGCACACAAAACGTGCCCACCCTGACTACCCCCGCAGGGCACCCATGGTGTACCCTCTGCTTCTTTTTTCACCGAGGTAGCACCATGTCCGACCAACCCGACGTTCAGGCCGTGAAGGCCTTCCTGCTCGATCTGCAGGACCGCATCTGCAGCGCCATCGAGGCCGAAGACGGCGAGGCCCGCTTCATGGAGGACAACTGGGAGCGCGAGGGCGGCGGTGGCGGCGGACGCACCCGGGTACTGGCCGACGGCGGCGTGTTCGAGCAGGCCGGGATCAACTTCTCCCACGTCACCGGCGACAGCCTGCCGGCCTCGGCCACCGCCCACCGCCCCGAGCTGGCCGGGCGCGGCTTCGAGGCCATGGGCGTATCGCTGGTGATCCACCCGCGCAATCCCTACGTGCCCACCTCCCACGCCAACGTGCGCTTCTTCATCGCCGAGAAGGAAGGCGAGGACCCCATCTGGTGGTTCGGCGGCGGCTTCGACCTCACCCCCTACTACCCCTTCGAGGAAGACGTCATCCACTGGCACCAGACCGCCAAGGCCGCCTGCGACCCCTTCGGCGAGGACGTCTATCCGAAGTACAAAAAATGGTGCGACGAGTACTTCTACCTCAAGCACCGCGGCGAGACCCGCGGCGTCGGCGGCCTGTTCTTCGACGACCTCAACGAGGGCGGCTTCCGGCACTGCTTCGAATTCATGCAGAGCGTGGGCAACCACTACATCGACGCCTACTGCCCCATCGTCGCCCGCCGCAAGGACGACAGCTACGGCGAGCGCGAGCGCGACTTCCAGTTGTACCGCCGCGGCCGTTACGTGGAATTCAACCTGGTCTACGACCGCGGCACCCTGTTCGGCCTGCAGACCGGCGGGCGCACCGAATCCATCCTCATGTCCCTGCCGCCGCTGGTGAAGTGGCGCTACAACTGGCGACCCGAGCCGGGCACCGCCGAGGCGCGCCTGTACGAGGACTTCCTGCGCCCGCGCGACTGGCTGCAGTTGCAGGACTGAATGGCCCGCCAGCGACGCAGCACCCGCGGGGGGCAGAACCGCCTGCGCATCATCGGCGGCCGCTGGCGCGGACGCAGGCTGGCGTTCCCCGACGTCCCCGGCCTGCGCCCCACCCCGGACCGGGTGCGCGAGACCCTGTTCAACTGGCTGCAGGCGGAGATCCACGGCGCCCGCTGCCTCGATCTCTACGCCGGCAGCGGCGCCCTGGGCCTGGAGGCCCTGTCGCGCGGCGCCTCGCGCTGCACCTTCGTCGAGACCGAGCGCACAGCCGCCGAGGCCATCGAGGACCACCTGCGCACCTTGGACTGTGAGGCGGGCAAGGTGGTGCGCATGGACGTCCGGACCTTCCTCGACCGCGGCCCCGGCGACGCCCGCTACGACATCGTCTTCCTCGACCCGCCCTTCGGCCAGGGCCTGATCCCGCCCGCCCTGCAGAAGCTGGAAGAAAGGCACTGGCTCGCCCCCGGCGCGCGCATCTACGTCGAGAGCGAGAGCCAGCTTCGCGAACTGCCCCTGCCGGAAGGCTGGAACCTGCTCAGGGAGAAGCGCAGCGGGCAAGTAATCTACCGCCTCGCCGGTCACTGAGACCCTTGGCTTCGCCTGTCGTGCCACACGTGCGACAATCCCCCCATGCACACCACCGCCATCTACCCCGGCACCTTCGATCCCATCACCCTGGGTCACTCCGACCTGGTGGCCCGCGCCGCGCGCCTGTTCGAGCGGGTCATCGTCGCGGTGGCGCAGAGCACCGCCAAGCAAACGGTGTTCAGCCTCGACGAGCGCCTGTCCATGGCGCGCACGGTGCTGGCGGAGCATGCCAATGTCGAAGTCCGTCCCTTCGATGGGCTGCTGGTGGAGTTCGCCCGCGAGCAGGGGGCGACGGTGATCCTGCGCGGCCTGCGCGCGGTGTCCGACTTCGAGTACGAATTCCAGCTCGCCGGCATGAACCGCAAGCTGGATGCCGGCATCGAAACACTGTTCCTCACCCCCGCCGAGCAGTACACCTACATCTCATCCAGCCTGGTGCGCGAAATCGCGGCCCTTGGAGGCGACGTGGCGCCCTTTGTCCATGCCACCGTGATGGCTGAATTGATGAACAAATTGCGTTAAAATCAGTCGACTAAACAACCCGACCGTTGCAGTGAGTACCCAATCATGGCCTTAATCATTACCGACGAATGCATCAATTGCGATGTGTGCGAGCCTGAATGCCCCAATGGCGCCATCAGCCAGGGCGAGGAAATCTACGAGATCGACCCCGACCTGTGCACCGAATGCGTAGGCCACTACGACACGCCGCAATGTGTCGATGTCTGCCCCGTGGACTGCATCCCCCAGGATCCGAACCACGTCGAGTCGAAGGAAGAATTGCTGCTGAAGTACGAGCGTCTCATGGCCGAGGCCGAGTAGGCCGGCAACGGCATCGCGAAGGCCCCCGCTGTGGGGCCTTTTTTGTTGGAGGGAGGAAATAGCGTGAAGCGGAATCCGTGGCGGATCATGGCACGCGTCATCATTCTCGCCCTGCTGGCGGTGGCTGCGGCTCCCTCAGTGGCCGAAACAGCCCCGCCGCGCGCCGGCATCGCCACCGCGCATCCCCTGGCCACCGACGCCGGCCTGCGGATCATCGACGAGGGCGGCAACGCCTTCGACGCGGCGGTGGCCGTCACCGCCATGCTGGCGGTGGTGGAGCCCACCGGCTCGGGACTGGGTGGCGGTGGCTTCTGGCTGCTGCACCGCGCCCGTGACGGTTTCGAGACCATGCTCGACGGCCGCGAGACGGCGCCGCGCCGCGCCCACCGGGACATGTATCTCGGCGCCGACGGCGAGGTGGTGGAAGGCCTGTCCATCGACGGCCCGCTGGCGGCGGGCATCCCCGGCATCCCCGCGGGCATGGTGCACTTGGCCGAGCACTACGGCCGCCTGCCCCTGGCACGCAGCCTGGCCCCGGCCATCCAGCGGGCCCGCGAGGGCTTTCCCGTCACCGAGCACTACCGCCGCATGGCCAAATTCCGCCTCGACGCCCTGCGCCGCTCGCCGGCCGCCGCCGCCACCTTCCTGCTCGACGGCGAGGTGCCGCCCGTCGGCCATCTCGTCCGCCAGCCGGCACTTGCAAACACGCTGGAAACCATTGCCCACCTGGGCCGCGACGGCTTCTACCGTGGCCCCGTGGCACGAAAACTGGTCGACGGCGTACGCGCCGCCGGCGGCATCTGGGAACTGCAGGATCTGGCTGGCTACCGCCTCGTGGAGCGCAAGCCCATCCGCGCCCGCTTCACCAGCCGGCGCGGCGAGATGCGTATCACCTCGGCCGCACCGCCGTCGTCCGGCGGCATCGCCCTGGCCACCCTGTTCAATATCCTCTCCGGCTACGACCTCGACGCAGTGGACGGCATCACCCGCAAGCACCTCATCATCGAGGCCATGCGCCGCGCCTACCGAGACCGCGCCGTGTACCTGGGCGACCCGGATTTCACCAAGATCCCCGTCGAACGCCTGCTACATCCCTATTACGCCGCCGGCCTGCGCGCCGCCATCCGCCTGGATCGCGCCCTGCCCAGCGACTACCTGCCGGGTGTCGAACAGCCGCCCCGCGGGCGCGACACCACCCACTTTTCCATCCTCGACCGCGAAGGCAATCGCGTCGCCGCCACCCTGACCATCAACTACCCCTTTGGCTCGGGCTTCGTCGCCCCCGGCACGGGGGTGCTGCTCAACGACGAGATGGACGACTTTTCCGCCAAGCCCGGCACGCCCAACGTCTACGGCCTGGTGGGCGGCGAGGCCAATGCCATCGCCCCGGGCAAGCGGCCGCTGTCCAGCATGTCGCCCAGTTTTCTGGCCACCGAGCGCGGCATCGCCGTGGTTGGCACCCCCGGCGGCAGCCGCATCATCACCATGGTGCTGCTGGCAGCGCTGGACTTCGAGGCCGGCGGCGATGCGCACAGCATGGTCGCCCTGCCGCGCTTCCACCACCAGTACCTGCCCGACGTGGTGCAATACGAACGCGGCGCGCTGAA
>Ga0256830_1002379_pt1 | contig 12447 bp, 11 predicted proteins | sample 128326metaG_FD_190537 | JGI IMG/M metagenome (GOLD analysis project Ga0256830, IMG submission 190537) | Hydrothermal vent microbial communities from Lau Basin, Pacific Ocean - 128-326 | ecosystem: Environmental > Aquatic > Marine > Hydrothermal vents | place: Pacific Ocean: Lau Basin | collected...
AGTATTTTTTTGAAATATCCAAAAATGATCTTATCACTTTTTTTGAATGGCCAGGCATTGAGCCCACTCCGTTTAAGCGGCACGGGGGCTGTGTTTTAGGTCCTTTTATTTTTGATCACGTATCATTAGGGGTAGAGAAAGAAGACGACTTGTGGGAACTTGCCGATAAGCTTATGGCGGCTGATATTCCTGTTTCGGATGTAATCGACCACGGATTTATCCACTCTATTTATACTTATGATCCAAACGGAATTCCCCTTGAATTCAGCTATAACGTGGACGGTGTGAACATACGTGAAAATCCGGTCATGGCGGACAAAAAGCCATCAAAAGTAACAAAGGAGGGCAGTGAGCCAAGGTTTCATCTCTGGCCGGCTGTAAAACCAGAAGAAAAAACTCCGGATGAAGAGCGCATGATTATCCCAGGAGAAGGCAGCGATCTTTTCTAGCTTCTCTCACTTCTTCTTTCCTTCACCATCTCCTCGGCGTGTTTTAACGATGTTTCTGTGGTCGTACCGCTGAGCATTCTTGCGAGTTCGGCAATCCGCTCACTGTCTTCGACTTTTCCGGCACGAATTGCCGTTTCTCCGTTTTTGGTCACTTTTTCTATCTTTATGTGATGGTCTCCGTAGGAAGCTATCTGGGAAAGATGAGTGACACATATTACCTGGTGTCTTTTCGAAAGGTTTTTCAGACGGCGGCCGACTGCATTGGCTGTTTTTCCGCCGATTCCTGCATCCACCTCGTCAAAGACCAGGATAGGCGTCATGTTGCCCATTATGCTCTTGATGGCCAGCATAACACGGGACAATTCCCCTCCGGATGCTATGCGGGCAAGAGGTTTGGGCTGTTCACCCGGGTTGGCGCTTATCATAAAACATACCCTGTCACGCCCCTTTTCCCCGTCCCTCTCCGGCTCCAACAGGATTTTAAAGCCTGCTTGCGGCATATCAAGCTCTGAAAGCTCGTTCTGAATACTCTTTTCAATTTCGGAAGCCGCCGCCTTACGGCCCCTGGTAAGCTTTTCAGCCGCAACCCCATATGCCGTCTCGATCGACCGAATCTCAGCAACCAGTTGATCGCGGTTTCGCTCTGCGTTATCAATACGCTCCAGATCCTGCTTGGCCCTCTCGAAGTGCTCAAGTATCTCCTCTATGGTCTGCCCATACTTGCGCTTAAGTTTTTTAAGAAGTTCCAGGCGCCCTATTACTCTATCCAGCCTCTCGGGCTCTGCCTGCAGGGAGTCGCGGTAGTCACGCACGAACCTGGCTGCATCTTCAACATAAGGCATTGCCTCACGAAGCGCATCAGCAACATTTTTGACGGATTCGTCATAACGCAGAATTTCCTCAAGGTCTGCAAGGGCTCCGGCCAGGCCGCCAAGGCAGGCTGTGTCAGCCCCGTAGAGGGTATCGTATGCACGCCCTGCATGATGGCTCAGCTTCTCAGTGTTCGAAAGCCTGACCCTTTCCTCCTCGAGCGTTTTATCTTCACCGGGCTGCAGAGCCGCCTCTTCGATTTCTTCCACCTGGAAGCGAAGCAGATCTTCCCTCTGCGCCCTGTCACGCTCAAGCGCCTCCTGGCTGTGTAACCGTTTCATGGCATCTGCCAGTTTTCGATAGAGGGTTTCTACTTCCATTCGGAGGCCAAGAAGGTCGCCGCTTTTATCCAGAAGATCCATTTGGCGGTCTTCCAAAAGCAGAGACTGATGCTCAAACTGGCCGTGGATATCAACCGCCTCTGCGCCAAAGCTGCTTAAAGTACGAAGACTGGAGAGAGTATTATTTATGTATATTCTGTTTTTGCCTGCCACACTTATCAGGCGGCGCAGAATCACACCTTCTTCTTCCTGCTCAATTCCCACAGCTTTCAGGGCCGATGAGGAATCTATGCTCAACAGCCCCTGCACCTCCGCCTCGCCACAGCCTGAACGAATCATATCAGAGGCAGCTCTGTCTCCAAGCAGTAGGCCAAGCGCCTCAAGAATCACTGATTTGCCTGAGCCGGTTTCACCGGTTATCACGTTCAACCCGGAAGAAAACTCCAGGTCCAGCGAGTCGATAATGGCGAAGTTTTTGATCTTTAGCTCAGAAATCATCAACGATTAAAAAAAATCAGGCAAAAAATCAGGCAAACGGTGAATGGCTAAGGAATTTGGATTGCCTTTTTTGCCCGTCGCCCTTTGCCTTTCAGCATTACTCCAAATAGGTAACCAGCTCATCCAGAGGCTTACGGCGTTTTTCTTTAGGTTCGATATCCGGGTATCCCACGGGTGTAAACACAACAGGCTCCATATCTTCCGGCAATTCAAGAAACTCCCTGGCAGCCTCTGGGTCAAAAGCTCCTATCCAGCAGGTCCCAAGGCCTTCATCAGTCGCTGCAAGAATCAGGTGATCCATAACTATGGCGGTGTCGATACCACCAAAATCCTTGCCGTCTTTTCGAGCCCAGCCTTTTCCTCTAAGGTAGCATATGCCTATTATAACGGGCGCATTAACAAACCAGTCCTTGTTATAAATCCTTCGCAGCTCTTCCTGCCTTCCAGAAGTTTTTATCACGAAAAGCCTGAACGGCTGCCTGTTGACTGCTGTAGGCGCAAGCCTGGCAGCTTCGAGAATTCTATCAAGTTTTTGAGCTTCTACCGGAGTATTTTTATAAGCCCTGACGCTGTAACGTTGCCTTATAAGCTTCTGAAATTCCATACCTAATCCTCCTTCCAGCATTTATCATTCTGACTTTTTATCATCCTTGGCCTTCTGTAAGGCTTTAACCGCACTTTTGCACAATTCAGCAGCTGTCTGACCGTCTTCTGGAAATGAGGCTGCTCCTATACTAACGGTTACGCGGATCGGCTCTTGAGACTCACCGGTTGCGAATTCATGCCTGCTGATATTGTCCAGTATTCGTGCCGGCACCGGTGTACCTGATACTCCTTCTTTGTCTTCCACCAGTACTATTGCGAACTCGTCTCCGCCGTAACGGCAGAGCACGTCGGTCTCCCTGATAGACTTGGAAAACAACCGGGCGATGCCCCTCAGCATTGTATCTCCGGATAGACGGCCGTAGGTTTCGTTTATGGTGTTGAAATTATCAATATTTATTAACAGCAGGGCTACCCTGTGTTTATAGCGCTTGGAACGCAGGATTTCATTCTCCAGAAACTCCTTGAAGTACTTGCGGTTGTACAAGCCGGTAAGGGGATCCGTGACAGTCCTCTGGTAATTCTTGCTGTGCGTAACAACATTGTCTATAGCCAGCCCTATATGCATACAGAATGTGAGGCATAAATCCTCTTCACCATTACTAAAAGAGATACCACCGGGTTTATTGACTATGAAGAGCCCTCCAAGCGTCTGTTCACCGGCAATAAACGGAGAGGCCAGAATCGAGTCCACTTTTTTTCTTTGCCCATCCGGAAGCTCCACGTAGAGGTCTTTATCAAGGCCCGGGCCTTCTTTGATTACTGCTGCATCTTCAATCACCCTGTAGATATACTCAGACCAAGCCTCGCTCTGGACGATTTTGATATCCGTGTCTGGGAAAAAAACAGTCTGTTGGGGATATTCACCGGTTTTTTTAAGAAAAACAAAGCCCATTTCGCTTTTTATCAGGTTGCTGGCTGAAAACGCCACTTTACCAAGCAGAGTGTCTAGGTCAAGCTCGGTTACCGTGGACATGATTGATTCGTTCATAACCCACAACTTTCTTATAATCACGTCTTTTTCATCCTGAAACGCAGCGTCTGTTTCTTTCATACCGGTTCTCCTTATATTCTCTTCTAAGGGTAAGTAAAAATTATACAATATTCACAACCGCTTTTAGGTGCTTACATCATATTTGAAGGATCAATATCCAGATCCATCTTTATAGCTGCTATATTTTTTGCCTTGGCTAAGAAACTTTCAACCGCCTGGTGCAACACCTGCGAGCTTTTGCTTTTTAAAAGCAGGTGCCACCGGTACCTGCCTTTTAAGCGTTCCAGAGGGCATGGCCCTGGTCCGAGCAGGGTTACACCATTTACCCTGAAACCGCGGCACAGGTCGGCGACCTCATCCATGGCAGACTCAAAGCTGTTCTTCACCCTGCCATGAAACACGATCCGGGCCAGGCGCGAAAACGGAGGGTAGCCCAACTCCCGCCGCAATTTCAACTCATGACTTAAAAAACCTTCGTAATCATGCTTGCAGACGTACCGGAAAACATAGTGCTCCGGATCAAAGGTCTGGATAAGCACACGTCCCTCCTGGTCGCCACGGCCGGCACGGCCGGCAAGTTGTGTAAAGAGCTGAAATCCTTTTTCGGCTGACCTGAAGTCCGGAAGTCCCAGAAGTACGTCGGCCGAAATAACAGCGGCCAGAACAACACCCGGAAGGTCGTGTCCCTTGGCCACCATCTGGGTGCCCAGGATCATCTGGTTTTCAGAAGTCTCCATGGACCGGATTATCCGGTCGTGAGAAAACTTCCGCCTCGTGGTATCGTGATCCATTCTGACAGACTTTATATCAGGAAATAACTCGGCAAGTTCTTCTTCGGCCCGCTGGGTTCCCTGTCCGATATAAGATATCTTTGCTCCTCCACACTCGGGACAGAAATCAAGTGGATTCAGCACTCCGCCGCAATGATGACACCTTAGGTTTCTGTCACGCTTGTGCCATGTAAGGGCTATGTTGCATAAATCGCATTTTCTGACATGGCCGCAGTCCTCGCATAAAACCATTGGAGAGTATCCTCGTCTGTTTAGAAGCATCAGAATCTGTGCCTTCTCCCCTGTCTTTTTCCGGCCTTTTTTGTTGACTGCCTGCTTTACGGCGTCAGCCAGCTCTCCAGATATGGATAACGAGACCTTTGGTGCGGTCTTCATATCGATCAGACCGACCCTGGGCATAGGTCGTTTTGCGATTCTCTCCGGCATTTCCAGTAGTTTGTACTTACCCTGGAGTGCATTGTAACTGCTCTCTACCGACGGCGTGGCAGAACCCAGTATCACTTTTGCCGACTGCAGGCCTCCTCTGACAACCGCCAGGTCCCGCGCGCTGTATTTCAAACCGTCAGATTGTTTGTATGTGGAGGAATGTTCCTCGTCGACAATAATCATACCGAGGCGTTCAAACGGCAAAAAAATACCGGAACGTACTGCAAGCGCCACTTTTGAAGAGCCGGTCCTGGCTCTTCTCCAGGCACTGACTCTTTCTCCTTCTGACAAACCGCTGTGAAAAACATCCAGTTTTTTGCCGAAGCGCGTTCGGAAACGCTCCACCATCTGGCTGGTAAGGGCTATCTCCGGCACAAGAACAATCGCCGCCATGCCTTCAGGAAGCGATTCTATCGCTCTTATATAAACCTCTGTCTTTCCGCTTCCTGTTACACCTCGAAGAAGAAATATTTCTTTGCAGCCCGAATTTTTTATTTCGGAAAGAACCTTGCTCTGCTGCGGCGCAAGCCTAGGACGAAGACCTGAAGACCTGGATTGATCCGCTTGTAAAGGTATGGCTTTTACAGCTCGCTGTTTTACTCCTTTCCAGACACCTGCCGGCACGGCATACTTAAGTACAGACCCGCTCGGACTCATGTAGTATCTTGCGGTCCAGCTGATAAGACTCAACAGCGACTCCGGAATAAACGGAAGATCCCCGTCGTCTTCGATCTTCAGAATACTTCGCATCCGGCTTTGAATACGGGGGGGAACATCAGGCGCAGGGCCAAGCAGAACACCGCTGTTTTTTCTGTTTTTAAAAGGCACAAGCACACGGCTTCCGGAAGTGGGTTCCGGCATATCCTTACCAAGGCTGTAAGTGAACGGGCCGGAAGCGATCGGCATCAATACATCAAAAAACAACTTCGATTTTGTTGATTTGTTCATTGACATGGTCTTAAGACGGGGTCTCTTGAAATCCATGACGGCCAAGAAGAGGAACAAACACGCACGGCGTGGACAATTTCCGCTCAAAATCATCACCGTGCCGTATAACAAGCACCAGACTTTGTGTATAACGCGGACCAACAGGAACAACCAGGCGTCCACCTTCGGCCAGCTGTTCCATAAGGGGGCGTGGAACCTCTGGAGCCGCTGCTGTAACTATTACGGCATCAAAGGGTGCTTCTTCCGGAAGCCCCAGTGACCCGTCGCCCAGCCTTGTATGCACGTTTAGGTAACCGCACAGTTCCAGTGCCTTCCTGGCCCGCAGGTAAAGGGAGTTAATCCTCTCCACGGTAAATACCTCGCGGCATAAAAGAGAAAGCACGGCGGCTTGATATCCGGAGCCGGTTCCGATTTCAAGAACCTTGTCGGATTTTTTAAGTTCCAGCAGTTCCGTCATTGCCGCCACCATGTACGGCTGTGAAATCGTTTGGTCTTCACCTATGGAAATTGCACGGTCTTCGTAAGCCTCAAGCCCGATATTCTCCGGCACAAACCTGTCCCTGGGAACCTCTTGCATGGCCGCAAGCACCCGTTCGTCACGGATTCCCCTGGCCCGCAGTTGCTCTTCCACCATCAGGCGTCTTCTATAAAAAGCTATATCGCCTGGTACAGCCGACAATACTTTTTCCCTCCTGATTTAGGATTATCCCTTAAATCCCTTTTTCCCATACACTCAATCTACCTTATCTTTCCACTCTTCAAGGCGCGAGGCTATAAAATCTATCACAGCTTTATGCTCTGTCGCGCCTTTTCCTTCGATACTAAGCGGCTTGCCAAAAGCAACTTTTACAGGTTTTTCCGGAATAATCGGTCCAAGGTCACGTATAAGCCTGCCATTTTCCCAGGCATCGGTCTTAACAGCAACCGGCACCACCGGAGTTCCGGCCCTGGATGCAAGCTTGACGCCAAGGGTATTGAAACCATCCGGATCGAAGCTGTGAGACCTGGTGCTCTGGGGGAAAAGCATCAGAGAAATGCCTCTGCCGAGCCTTTCTGTTCCCTCTTTAAGAACCGTTGTCAGGTCGCTTCTGGCGTTGTTGCGATCAACCACGATAGGATCTATAGATTGTAGTATAGGTCCCATAAGCGGGTACTTAAGAAGGGAACGTTTCGCCACAAAAGTCAGGGACTTTATCGGGCCGATAATTGCGGGCAGAATCAGTGTCTCAAGGGTGCTCATGTGGTTAGACGTAAAAACCACAGGTCCGTCAATGTTTCGGAGGTGATCGAGTCCTGAAATTTCTATACTCATGCCAACTCTCTCGCAGGCACGTAAAACCTGGCATGAAGATTTTTGCCATGCTTCCCGGCTGTAACGGCCCAATCCTACGCGTATCCTCGAACAGAAAAATATAGCGGCTATCTGTGGATAAAAAAACACCGGGTGTGAAAGCATAATCGTCGAAAGCATGCTTCTTCGGCGTTGTTTATCCGTGCGGTAGAGGTCTCCTTCGGCAAGTGGTTCCATCAAAATCCGGTTGATAATCGGGATATGAAAAGTTTAAGACACCCGATAAGGGATTGCAAGCAAAATATAGTTTTCTTCCTGCTGTTTTGCATAAAAAAGCGCGGTTAGAACACTTGATTTTTCGTCTTGTCTTGCCTATTGTTTAACTTATGGGCATATAATTATAAACAGATACGAAGGTAGACGGTTAGGGCCACAGTTATTCGAAGCCAATGTTATACTTTATAGTATTATAAATACAACCGGATCTGCTCTTGATCCTTGCAGAAAATACTCTGGAAACCTAAATTGTGCCTAAGTGATAAACATAAAGGAAGAATAAAAAAAATTAGGGTGAAAGTGTTATGAACCCATGCCAATTTAAAATATCTTTTGCATTTCCCTGTACCTTCCGTTTGCTGTTTTGCGTTTTACTGTTTTTTTCATGTGTATATCCGGTATTGGAAGTTCAGGCCGGCAGTATGGATCTTGACAGGTCAAGAATCCTGGAGTTTAAAGATGCACTTAATAAAAACGATCAAAAGCGTATAGAAATCCTCTCTTCCAGGCTTAGAAAGATAGGAGGCAACTGGCCCTCCAGGTTGAATTTTGTTGCCGGCCGCTATCACCTGCGTGAAAGGTCTGATTTTCAAGCCGCTGTAATACACCTGGAGAAAGCCGTTGAAAGCTACCCGCTTCTTGGTGACCATGCACTTTTTCTTCTTTCTGAAGCATATGCAGGCATAGATTTTCACGACAAAGCGATCGAATCTCTTGAACGATTGATAAACGGGTACCCCAAAAGTCCTCTGATTCAGGATGCAATGATCCTTAAAGCAAAAGAACACCTGAAGATATACGAACCTCATGAAGCTATTTTGACGGTTGAACCGCTCCTTGGAAACAGCTACACTCCGAGGGAAAACCTTATCAGGTTTCTAATGATCCGCAGCATGCTCGACCTTGGACAGTCCGATCGCGCAATACCGTACCTGAAAAACATATATATCGAAAGCCCGGATACTCCTGAGTCGGAAGAAGCGTTGGAGATGCTTATAGCCCTGGGCGCAAACAGTTTTACATTCGACCAACGGCTCAGGCGGGCCAACGTGCTTAGAAGGCAGAAAAAATTCGAGCGGGCAGAGCGGATATACCAGGCTCTTCTTAAAAAATCTCCGAAGAATCCAATACTGCTAAAAGCGCTCGGTAAATCCCTGTTTGGGGCACGAAAGTATGATAAGGCTGCATCTGTTTTCCAGAAGACCGATAGCGCAGAAACGTCTTTTATGGAAACACGTGCTCTATACCGCAGCGGTAAGCAGCAAGAGTTTATGACCAGGCTTCGTAGTGCCGAGCAACGCTACCCGGAACTCAAACCACGTTTTTACAACCTACAGCTCGTAATAGCCCTTGACCTTCGCCGCAAAGGACGATACGAGGAAGCAGGCGCAAAGCTGGTCAGTCTGCTTCACGACTATCCCTCAAAAAAAAGACAGACCCTCTGGGCAATAGGCTGGAACCACTATGCAAGAAGAAATTTCAAGAAAGCCGCCGGTGTATTTGAGAAACTGGCCGGAGGTGATGCTGCAAACTATCCCCGTGAAGTATACTGGCAGGCAAGAAGCCTGGAAAGAGTGGGACTGCCTGAACAATCAATTGAACTGCTAAAACTTCTTTCAAAGAAATCTCCGCACTCATTCTATGGCTACCTGGCCTCGTGTATGCTGCCGGAGCAACCGGTGCGCCTATCACGCTGGATACCTCCGCCTGCTCCGGATTCAAAAAACTTCAGACGTATTACAGAGCTGAGAATACTGGGAATGGATGAAGAGGCCAGGCTGGATCTCCCTGGCCTTGCCGGCCAGGTCAATGGCATTGGAGAGGCTCTTTATCTGGGCTACCTGGCAGTAGAGCTTGGAGATTACCGCAGGGCCATCAGAATGGCAGCCCCGCTTGCACGTATTAATCCATTTTTCGACCACCTGGCTTATCCAAGGGGTTTCTGGGAACTTATAGAAGAAACCGCGCGTCGCGAAAGAATCGAGCCGCACCTGGTGGCGGCGATAATACGTGAAGAGAGCAGGTTCGATCCAAAGGCCTACTCCAGGGCCGGCGCAATGGGTCTTATGCAGCTTATGCCGAAAACAGCACAGAGGATTGAGTCATCAGCGCAGGTGGATTTAAGCAGGGAGGACGACCTGTTTATGCCGGAAAAAAATATTCCTTTAGGTTCTCACTACCTAGGCAGGCTTGTACGGCAGTTTGAGGGTAACCTGGTATTTGCAATTGCCGCTTACAACGGCGGAGAAAACGCTGTCCGGAGATGGATAAACCGTACCGGCGATATCCCGATGGATGAATTCATAGAAGAAATTCCTTACACAGAAACTAGAAACTATGTGAAAAAAGTGCTTAAAAGTTACATGGAATATAACAGGCTTTGGGGATTGACTCCCCCAAATTTATCTGTTATCTTAAGGTCCGGTGAACCAAGAAAGTTTTAAATGGGAGGGAGAACAGCCTTTGAGCAACGAAGCTACTACGTTAGAGCAGGATATAATAGATAAAGTAAGACTGCTCGAAAACAAAATTGTCAAAGCAGTCAATATGATTAAGCATCTGCGTGAAGAAAACAATGATTTTCGGGCAAAGATCATTGAACTGGAAGACCAAGTCAAAACCAGGGACGACGAGATTCTGCAACTCCAGCTGCAAGAGAAGGAGTTAGAAAACATAAAACAGGATATGGACTATATGATGGAGGAACGAAACACGGTTCGTGCACAGGTAGAGGAGCTTCTAAAAGAACTGGACAGTATCGAACTGAGCTGAGGGTTTTTGTTATGGCGCCGAAAACCATCGAAGTCACTATCATGGGACAATCCTACACCATCAAGGGTGACGCGGATGAGGAATATATTCGGACACTTGCCCGCACTGTAGACTCCCGCATGAAGGAACTATTCGAAAAAAATCCTGCCATTAATCCTTTTAAAGCCGCAATCATTGTTTCGATCAATCTTGCGGATCAGCTTTTTCAGTGCCGGAAACAAAACGACAACACCAATCAATTTCTTGACAAAAAAGTCGATGCCTTGAGCAACCTGCTCAAGTTCTGAGAGTTTTGTCACTCCTTTCTCTTCACTCTCTTAAAGTAAGTATTCCGGTAAAGGGCGATTTCGTCCTTCGGGCTATTGACGACCTGAGTTTTGATATTCAGCGGGGTGAGGTGTTCGGCCTGGTGGGGGAGTCGGGCTGCGGTAAATCGATGACCGCTTTGTCCATAATGGGTCTTCTTGGAGATGCTGTGGGTAAGCCTGACGGCGAGATTTTTTTTGAGGGAGAAGATCTTCTTTGTAAGTCTGACAGCCAAATGCGCCGCATTCGCGGCAACAGGATCTCTATGGTTTTTCAGGAGCCCATGACCTCACTTAATCCCGTATTTACAGTGGGTTACCAGATAGCCGAGCTTCTTATCACTCACAAGGGTCTCTCGAAGAAAGAGGCGCTAGAACGCGCAGTAGAACTGCTGAAAAGAGTAAAGGTTCCCTCGCCCGGGCTTCGTGTTAGGCAGTACCCGCATCAGATGAGTGGTGGTATGCGCCAAAGAATCATGATAGCCATGGCATTGGCCTGCGATCCTGCCCTTATAATAGCCGACGAACCAACAACCGCCCTGGATGTGACTATTCAGGCTCAGATCCTGGAGCTTCTGGAAGAACTGCGGCAAAGCACCGGTACATCCATGCTTTTTATTACGCATGACCTGGGTATTGTGGCCGAGATATCACAGAGAGTTATGGTTATGTATGCTGGCGCAGCGATGGAGCAGGCTACGTCCACAAGCCTTTTCGGCAATCCTCTTCACCCTTACACGCAGGGCCTTTTGGATTCTCTGCCCGGCGAAAAAGATAAGCCTCTACAGCCAATTCCAGGCTCGGTTCCGGCGCCGGAGGATTTTCCTACTGGCTGCCGGTTTGAGCCCAGATGCAGGTACCGTGCCGGCGAATGCAGGCAAAGCGAGCCGGAATTGCGGGAACTTAAACCCGGCCACCTGGTGCGCTGCCTGAGGGCGGAGGATTTTCTCTAGTGGAAAAACTGCTGCAAGCAGAAGGGCTGAAAAAATACTTTGAAACCAGTGGCGGTATTTTCGGCCGAAAAGCGCTTGTACGTGCTGTTGACGGCGTATCAATTAGCGTTAAGCGCGGCGAAGTCTGCTCTATTGTCGGCGAATCGGGCTGCGGTAAATCTACATTTGCAAGGCTTGTTTTACGCCTTCTCGAGCCGACGGCAGGAACTGTCTGGTTTGCAGGAGAAAACCTTCATGAAGCCGACCGAGCTGGACTAAAGGCCATCCGCCGCCGCATGCAGGTGATATTTCAAGACCCTTTTGCCTCTTTGAACCCCAGGATGAAAGTAATGGATGCCGTGGGAGAACCTTTTGTCATCCATGGCCTGGCGCGTGGGGCCGAGCTGCGGAGCCGGGTGCTGGACTTGCTTGACCAGGTGGGATTGCCGGCTGCCGCTGCCGGACGTTATCCTCATGAGTTCAGCGGCGGACAGAAGCAGAGAATCTGTATTGCCAGGGCCTTAGCGCTGGAGCCGGAGATGATAGTGGCTGACGAGCCACTCTCGGCCCTGGATGTCTCTATACAGGCGCAGATCCTGAACCTGCTTGACGACCTGAAGAAAAAGAAAAATCTGTCTTACCTGTTAATAAGCCACGATCTGCATGTGGTTCATCACTTTTCCGACAGTGTAGCGGTTATGTACCTGGGTGTGATCGTAGAGCAAGCCAAGACCGAAGTTCTATTCAATCGACCGCTTCATCCATATACCGAAGCTCTTCTGTCCGCAGTGCCGGAGCCTGATCCGGGCAGAAGAAAAAAGCGTATAATTCTGGAAGGCGATGTTCCGAGCCCCTCGGATATTCCGGCCGGCTGCCGGTTTCATACCAGGTGCCTGAAGCGCTTTGAACCGTGTAATAAAGTCATGCCCGGTCTTACCGAAGTAGAACCAGGGCATTTTGTAGCATGTCATTTGCACTTGTGATATGCCTTGTATCGACTACGGGGTTATA
>Ga0256830_1002380_pt1 | contig 12441 bp, 4 predicted proteins | sample 128326metaG_FD_190537 | JGI IMG/M metagenome (GOLD analysis project Ga0256830, IMG submission 190537) | Hydrothermal vent microbial communities from Lau Basin, Pacific Ocean - 128-326 | ecosystem: Environmental > Aquatic > Marine > Hydrothermal vents | place: Pacific Ocean: Lau Basin | collected...
GACAAAGTGTCGGCCTCGATGGCAGCTACAGCTATGGCGATATCGGTACCCGCATCGCGTTCAACTGGAGCGCAGACGTCGGCAGCATCGCCGACCCGGCCAGCGCCACGACGACCTACAGCACCACCGCGGTGGGTCTGTTTCCGGTTACGCTGACCGTGTCCGACGGCCAGCAGAGCGCCAGCGATTCCCTGTCCGTGGAGGTGCGCAATCGCGTGCCGGTGGCCAACGACGACCTGATTCAGCACGACATGAAGCAGGTCTACCAGGGGCAATTGCCGGCGATGGATGCCGATGGCGATAGCCTGGTCTACTCCATGGTCACCGAGATCGGCAGCGGCAGCGTGACCATCGACGCCGGCACCGGCCGGTTCGTGTACATTCCCGGCGGCAGCCAGGGCTGCCGGTTCAGTCCCTACCAGCAGCCGTTGAGCAATGGCCAGGGCGGGCTGGATGTGCCGGTCATCAAGCTGTGTGCCGACAAGACCCGCGTGGCGCCGGGAGAGGTGGTCACCCTGAGCACGTCGAACAGCATCAGTGCGTCCCGCTTCAGCGGCTTTGAATGGAACGTGGACGTGACCCCGATCGACGCAACCACCTTCAGCTTCGTCAGCGCGGAGCCCGGCGCGCACCATGTCTGCATAACGGGAAATGTTGGACAGGGCGGAAACACCAGCACCGCCTGTGTCGACGTGGTGGTGGACGGCAGCCTCGACTGGGGCGCCTGCGGCATCGACTACAGCGAGCCGGGCCTGGTCGGCGGGCATTTCGACGTGGACACCTCCGACTTCGTCGCATCGGACAACGATGGCAGCACCGGCAAGCACACCCACGAGTATGACGACGAATTCAATGTCAACGGTGTCGATGCATTCGACATGCGGGACCGGCACCGGGGGCTTGCCAGCGTCATCGATCCCGACCAGAAATTCAAGATCGTCAGCATCAACGCAGACCTGTCTCCTGGCGCGCGCATAGCGATAAATAGCGACTACTCGGGGCTGGATGCGGGCAGCTACCAGTTGGCCGCGGACTATGACGACATCGATCTTGCCAGCCTGCCGGTGTACAGCCTCAGCGGGGTCGACGGCACCATCAAGCTGGACAGCCTTGGCGTCTACTTCGAGCGCCTGGATATCGTCAACGGCAAGCTGCACCCGACCAACACCGGCGCCGTGCGCAGCAACGTGCCGGGCAAGCTGGGCGAGTGGCGTAACGGCGCCTACGTGTTGCAGGTGGTTGCGGTCAACGACGACGGCTCGGACGCCTTCGTCACCGATGTCAGCAGGAGCCGCGGCGGTGTGCAGGGCGTGGCCAGCGACGGCCTGCTGTGGGAGCTGACCATGTTCTGGCACTGGCAGGGTCCCGGCTACCATCAGCCCGACTGGGATGGCTACGACCCCACCGGCGAGGTGGACGAGGTGCACAACGAGATCGGCGACCTGGTGAGGAACACGGACTGCACGCTGCCGGAAAGCAATTTCGCCGACAGCTTCCAGTATCGCGTCAACGACGGATACGACAACTCCAATGTCGGCACCATCTGGTTCAACGTGGGCTGGGTCAACAGCCTGCCGACCCTGGACGATGTGGCCCTCTCCACCGCCGAGGACACCCCGCTGTCCGGCCGCTTCACCGCGACGGACATCGACGCACAGACACTGACCTACTCCATCGGCGACAGCCCGCTGCTGGGCACCGTGAACATCGACGCGGCCACCGGCGACTACACGTACACGCCCAACGCCAACGTCAATGTCGACCTCGACGGCACCGACAGCTTCACGGTGCTGGTGCACGACGGCGTGGCCTTCTCGGCGCCGGCCACGGTGACCGTGACCATCACCCCGGTGAACGATGCGCCGGTGGCGTTCTTCACCGGCAGCCTGTCCACCACCGAGGAGACGCCGGTCAGCGGCGTGCTCGGCGCGAGCGATGTCGACGGTGATGCGCTGGACATCCGCCTCGTGGTGCAGGGTGCCAGGGGTGATGTGGTGATCAGCGATGCCCAGGCCGGCACCTTCACCTATAACCCGCGGCTGGATGCGCAGGGCAGCGACAGTTTCTACTTCGTGGTCAACGATGGCACGCTGGATTCCAACCTCGCGCAGGTGCTGGTGGACATCGCGCCGGTGAACGACGCCCCCACGGCCGCGAACATCGGCCCGCTGACCGCCTACGCCGACACCGCGCTGAGCGGTCAGCTCGCCGGCAGCGACGTGGACGGCGATGCGCTGGCCTACCGAGTGGTCGCCAATCCCGCCAAGGGCACGGTGGATCTCGATCCGCAGAGCGGCGTGTTTACCTTTACCCCCGGCGGTGCCCAACTGGGAGTAGACAGCTTCAGCTACCGCGTCAGCGACGGGGCCCTGGAGTCCGCTGTGGCCACCGTGAGCCTGGACATTCTGCCGGCCAATGTCGCGCCGGTCGCCAACGATCAGGTCATCGACGTGGTCGAGGGCGTGGCCTACGGTGGCACCCTGACCGGTAGCGATGCCGAGGGCGCCGCGCTGAGTTTCGCGCTGGAACGTGACGGCGTGCTGGGCAGCGTGACCATCAGCGGCGTGAGCAATGGCGAGTTCGAGTACACCGCCAGCGCCGCCGGCAGCGACTCCTTCGGCTTCACGGTGAACGACGGCAGCAAGCGTTCCGCCGCCGGCAACGTCACCGTCAACGTGATCAGTGCCGCGGTGTTCTGCGCCGGTCCCGCCAGCCTGCCGGTGGACGCGGACGGCGATGGCTACGCCGATTTCGTCGAGGCCCAGTTCGGCACCGCCGCCAACGACGCCAGTGTCACCCCGTTCGGCATGGACCCGGTCGCATCGGGCGTGTCCTTCCTCGACGATGACGACGGCGACGCCTATCTCGATTATGTCGAATTATGGTTAGGCAGCGGCTACACCGACAGCACCAGCCGCCCCAGCGCCTCGCGGCTCAACAATCTGCCCGCCTGCATGAGCGTCGCCGGCGACCGGCAGCCACCCGCGCTGCAGGCCTTCAACGTGCTCACGCCGGTGGTGGATATCGATTCCGCGCCTGCCGCGAGTGCGGCCCGTTTCGCATTCACCGCGCTGGACAACGCCGCCGGCGTTGCCGCCATCGACGTGACACTGACCAGCCCCTCCGGCGCCGAGCTGGCGGCCCGGCTGACGGTCACCGATGCCTCGAAGGTGCTGTATGCCGAGTTCGACGCCGACCTGTTCAGCCGCTACGCCGAGGCGGGTTCCTGGGCCGTGAGCGAACTGAAGATTCGTGATGCGCTGGGTAACGAGCTGTTGCTCACCCACGACGACCTGCTGGCCCGTGGCTTCGACCACGAGCTGACCGTGGTGAACTCGCTGGGTGACGCGGTCAAGCCCGCCGTGGACCTGTTCGACGTGCTCACCCCGACAGTGGACCTCACCGCCGGCGACAGCGTGGCCCGCTTCCGGGTCGACGCCAGCGACAGCCCGGCCGGCATCGGCCGCATCGGCGTGCGTCTGCAGAGCCCGTCCGGCAGCAGCTATCGCTGGGCCGAGACCCGCCTCACCGGCAACCAGACCAGCGTGTCGGTGAACATCGACAGCAATGCCTTCGACCCCTTTGCCGAGCCCGGCGCGTGGACCGTCAGCGAGCTGGAGATCGTCGACGAGGCCGGCAACAAGCGCGCCTACACCACCGCCGAACTGACCGCGAGCGGCTACCCGGTGACCGTCACGGTGATCTCCAACCTGGATGCCACGGCGCCGGCGCTGGACTTCTTCGAGGTGATCACCGACGTGGTGGATACCGCGCCCGGGGACGTGCAGGCCGGCTTCAACCTGACCGTCTCCGACGGCCAGAGCGGGGTGAAACAGGTGGTGGTCACGTTGATGAGCCCGTCCGGCTTCGTGCTGCTGGGCAGTCACAGCGCACTGGACCCGTCGGCCAGTCTCAGCATCCGCATCGACGCCGAGGCCTTCGTTTGCAGCGCGGAGGTGGGTGTCTGGGTGGTCAGCCAGGTCGACGTGGTGGACGCCAGCGGCAATGTCTCCAGCTATGGCAGCGCGGATCTCGGCGCCGCGGGTTTCGAGAGCCAGTTGCGGGTCCGCAGCAACATCGGCTGCAATGCCCCGAACAACGCGCCGCTGGCCGAAGGCATGAGCATCGTCACCGACGAAGACGTGGCCGTCAGCGGCACGCTGATCGCGACGGACGAAGACGGCCAGGCCCTGACCTTCACCCTCGTCGGCGACGGTGAACTGGGCAGCGCGAAAATCACCGACAGCGCCAGCGGCGCGTTCACCTACACGCCCCGGGCCAATGCCTACGGCAGCGACAGCTTCACGTTCATGGTCGACGACGGTATCGCCGAGTCCAGTGTCGCCACGGTGATGGTCACCATCAACCCGCTGCCCGATGCGCCGGCCGGTCGCGACCTGCAGATCGAGGTGCTGCGCAACACCCTGTTCAACGGCGCCCTGTACGGCGAGGACGCCGACGGAGACGCGATCTCGTTCAGCATCGACACCAACGGCAGCCTGGGCACGGCCACCATCAGCGATGCCAGCAGCGGCGCGTTCAGCTACATGCCCAATGCCGACGCGCTGGGCGAGGACAGCTTTAGCTACGTGGTCAGCGACGGTGGTTTGACCTCGGTGGTCAACACCGTCACGGTGCGCATCAAGCCCGAGTTCGGTGTCGGCGGCTTCACCGTGCTGACCCCCAGCGTCAGCAATGGCGACGCCAGTGTGTGGCTGATCGCCGAGGCCCGGATGTCCATCGGCAACAGCCAGATCGAGGCGGCCTGGGTGACGCTCACCGGCCCCTCCGGCCAGAGCATCCCGATGGCGGCCATCAATTTGTCGTTGGACGATGACAGCCCCGTCACGCTGGCTGCACAGGTGGACCCGTTGGCGGTGAACCTGGAAGCCGGGGTATGGACCTTCAACAACCTGCGCGCGCTGCGCAAGGGTAGCGCGGCCAGCATCCTGGTCGCCGACGACATCGGCGCGGCCGGCTTCGCCGACGAGGTGCTGGTGATCGGAAACACCTCGCCGGTGGCCAGCAACGACAGCATCACGACCCCGATGGGCACCAGCTACCTCGGCACCCTGCGCGCCAGCGATGCCGACGGAGATGCGCTGAGCTATCGCCTGATCGGCAACGGCAGCCCCGGTGAGGTCACCCTGCTGGACGCCAGCACCGGCGAGTTCCGCTACACGCCGCTGGCCATCGGCACGGGCTCGTTCTCCTTCCAGGTCAACGACGGTCGCTCCGACGCAGTGGTGCGCGGCGTGGTGTCGGTGACGGTCACCACCCCGGCCGCGCTGGAGGCCTTCGACGCCAGCTTCGTGGTGAGCCGGAACGTCGCACTGGTGGACATGCTGTCCGCCAGCGCCCCCAATGGTGACGCACTGACCTACAGCGTGGTGGACGGGCCACGTCGCGGGCGCATCAACCTGATCGACGCCAGCACTGGCGCATTCGCCTATCACCCGGAGGTGGACTTCGTGGGCGCCGACAGCTTTACCTTCAAGGTCAACGATGGCGCGCAGGACTCCAACATCGCCACCGTGAGCCTGAGCGTGGTGGTCCCCAATGCCTCGCCGGCGGCCGGCGACGAGACCATCACCGTGCTGCAGAACACGCCGCGCAGTGGCAGCGTGAACGCCGTCGATCCCGATGGTGACGCGCTGAACTACCAGCTGCTGTCTGCCGGCAGCCTGGGCAGCGCGGTGCTGGACGCCAGTACCGGCGCGTACACCTACACGCCCAATGCCGGCGCGCTGGGGCGTGACTTCTTCAGCTATTCGGTCAGCGACGGGGTCAACAGCGCCGTGCAGGTCACCGTGTGGGTGGACATCGTCAGCCTGGACCAGGCCTGTGGCGCGGGCGGCATCGTGGCCGGTCTCGACGCCGATGCCGACGGCTGGGCCGATGCGGTGGAGGCCGCGTTCGGCACCGCCATCGATGACGCCACCGATACCCCGGCCGGCCTGGACGGCGCGACCCTCGGCGTGTCCTTCACCGATGACGACGACGGCGACGGCATCGTCGACTACCAGGAGCTATGGCTGGGCAGCGACAAGGACGACGCCGGCTCGGTGCCCGAGCTATACCTGGCCGCCTGCTTCAGCGTGGCGTCGGACGGCATCAAGCCGCGTCTGCTGGGCTTCCGGCCGGCCACGCCGAGCGTGGACCTCAACGGCGGCGACACCACCGTGTCCTTCGACATGACCCTGCTGGACAACGCCTCCGGCATCCGCCGCGCCCGTATCGGCCTGCTCAGTCCGTCCGGCGTGCTGGTGACGCGTTCCCTGTCCTACGACAGCTACCCGCTGCTCGCGGGACTGCGCCTGACCAGCGAGCCGCTGGGTGAATTCGCCGAGGCCGGCAACTGGACCATCACCGGCCTGACCCTGTTCGACGAGGCCGGCAACCGCCTGAACCTGGGCAGCGACGACCTCGCCGCGGCCGGCTTCGCCACCGAGGTGGTGGTGACCAACAGCAACGGTGATGCTACCGGCCCGAGCCTCGACGATTTCGTCATCACCAGGCCCACCGTCTACCCCGGCACCGGCGTGGAGACCATGAGCTTCTCGCTGACCCTGTCGGACAGTGGCGCCGGCGTCAGCTCCGCGCGCGTGGACATGGTGGGGCCGTCGGGCGTCGTCGTCAGCGCGGTGAACACCCTGGCCACCCCGGCCGCGGCGGTGACCCTGAGCCTGGACACCCCGGTGCTGTCGCCCAACCTGGAACAGGGCACCTGGAACGTGCTCAGCGTGCTGGTGGTGGATGCCGCCGGCAACAGCGTCGAATATGTCGACCGGCTCGCGACGATGGGATTCGCGACCTCCCTGCAGTCCACCAACCCGCAGAGCGACGCCACCGCGCCGCAACTGGACAGCTTCGCGGTGCTGACACCAACGGTGCTGCCGGCCGGCGGTGACGCGGTGATGCGTTTCTCGGTGGGGGTCTCCGACGACCTGTCCGGCGTGGCGCGGGTGCGCATCGACCTGCGCGGCCCGTCCGGCCAGCTGCTCTACGCCTGGGGTGAATACTCGGCCACGTTGCCACTCAGCGATACCGCGCAGGTGGAGACCCCCGTGCTCAGCACCCTGCTGGAGGCCGGCAGCTGGACCGTGGAGGCGGTGGAGGTGATCGACGGGGCCGGCAACCGCAGCCGGGTGGACGCCGGTGCGCTGACGGCCGCCGGCATGGACAGCGCGGTGATCGTCAGCTACTGATCCAGGCCGTTGATTTCACGGGTGAGGATGCGGCTCCGCGGCCTGCCCGGAGCGCATGACACGGGCATACCCAAATAATCGTACAAACTATACGTGAAATAGGTGGGCAATCCCCCGAAAAAATATTTGACCCCAGCCACGGCACAGGCGACTATTGCCGCGTGAAAGAGGGGAGGGGGGGAAGTGTATGCCCTGGCTAGTTCAAGGCATACACTTTTTTTTGGGCGCCTTTTTCATCCTTCCTTTGATATCTCCGCTGTGTTTCCCGATTTGCCGCTCCCGGTATCGGTCGCGCCGCCTGTCCTTCAGTTTGCGTCCCGGCATGACGCTACCAATGCGTGTCTGGCACTATTGCGTGATCAGTCGCGTTTCCATCCACTACTTCCTGGCGGGCAAACATGGTTAGCGAAGAAGCACTGTCTTCGGCCTACGAACTGCTGAATGCGGCGGTACTGCGCTATCGTGGCGAGCCGGTGGGTACCGTGGCGGCGCTGGACGAGGGCGTGGTGGCGCCGAACTACGAGGAATGCTTCGTGCGCGACTTCGTGCCCTGCGCGCTGGTGTTCCTGTGCGATGGCCGCTACGACATCGTGCGCAATTTCCTGCGCATGGTGGTGCGGCTGCGCAACCAGCAATCGGTGATGGAAGGTCACGAACGCGCGCTGGGGCTGATGCCGGCCAGTTTTCGTGTGCCCCGGGAAGACGACGTGGAAGGCGTGCCCACCGCGGACTTCGGCGACCTGGCCATCGGCCGCGTGGCGCCGGTGGACTCGGCGATGTGGTGGGTCATCCTGTTGCGCAGCTACGTGCGGGTAACCGGCGATATCGAACTCGCCCACAGTACGGAATTTCAGGAGAGCATGCGCGCCACGCTGGACCTGTACCTGAAGGAGAGCTTCGAGACATCACCCGCGATGCTGGTGCCCGACGCGTCGTTCATGATCGACCGGCGCATGGGCGTGTACGGCCATCCGCTGGAGATACAGGCGCTGCTGTACGGCATGCTGAACACCGCGCAGGAGCTGCTGCTGCCCACGCCGGAGAACGAGCGCCTGATGTCCAACAGCAAGAAGCGCCTGCAGACGCTGCGCTCCTACGTGCGTATCTATTACTGGTTGGACGCGCAGCGCCTCAACGAGATCCACCGCTTCGGCTCCGAGGAATTCGGCCAGGACGTGTCCAATCACCTCAATATCTACCCCGAGACCATTCCGGACTGGATGGACGGCTGGTTACCGCCGGACAGCGGCTACCTGGTGGGCAACCTGGGCGTGGGGCGCATGGATTTCCGCGTGTTCTCGTTCGGCAACCTGCTGTCCATCCTGTTTGGCCTCACCACCGACCAACAGGCCAGGCAGATCATGAACCTGTACACCGAACGCTGGGCGGAGCTGGTGGGCAACATGCCGCTGAAGATCGCCTACCCCGCGGTGGATGGCGACAAGTGGCGTTACACCACCGGCAGTGATCCGAAGAACGTGCCGTGGTCCTATCACAACGGCGGCAGCTGGCCCTGCCTGTTGTGGGCATTCACCGGCGCCGCGGTGCGCACCGGGCGCAAGGAACTCGCCCACATGGCACTGACCCAGGCCATGGAGCCCCTGTATCGTCACCGCTGGCCGGAATACTACGACGGCAAGGCCGGCAGCCTGATCGGCCGGCGCGCGAACCTGCAACAGACCTGGTCCGCGGCCGCGGTGATCCTCGCGCACAAATTCCTGGAAAGCCCCGGCGCGGTGCCGGTGTTCGATTCCATTAATTTTTAGCCCCCTGCTCGTTTCGCGGTTCCCGCCATGGCTCGCCGGTGGCCGTAATGCGGTAGAATGTGCGGCTGAAACCTCTCCCGCGCCGCCGGCGCGAATCCCCGCGACTCCGAGTATCCCCATGGCACTGGTAAAGTTCGACAACGTTTCTCTCGCTTTCGGCCACGTGCCCCTGCTCGACAAGGTGCAGTTTCAGATCGACGCCAACGAGCGCGTGTGCCTGGTGGGGCGCAACGGCACCGGCAAGTCCACGCTGATGCAGGTGCTGCGCGGCACCGTGCAGCCCGACGACGGCAGCGTGTGGGTCAAGGACAACCTGCGCATCGCCTACCTCGCGCAGGAGGTGCCGGCGGACCAGCAGCAGTCCGTGTTCGATGTGATCACCGCCGGCCTGGAGGGCGTGGGTGCGCTGCTCGCGGAATACCACCACGTGGCGCTGGCGTTGACCGGGGACCACGATCCGGCGCTGCTGGACCGCCTCTCCGACCTGCAACAGAAGCTGGAGGCGCAGGACGGCTGGAGCCTGGAACAGCGCGTGGAATCGGTGATCACGCGGCTGGGGCTGCCCGCGGACAAGGCGCTGTCCGAATTGTCCGGCGGCCTGCGGCGACGGGTGATGCTGGCACAGGCGCTGGTTACCGAGCCCGATCTGCTGCTGCTGGACGAGCCCACCAACCACCTCGATCTGGAAGGCATACAGTGGCTGGAGGAATTCCTGCTGGGCTGGAACGGCAGTCTGCTGTTCGTCACCCATGACCGTGCCTTTCTGCAAAACCTCGCCACCCGCATCGTCGAACTGGACCGTGGCAAGCTCACCTCCTGGCCCGGCAACTACCAGAACTACCTGGTGAAAAAGGAAGAGGCGCTGGCGGTGGAGGCCGATCACAACGCGAAATTCGACAAGCGCCTGGCGCAGGAGGAGGTATGGATACGCCAGGGCATCAAGGCCCGTCGTACCCGCAACGAAGGCCGCGTACGCGCGCTGGAGGCCATGCGCCGCGAGCGCAGCCAGCGCCGGGAACAGCAGGGCAAGGCCAAGCTCAACCTGGAGGATGCCCAGCGTTCCGGCAAGCTGGTGGTGGAGGTGGAAAACGCCAGTGTCGGCTACGGCGGCCAGGCCATCATTCGCGACTTCTCGGTGCGCATCATGCGCGGTGACCGCATCGGCATCATCGGTCCCAACGGCGCGGGCAAGTCCACGCTGCTGAAGCTGCTGCTCGGCGAGCTTGCTCCCGATACCGGCAAGGTGCAGCTTGGAACCAAACTCGAAGTCGCCTATTTCGACCAGCAGCGCGCGGTGCTGGACCCGGAGCTGAGCGTGATGGACAACCTCAACTACGGCAGCGACATGGTCACCATCAACGGCAAGCCACGCCACATCATGGGCTACTTGCAGGATTTCCTGTTCCCGCCGCAGCGTGTGCGTTCGCCGGTGTCGTCGCTGTCCGGAGGCGAGCGCAACCGCCTGTTGCTGGCGCGCCTGTTCGCGCAGCCGGCCAACCTGCTGGTGCTGGACGAACCCACCAACGACCTCGACGTGGAGACCCTGGAGCTGCTCGAAGAGCTGCTTACCGAATACAAGGGCACGCTGTTGCTGGTCAGCCATGACCGCGCCTTCCTCGACAACGTGGTCAGCAGTACCCTGGTGTTCGAGGGCAATCAGCAGGTCAACGAATACGTGGGTGGTTACAATGACTGGCTGCGCCAGCGCAGGGCGCCGTCCCAGCGCAAGCCGGCGATGGAAAACAGGGCCGCAGCCACGCCCGGGCCCAACGAAAAAAAGAAACCCGCAAAAAAACTCAGCTACAAGGACCAGCGCGAACTGGATGCGCTGCCGGACAGGATGGAGGCGCTGGAGGCCGAGCAAAACGCGTTACAGGCGCAGATCAGCGACCCCGGCTTCTATCAGCAGGACAAGGGCACCGTCGAAGCCGCGCTGGCGCGGCTGGAGGCAGTGGGCAACGAACTGGAACAGTGTTTCGAACGCTGGGAACAACTGGAGGGCTGAACCGGGGCGGGCGCCGGTTTATCGACGAGATATGGAAGACATCGCGCTGAATCCAACCCCGGAGCTGCTGGGCAACCTTTACTGGATCACGCTGGTGGCGGTGGTCGTGTCATCGGCATCCGGCGTGCTGAAGGCGGGCTTCAAGCAGTTCGACCTGTTCGGCGTGATCATCATCGCGGTCGCCACCGGGCTGGGTGGCGGTTCACTGCGCGACATGCTGCTGGACCGGGACGTGTTCTGGATTCGCGACCAGGTGTTCTTCATCGCGTCATTGGCCAGCGCCATCGTGATGTTCGTGGCCGCCCGGCTGATGGTGATGTCACAGCGACTGTTCCTGGTTCCCGACGCCGCCGGCCTGGCCACCTTCGGCATCGCCGGCACGTTGGCCTCGCTGATGGTCGGTGCGCCGTGGCTGGTGGCCAGCTTCATGGGCGTGATGACCGGCACCGTCGGTGGCATCTTCCGCGACATACTGTGCAACGAACCACCGGTGGTGTTTCAGAGCCCGCTGTATGCCACCGTGTGCTGGGGCGGCTCGCTGCTGTTCATCGTGCTGCTGCACTATCAGCTCGATGTCACCTGGGCCGCCGTCATCGCCGGTGCGGCGATCTTCTGCGGGCGCCTGCTGGCGATACGCTTCGGTCTCGCCCTGCCGAGGTTTCGCTTCAAGTCCTGAGGCCAGGCATGCCTGTGCCATACTGGTTTCGATAGTGACCCGGCAATCCTGATTGGCGGGCCGACAACCGGGAGGGCCTGACATGAATATTCGAATCTACGCCGCCAGCCTGCTGTTGCTGCTGCCGGGCGGGGGGCATGCGCTGGAGCTGGCCGGGGTCACATTGCCGGCACAGGTCACGGTCGCCGATACCCGCCTGGAACTGAACGGCGCCGGCATCCGCAGCAAGTTCTTTTTCGACATCTACGTCGGCGCACTGTATCTGCCGCGAAAGACCCGTGACGCCGAGGCCGCGATCACCATGGACGGGCCGAAGCGGGTAACGATGCACTTTCTGTACAAGAAGGTGGAGCGGGAAAAACTGGTCGACGCCTGGAACGAGGGCTTCAGCAACAACCTCGGCCGCGAACGCTTCGATGCGCTGAAGCCGAGGTTGGCGGCGTTCAACGAGCTGTTCACTACCGTCAGACGTGGCGACACCATCACACTGGACTACCTGCCAGGGGCCGGCACCCGGGTCAGCATCAACGGCCAGGAAAAGGGCCGCGTGCCCGGCGGGCAATTCTACGCGGCGCTGCTCAGGGTCTGGCTGGGAGACGAACCGGCGGACGAGGACCTGAAGGAGGGCATGCTCGGCGGCGACTGAGCCGGCCCCGTGCGGTGGCCACGAAAAAACCCGGCAGTGCCGGGTTTTTTCGTGGGCGATGACCGCCTGCTCAGTCGTCGTGTCCGTGCAGATTGAATACTTGCAGGTCGCGGGCGACCTTCAGCCTGCCGGTGTAGCCC